>Ga0209487_1004217_pt1 | contig 11116 bp, 8 predicted proteins | sample Poulit2012_FD_187524 | JGI IMG/M metagenome (GOLD analysis project Ga0209487, IMG submission 187524) | Agricultural soil microbial communities from Georgia to study Nitrogen management - Poultry litter 2012 (SPAdes) (version 2) | ecosystem: Environmental > Terrestrial > Soil > Agricultural land... | reverse complement strand
CCAGATATCGAATACAATTCCGAAGACAACTGTATTCATTTCAGCATTAATAACTGTCCGTTCAAAGAGGTCATTGGGGAAGATCTGGAAACCATTTGTAAGATGCACGGTGCTTTTTTGCACGGCATACTCGAATCACTGTTTTCCGAAATGGAGTTAATTGAAACTGAAAACATGTTTAAAGACTGCACCAACTGCCAATATATTGCTAAACTTTCAATTGTTTAGTGTGATTCGTTTACATTATCCAATTCCTAGTTTATAATAAAAAATGAGAAGGTTATATAGAAGGAGGGGAAAATAGCATGGATCGTATGTTTCGTGTGCTCGCCTTTTGGACGGGTATATTCACAGTAATGTTTTATGTTGGAGATATGCAAAAAACGGCATTATTATTCCTCGTTCAAACGGTATTTTTCCTAACAGTAGGTTACTTAAAACTATCTGAACGCATGTATATGTATTTGTTCGGAGCTTATTGTACATTGTTTTTTGTTGGTTTTACATGGTATTCAGAATTTATTCTCGTACCTGGATTTTAAAACGAACATAACAAAAACGCTGCCTCTACAAGAGAGGCAGCGTTTTTTCGTTATTTATTAACTAAATTGTGTTTTCCGCTAGGTAGAGGAGACCACCGTTAATAACCTCGTACGATATTGCTGGCGTATATCTTGTTGTCAGCTCATCGATCTCCTTGTCCAGTTCCGTTTTATCCTCTTTATCAATATAAAAATGCCTCACCATGTCAATTTCCTCACGTAACGTATCCATCGCTTCTTCAGCCCAATGATGTTCCTGATCATGAATATACCGATCAATCACGGTCTCAATTCGACTAAACCCACTATGGAGTTTGATTAAGGGGGAGATCGGATAACAGTAATCAGCGATTGTATTGTTAAACTGGATCGGTTGTACGAGATGCATCATATCCGTTTTCATCGTTCCATTAACAAGGTGGAGTCCGATTGAAAATAGTTCATCTTTATTTTGCTTTCCTTCATAACGAACTTTTATATTCGTTAGTAGCCATGGATATAAGGGAGTATTGTGCGTGACGCTGATCTGTTGGAATACTTTAATAAACTTTTGGTTTTGCTTTAGGTGTTGAATGATTTGCTGGAGTCGGGGACTTCCAAAATGAATCCACTCTCCTTCTTTGTCTCGATTATCTGGATTTGTAATGAAGGAGAGTTGCATTGGTTCTCCTTGATTTCCTGTCCCTTTAATATAATGCCAATAAAAGGGGCGATTCATGAGAGCGCGATCCATCACTTCTGTGAGCTTCACGGTGAGTACACCATTCTGATTATCAATAATAGGACAATGTTGGGCGATGAAATAGGTTGTTAGAAATTCATGTAATTCATTTACGCTATTAATTTTCATGAAATCGCTCCTGCTCTACATGATCTCGGCTCGTTGCTTGGTTGATAATGGCCAATAAATTGTTTAATTTAATCGTTGTTTCCCCTTGGGAAGTGGACTCACTAAAAATAGACTGAATCTCTGATTCAATATCAGAGATATTTAACTCGGCTAAGATATCGTCGAGCTGACCGACAACTTGCTCAAATAAGTTAATTTTTTCGAATAATAGTTTCATGATGTGTTCCTCGATTGTCTTTCTTATTGATAAATTATAAATTCGCACATCATTTTTTTGTCCATAACGATGGATACGTCCGATTCTTTGCTCAAGCCGCATCGGATTCCACGGTAAATCATAATTAATCAAGTGATTGCAAAACTGGAGATTAATTCCTTCTCCACCCGCTTCTGTCGCGATTAGTACTTGGGCATGATGTTCAAATAACTGTTTCATCCAATCCTTTTTTCCTGGCTTAAAGCCACCACTAAAAGGAACAGATGTAATATCGTGTTGGTGGAGGTACCATTCCAAATAGTATTGGGTTGCTCGGTACTCCGTGAATATAATGACTTTTTCATTCCCTATTTCTTTGATTAACTTCACCGTTTCTTTTGCTTTGATATGATGTGGAAGTTGCTCAATATCCGTTATAAGTGGTGCGATCATATCGTTTAATTGTTCGTGCTTTTGCATTTTTTGTAAGGATAAGAAGCAAGCTTCTCTGGAGGAGCATATTTCTCTGAGTAACGTAATTTTAGAAAAGGTAGAGAATGAATTGGGCAATTCCGCTAGCGTATCATAGACGGCTAATTCTTCCGGCGAAAAATCTAACCAGATTGTTTTAATATTTCGTTCAACTTGATTTAGTGTTGTGTCCTTTCTTGTATTACGAATCATTACTTTTTGAATCAATTGTTTTAAATAGGCATCTTGTCTAATCATTTTACGATCTTTACCATATTGTTTTAAAAAAGTCTCGTAGTTTCCTAAATGACCCGGTTTTAAAATAGAGACTAAATTAAAGATTTCTAGTAGATTATTTTGGATTGGTGTGGCTGTTAATAATAAACAATACTTTTTTTTGATCGACTTTACGAAAGAGTAGTTAATCGTTTTATGGTTTTTTAACTGATGTGCTTCATCAATTAAAACGAGATCATAATCGATTGCTACTATTTCTTCACGATGTGGTGATCGCTTCGCTGTATCAATCGAAGAGACCATCACATCACATTGATCCCAAGCATAGTTTTTGCGAAAAGCAATCGCCGGGATATAAAATTTCTCAGTCAATTCACTTACCCATTGATTGACTAATGAGGCAGGGACGAGAATAAGTACTTTTTTAACTAAGCCTCGAATCATATACTCTTTGAGAATTAACCCCGCTTCAATTGTTTTCCCTAAACCGACTTCATCAGCCAATATTGCCCGTCCATTCATCTCTTCAATCGCTTGTTTGGCAGAATCAAGTTGATGGGATAAGAAATCAACATGTGGGAGATGTTCAATGGCACGCAAGCCTTTAAAATCGGGTGTTATATTCGTCAATTCAGCTTGGTATGTTAACATAAATAAATCCCAGGTAGACAATTGATTGTCTGTATCTAATGAAGTTTGCAAGTTATTGATAAAGTTTTCATCTTTATTTACGTTGATATGTTTCATATGCCACTTCCTTATGCCATTCATATTTATGTGTGACTGATCAGGAGTCATCTCAAAATTATCCCTTTAATAAAGGAGATAATATGGTATACTAAAAATAATAATTGATCGATTGGTAGTAGTATAACCAACAATATGTTTTTTCATGATTCATGAAGCGAATGATTACAAGGGGAGAGTTTACTTTTAAAGAGAATTCAAAATAATCAATATGAATGAATTTCATAATTACCAAAACCAGCAACATCGATACAGTATGTAGTTAAGAACGGTTTAACGAAACTATATGTTGTAGCGAAGTGGCACTAAATCGATATTATGAAATTCATTAAATATATGTAATGAATTCCTTTTAAAGTAACACCGAAGGAGCAAGCAATTAGCGAATCTCTCAGGTAACAAGACTCTTGTGTGACGCAACTCTGGAGAGTGTCTATGAAAAATAGACCACCAACGAAGCAAGCATTGTTTGTAGAGCTGGATGTGGAGACTTTATGAGCCGTGCGCAACTTTCAGGTCGAAGGACAGAGATTTCCTACTAATTGGGAAATCTCTGTCCTTTTATTTTTCTAAGGTAATAGTCATTAAGAGGGAGAGGATGGAATGAGCAAACATAAACAAACACCACTTTTTCCGGAGTATGAAAAGTGGGGCGCAAAAACAATTGATTTTGGCGGTTGGGATCTACCTGTACACTATGCAGGGATCAAACATGAACATGAAGTGACGCGAACAAAAGCAGGGCTATTCGATGTCTCACATATGGGTGAAATCGTTGTGAAAGGATCAAAAAGTACCGCCTTTTTACAACAGATGATGACGAATGACGTAGCGGCATTGACACGAAAACAAGTACAGTATACGTTCATGTGTTATGAAGACGGCGGCACCGTAGATGATTTACTTATTTATAAGTTTGACATCGATCATTATTTATTAGTTGTAAACGCTTCAAATCGAGACAAAGATTTAGCTTGGCTTCATCAGCACAACACATATAAAGAAGATGAAGTGATGATTAGGGATGTATCTGATCAATATGTCCTGATGGCATTACAAGGCCCAAAAGCGGAACGTATTTTACAAACGATCACAGATTCAGACTTGCAGGCGATTCGTTCATTTACGTTCCATGATGCTGTATCCTTTACGGCAATTCAGGCGAAGGCAATTGTGTCACGGACAGGTTATACAGGTGAGGATGGTTTTGAGATTTATATTAATCAAGCGAGTGGACCCGCATTATGGAACTTGATATTAGAAGCTGGAAAAAGCGAAGGTATTGAGCCTGTTGGTCTAGGGGCAAGGGATACCCTTCGGTTTGAGGCAAATTTGCCATTATATGGTCAGGAGCTATCTGAGAATATATCGCCAATTGAAGCCGGATTACAATTCGCAGTGAAAATAAATAAGGTGGTGACCTTTATTGGAAAGGAGGCCCTTTCTAGACAAATAACGCAGGGGGTTAGCCGTAAAATAGTAGGCATTGAGATGATTGACCGTGGTATTCCGCGCCATGAATACGCTGTATTCGTAAACGATGAGGAAGTTGGTTATGTCACATCTGGAACGCAATCACCAACTTTAAAAAAGAATATTGGACTAGCGATTGTCCGAGAAGAGTTTTCCGCGATTGGTACAGAATTCGATATTCAAGTACGAAAGCGTAGATTAAAAGCTGTTGTTGTTCCAAGACCATTTTATAAACGTAATAAATAGGAGGAGAGTCGCCATGGGTTTGAGATATTTGCCAATGACCGAGACAGATAAAGCGGAAATGCTCGAGGCTATCGGAATTAAATCGACAGATGAGTTATTTTCTGATATCCCAGCCAGCATCCGTTTAAACAAGGAACTTCAGCTAAAGAAATCGACGAGTGAATATGAATTAATGAGAGAGCTCACAGAGCTTTCACAGAAGAACATGCATACAGCTGCATACAGTTCATTTTTGGGGGCGGGTGTATACGACCACTTTATCCCATCGGTTGTGGATCACGTCATCTCCAGATCTGAATTTTACACGGCTTATACGCCTTATCAACCGGAAATATCACAAGGAGAATTACAAGCTATTTTTGAATTTCAAACGATGATCTGTGAATTAACAGGCATGGAGATTGCGAACTCTTCGATGTATGATGGTGGAACAGCTTTAGCCGAGGCAGTGACGTTAAGTGCTGGTTATACGAAGCGTAAGAAGATACTCGTCTCCAAAACAATTCATCCTGAATCGAGAGAGGTTATTCAATCCTATGGTCGGGGGCAAAATCTCGACATTATAGAGATTGATCATCAGGATGGCATGACAGATTTAGATCATTTACGAAGAGAATTGGATGCGGATACAGCAAGTGTTGTGATTCAATATCCTAACTTCTTTGGGCAAATAGAACCGTTAGAAGCGATCGAGAAAATCATTGCTCAAGAAAAGAAAGCCATGTTCCTTGTCTCCAGTAATCCCTTATCATTAGGTTATTTAACCCCGCCAGGCGAATTTGGTGCGGATATTGTCGTTGGTGATACACAAGTATTCGGTATCCCAGCACAATTTGGGGGGCCACATTGTGGTTACTTTGCCGTTACGAAACCACTCATGCGTAAAGTGCCAGGACGGCTCGTTGGCCAAACGGTAGATGAAGAGGGGGTACGGGGATTTGTGTTAACGTTGCAAGCGAGAGAACAACATATCAGACGAGATAAAGCAACATCAAATATTTGTTCCAACCAAGCGCTGAATGCCTTAGCGAGTTCTGTCGCGATGACCTCGATTGGTAAACAGGGGATGAAGCACATCGCGATGTTAAACATGCAAAAGACACATTATGCAAAACAATTATTAGCGGAAGTTCAGTTACCCATCATCTTTACCGGGCCTTTCTTCAATGAGATTGTCGTAAAACTAAAGTTCCCTGTGAAAGAAGTCAATAAACAATTACAGAAGAAAGGTATGATTGGTGGTTATGATCTAGGAAAAACATACGCATCCCTTCACAATCATATGTTGATTGCGGTAACAGAGATCCGTTCAAAAGAAGAAATAGAGCGATTCGTACAGGAATTGGGGGATATAAATGGCTAATCAAGACTTTCCACTTATATTTGAACGCAGTCAAGAAAATAGAATAAGTTATAGCTTACCGGAACTGGATGTGCCAGCCGTTGATTTAGAGGCAAGCATAGGGAATGCTTATGTTCGCAAGACGGCACCTGATTTACCTGAAGTAAGTGAGTTAGAACTGATGCGCCATTATACAGGGCTGTCTAATCGTAATTATGGCGTTGATTCAGGTTTTTATCCATTGGGTTCATGTACAATGAAGTACAATCCGAAAATCAATGAAGATGTGGCTCGCTTACCAGGGTTTAGTCATCTTCATCCTTATCAGGAAGAAGAGACGGTCCAAGGTGCGCTCGAGATGATGTATGACTTGCAAACTTCCCTAGAAGAAATAACTGGGATGCATGCGCTATCCTTGCAGCCCGCTGCTGGTGCACATGGCGAGTGGACAGCCTTAATGATGATTCGTGATTTCCACGAAGCTAATGGGGACTTTCAGCGCACCAAAGTGATTGTTCCTGATTCTGCACATGGAACAAATCCGGCATCTGTAACGGTTGCTGGCTTTGAATCGGTTACCGTAAAATCAAATGAAAGAGGGCTTGTTGATCTGGCTGATTTGAAACGTGTTGTTGGTCAAGATACAGCTGCCTTGATGTTAACGAATCCGAATACATTAGGCCTGTTTGAAACTGAAATTGTCGACATGGCGAAAGTGGTTCATGATGCAGGGGGAAGATTATACTATGATGGAGCAAATTTGAATGCCATTATGGGCTATGCAAGACCAGGAGATATGGGCTTTGATGCAGTCCACCTAAATTTGCATAAGACTTTCACGGGTCCGCATGGTGGTGGTGGACCTGGTTCTGGTCCAGTAGGGGTGTCAGAAGAGTTAGCAGCTTATTTGCCAACGCCTGTTCTGATGAAAGAAAAAGAGCGCTATTATTTTGAAGCGGATCGTCCGCAATCGGTTGGGCGAGTAAAACCGTATTATGGAAACTTCGGGATCTACTTACGTGCGTATACGTATATCCGATCAATGGGGCCCGAGGGACTTAAAAAAGTGAGTGAATATGCTGTTTTAAACGCAAACTATATGATGCGTAAATTAGCGGGAGAATATACACTACCTTATACTCAACACTGCATGCATGAGTTTGTCATCTCCGGGAATCAACAAAAAGAGCTTGGTGTGCGAACATTGGACATCGCGAAACGATTGCTTGATTATCAATACCATCCGCCAACAATCTACTTTCCATTGAATGTACAGGAAGCATTGATGATCGAGCCAACGGAAACGGAGACGAAGGAAACGCTTGATGGATTCATTGATACGATGCTAGAGATCGCCCGTGAAACGAGGGATGAACCAGAATTGGTTCAAGAAGCTCCACATACAACTGTTGTCAAACGGATGGATGAAACAATGGCAGCTCGTAAGCCAATTTTAAGATACTAGCAAGATAGAAAAAAAGATGACCTAACTCACTGTGTTAGGTCATCTTTTTAATTTGTATAGGCAGAAAACTATTTAATTTTCCCTGTCCACTTTTTAAACCCACCTTGTAGTTGGTTAATATCTTTGTACCCATTTTTGTGAAGCATATGAGCTGCACGCCCTGATCTAGATGAACTTTGACAGTATAAGTAGACAGGTTTATCTGTGCGCAGTTCAATTAAACGTTGCTTCATTTGGGTGACTGGGATGTTCCGGGCACCAAGAATATGGCCGCGCTCAAATTCTTGTGGTTCTCTGACATCGATTAATTGCGCTTTCCGATACCCCTCACGAAACTCATCTTCTGAAAGGGTTGTTAAAAAGGTACGTTGTCTAAAATACCGAAACAAAGAAAAGCCAATTAATACAAGGACTATGGCTATTAAGATATAGATCATCATTATTCCCCCGATTTGTACTTTTATTTCATTATCTATTTAATGAATTTCATAATCTCTATTATATGGTTAATTCATTTTAATTTCAAAGTTTACTTCTTTCCATCCAACCGATCATTTAAATCTTACGAGACGTTCTTCTTTTTTTACAGATTATGACTGTTTTGATCAAGGGATTTTTTTCTTTCAATGCAACGGGGGATATGCTAATCTCTATAAGGTGGTTTTTTAATAAGTGAATGAATTTCATAATTACCGTGACCAGCTATGTTAAAGTTGTATCGCTATAAATTGAGATTATGAAATTCATTAAAGTAGCGAGATAAAAAAGTATTCTAAGTGTCTATCTACTGTTCATAAGAGGTAGTGCTTATTTTCTAATTATCGATGAGCTACTTTGATTGACAGATTAGGTTTTTTTTGATGAAATACAATATATAGTGTAGTTTATCTTTCGAAGACACTATATATTGTTGGTATGATTTATATCTATTTATTTAAAGGAGCGATTATAGTGACCATTATTGTTGAACAGAAATTAGAAATTGATACGAAGGCACTCAATGAGGACATCAACCATTTCCCTCAAGTACATAAAATAACAGAGGATATGAAGATAACCCATGATGGGGTGTCACGTTTAGTCATGTTGGATCGCTATGCATTTAAAGATACGGAAAAGAAGACATTAAAAGTAGGCGATTTTGTTGTTTTAACGGTAAAAGCAGATCCGAATTTTCCAGCACGTGGAACAGGATTTATTTATTCGATAGATTGGGATACAAAAGAGGCGCAGATTCAGGTCGATCCAGAATTCTTAGCTGTTTTAGATACGGAAGCTGAGGCAGAGACGGGAATTATTAAGCGTGGATTAGATGTCATCGATAAGCCGTTAGAAATATTTTATGAACAAATTGCTAGACGAAATGCTACCGGACTTTCCGGGGTGGAACAAACGGAAGAACAACAATCAACTTGGTATGATAAATTTAATCATCAATTATCAAGTCTTAACTTTGTACCTGCTGGTAGAGTTCTATATGGGGCCGGAGCAGATACAGATGTAACTTATTTTAACTGTTATGTAATGCCATATATAAAAGATTCACGTGAAGGGATTTCCGATCATCGTAAACAAGTTATGGAAATTATGAGCCGTGGTGGTGGTGTCGGAACAAATGGCTCAACCTTAAGACCACGTAATACATTAGCAAGAGGTGTCAACGGAAAATCCTCAGGTTCTGTTTCTTGGCTTGATGATATAGCAAAGCTAACGCATCTTGTCGAGCAAGGTGGTAGCCGTAGAGGCGCCCAAATGATTATGTTGGTGGACTCACATCCAGATATTGTTGAGTTTATTATTTCAAAAATGCAAAACCCAAGAATTCTTCGTTATTTAATAGAAAATACGGAAGATGAACAAATTAAAATTGCCGCACAAGAAAAATTGAAGTTCACACCTTTAACAGAGACAGAAAAAGACCTCTATCAAGGGATTTTGAATTATCAGGACATGCCAGGTTTAGGTGGTTTCACTACAGAATCCATTCGAGAAGCAGATGAGAAGCTACAAACAGGTGGAACCTATTCTGTTCATGATCCCGACTTCTTAACGGGTGCTAATATCTCCGTATGCCTGACAAAAGATTTTATGGAAGCTGTAGAAAACGATGATATGTATGAGCTGCGTTTTCCAGATGTTGAAAATTACACACCAGAGGAAATGAAAGAGTACAACGAAGAATGGTACAATGTTGGGGATGTTCGTGCCTGGGAAGAGTTAGGATATGGCATTCGCGTCCATCGTAAAATAAGGGCAAAAGAGTTGTGGGATTTGATTAATATTTGTGCAACGTATGCTGCAGAGCCAGGAATTTTCTTTATTGATAATGCAAACGACGCTACAAATGCGAAAGCATATGGTAGCCAAGTTGTTGCTACGAATCCTTGTGGTGAACAACCACTTGCGCCTTATTCAGTCTGTAATCTAGCGGCAGTTAATTTAGCGCAAATGGTTGATAAAGATACAAAGTCCGTTAACTTCGAACAGCTAAAAGAAACGGTTGAAATCGGCGTTCGTCTACAAGATAATGTGATTGATGCAACTCCATACTTTTTAGCAGAAAATAAAAAACAAGCTCTTGGGGAACGTCGGGTCGGGCTCGGTGTCATGGGCTTGCATGATTTACTGATCTACTGCGAAACAGAATATGGATCAACAGAAGGTAATCAGGTTGTTGATCAGGTCTTTGAAACAATTGCAACAAGTGCCTATCGGGCATCAATTGATTTGGCGAAAGAAAAAGGGAGCTTTCCTTTCCTAGTTGGGGAAACAGAAGAAGCAACGATGGATCTTCGTCAAGCATTCATTCATACAGGATTTATGAAGACAATGCCTGAAGATATTAGGCAAGGGGTCTTGGAACACGGGATTCGAAATTCACACCTCTTAACGGTTGCACCAACGGGGTCAACGGGAACAATGGTCGGTGTTTCAACGGGATTGGAACCTTATTTCTCCTTTTCTTATTATCGAAGTGGTCGCTTAGGTAAATTCATCGAAGTGAAGGCAGCCATTGTGCAAGAATATTTAGATGCTCATCCTGAACAAGATCCAAATGAGTTACCACATTGGTTTATTTCAGCAATGGAATTAAAACCTGAAGCACATGCGGACACACAATGCATTATCCAACGTTGGGTTGATAGTTCCATCTCTAAAACAGTGAATGCTCCAAAAGGCTATTCAGTAGAGCAAGTAGAGGGAGTCTATCGTCGATTGTATGATGGTGGTGCAAAAGGGGGTACCGTTTATGTGGATGGTAGCCGAGACTCGCAAGTATTAACATTAAAAGCAGAAAGTAATTTTTATGAGGATCAATCAGAAGTGGCAGAATCATCAGCAGATCCTGTTATCCTCATGGATACGATCCAGGAATTAGAAAAAACAAATGTAGCAGTTGGATCCGAGATCGGTGATCGCTGTCCGGTTTGTAGAGAAGGTCATATTGCCGAAATTGCTGGCTGTAATACATGTACAAGCTGTGGAGCCCAATTAAAATGTGGGTTTTAATGTTCGATTAACAAGAATTGTAACTTTATGATATGCA
>Ga0209487_1004216_pt1 | contig 11118 bp, 8 predicted proteins | sample Poulit2012_FD_187524 | JGI IMG/M metagenome (GOLD analysis project Ga0209487, IMG submission 187524) | Agricultural soil microbial communities from Georgia to study Nitrogen management - Poultry litter 2012 (SPAdes) (version 2) | ecosystem: Environmental > Terrestrial > Soil > Agricultural land... | reverse complement strand
TTCTTCCAATTTAATTTCTTTTTATAGGGCCAACTATATCATCGAGATTTTCTTTGATTTCTTGACTTGGATCTGGAATCGAATCCAAGGATTCTTCGACTGTATCTTTGATATCCTTGATCGGATTTATATCATCTAAAGGTTTTGTCAACTCTTCCTTAACCTCTTCAACTGGATTCATAAGTTCATGTTTGATATCGTCAGTCGCTTTTTTCATGGCCCGAATTCCTTCTCCTAAACCTCTTGCAATCTCAGGTATTCTTTTGGGACCAAAAACAACTACAGCTAACAATAGAATTACAAATACTTCTTGAAAACTTATAAATGCTGGTAATAAAACAAGTAAGTCCATGTCGCAAATATAAATAATATGATTTTGATTCAATTATAATTTTTGAAAAATAAAAAGCTTCGAGCAATCACTCGAAGCTTTTAGTATAATGAACTATAAAATTAAGATTATTCTACTTTTTTACTTTCAGATTTTTTCGTCAAATCGTACATGATCTGAGAAGCGATGAAAATAGAGGAGTAAGTACCAACTACTACACCTATCATCATAGTAAACATAAATCCTTTGATGGTTTCACCACCGAAAATAAAGATGATAAGTACTACCAATAACATACTCAATGAAGTATTCATCGTACGTGGTAATGTACTATTGGTCGCTTTGTTAATCAAATCGCTGAAATTCATTCGTGGATACAGTCCAAGATATTCACGGATACGGTCAAAGATAATTACCGAGTCGTTGATCGAATATCCAATGGCTGTAAGTATCGCCGCAATAAACGCTTGGTCGATTTCTAAGTTGAATGGTAATATACCATGTAACGCAGCAAATAATCCAAAAATAATAATAACATCATGGACAGCAGCTACTACTAATCCTACACCGAACTGCCATTTGAATCGTACTAAAATATAGAATCCAACAACCAATAAAGCCAATACAATTGCTATGATAGAAGCTCTTGTGGTGTCACTTGCGATGGTTGGACCTACTTTAACTACAGATAAAAGTCCGATTTCAGTTGCATCATCGCTAAATTCATCGAAACTCACTTCATTGGCATAGAAAGATTTCACTCCGTCATAAACCATCTGTACGATTTGCTCGTCAACATCTGTACTTTCAACGTTAGCAAAAACTTTAGTAGTTATTTTTACTTGATTCGAAGGACCGAATATTTTTACAGTTGGTGAAGCTGAACTTCCATCTTCATCGATCAAAGTGCTTTCTAAAGCTTCTCTTACTTCACCTGCAGTAATCGGTTGATCAAAACGAACTGTATAAGTTCTACCTCCTTGGAAATCGACTCCTAAATCAAATCCTCTAACGAAAATAGTTACAATCGCAAGAATTGAAATTATAGTTGAAATCGTATAGAAGGTTTTTCTCTTTGACATGAAATTAAAGTTGATTCCTTGGAACCAATTTTTAGTAATCGAAGTATAGAATTGTACGTCTTTCTTTTTCTCAAATCTACTTTCAGTGAAGAATTTAGTTAAGAAAATTGCTGTAAACATAGAAACGGATAATCCGATCAATAATGTAATGGCGAATCCTTGAACTGGTCCTTTACCAATGAACAATAGAATTACAGCCGTTAACATAGAGGTAACGTTGGTATCCACAATTGCAGAAATCGCACCTTTCCATGTATAAGCTATACGTACAGCTTCTTTTACAGATTTTCCTTGGAACATTTCATCCTTAACTCTCTCGTTGATTAGGATGTTAGCGTCAATCGCCATACCCAAGGTCAAGATAATACCAGCTATACCAGGCAATGATAGAGTAGCGTCAAATAAACCTACCAATAAACCTAACAAAAACAATATGTTGGCTGTCAGAGCAATGTCTGCATAAAATCCAGCTCGACTATAGTAGAAAATCATCCATACTAAAATCAAACCGAATACTACCATAAATGAAATCAATGAACTGTCAATTGCTTCTTGACCCAACGATGGACCAACTTCTTCTAATTGAACAATTTTTGAGGATGCTGGTAAACTACCCGCTTGTAATATGTTGGCTAAATCTTGTGCTTCACTCAACGTAAAGTTTCCAGAGATTTGAGAATTACCACCAGATATTTTTTCGTTAATGTTAGGTGCAGAGAAAACTAAATTGTCAAGAACGATTGCGATAGAGTTTCCTACGTTCTCTTCAGTGATTTTTGCCCATCTTTGTGCACCCTCAGCGTTCATTCGCATGCTTACCACAGGCTCGTTTGTGATTGAGCTCATGTTTCTTTCACCCGTTGCTCTGTCGATAACATCACCAGGCAACAATGGTTCTCCGTTTTGAGTTCCACTCAAAGCATACAATGAAATATATCTACCATCGACTTCAGGATTTCTAATTTCAACTGGTTTGTTCGCCCAATAATAATTGAAATTACGAATTCCACCTGGTAAACTCGCTCTGAATTCTTTTGAATTTAAAACTTGATTAAATATTGCTGTATCCTTCAACATTACAGAGAATAAAGAATTCCCTTCAAATGGTTGTTGGATAAACTCATTTAAACTTTCGTGTTCTGTATCTATACCTAAATTCTTAGGATTAACAGTCGTAAAGTAATTGATGACTTGAGGATTGTTCGCTTCAACTTTCCAGAACTCTAAGTTTGCAGTACTTTGTAGAAGGTTCTTGATTCTCTCCCTGTTTCTCTCACCAGGCATTTCAACCAAAATACGACCGTCAGCACTCCCACCCAAACGTTGGATGATAGGCTCTACAACTCCAAATCGGTTGATACGAGAAGAAATAACTTGAAAAGCAGTTCCAATCTTTGCGTCAATATCTTCTTTGATTAATCGCTTTACTTCATTGTCACTCGAATTGAAGTCAATGAAAGCTGCATTTTGACGGTTTCCGAAAATATCTGGCGATGAATAATTTAAATTAGTTTGACCTTTTTCTTGGCGTATCCTTTCAAATTCCTCAAAGAAAATATCAACATAGGCACGGTTACCTTGTGATCTTTGAGTGATGTCAGCGGCATCTAATGCTTCGACAAAAATTGGATTTTTACTATAATCTGCTAAATTTTCAAGTAAATCGCGGACTTGAACTTCCAGAATAACACTGATTCCGCCCTTTAAATCCAGTCCTAATTTGATTTCCTTGTTTTTAGCATCTCGATAGTTGTACTTCATTCCAAGAATGTTTAACGTATCATTTGCTAAACTATCCAATACCAACTGTTCATCTTGTTCATTCTGAGCCAACATTCTTGCTTCAGATTCAACTTTGTTGGTGTACCAAGTATAACTCAATTGTCTCACGGAAAGTATCCCCAAGATAATCGCTATACCTGCTATAAGCCATTTTCCTCTCATAATTGGTGTCTTAAATAAGATTTTTTAAACGGGCAAATATATAAGTTAATGACAACTTAAACAAAATTATACCCATAGTAAACTTCATTTTTTTTAATTCAATAATTATTTTTTATAGTAATTCATTGGCTAAATTGGCCAACTCACTTCTTTCTCCTTTGACTAATTGTATGTGAGCAAATAGTTTTTGCCCTTGGAATTTATCGATTAAATAAGAAAGTCCATTGGACTGCTCATCCAAATAAGGCGTGTCGATTTGCTTGATGTCGCCTGTAAATATAAACTTTGTATTTTCTCCCGCACGGGTTATGATTGTTTTTATTTCATGAGGCGTTAAATTTTGTGCTTCATCAACTATAAAAATCACATCTGACAAACTTCTTCCTCTGATGTACGCCAAAGGTGTAATCAAGAATTTCTCTTGATCCACCATGATGTTGATTTGCTTATATTCTTTGTCGTGCTCGTCAAATTGATATTGAATAAATTTCAAATTGTCCCATAAAGGTTGCATGTATGGATCGATTTTCGATTTTATATCGCCTGGCAAATAACCAATGTCTTTGTTGCTCAAAGGTACAATCGGTCGAGCCAAATAAATTTGTTTGAATTCCCTTCTCTGAGCCATAGCTGCAGCAAGTGCCAATAAGGTTTTACCGGTTCCAGCTACTCCATGCAAAGCTACTAATTTAATGTCTTTTTGCATCAAAGCATGAAGCGCAAAAGCCTGTTCAGCATTTCTTGGTTTGATGTTGAAAGTGGTCTGTTTATTTACTCTTTCCAATTGATTGGAAAATGGATTGTAATAAGCCAAAGCTGATGATTTGGTGCCTTGTAAAATATAATATTCATTGGGCAAAACTTTCAATTTATCCTTGATGGTTTCAACAGGAACCGAAAAATCTCTGTAAAGTGAATCGATGATTTCTTGGTCGAAATTTTCATAAGATGAAATTCCTGTGGGTAAATTGTCAACTATATTGACTTTCCCAGTTTCATAATCTTCTGCATTGATTCCTATGGCTTTGGCTTTGAGCCTGAGGTTGATGTCCTTCGTGATCAAATAAACCGGTCGATCGGGTTCTTCTTTTTGAAGAATCAAACATGAATTCAATATTCTATTGTCCATAGAATCTAAACCAAAAATACTTTCAGCAGTTTTCTTCAAACCATTGGTGCCCAAAGTGATTTTAAAAGAACCTTTATTTTCTCCAGGAAGAGGAATCCAATCTCTGATCAAATGGTCTTTGGAATTATTGTCTAAGAATCTTATAAATTCTCTTGCTTCGTAGTTTTTGTTGTCATTGCCCTTTTTGAAATTATCTAATTCTTCCAAAACAGTTATTGGCAAAACAATATCGTGTTCGTCAAAGTTCATAATTGATCGATGATCAAATATGATAACTGAAGTGTCTAATACAAAAATCTTTTTTTCCATACTTCATTTTTTTCTATTTCAAATAGACGAAAAAATAATTGAAAAGCGAGAAAATTAAGATTTATGTATCAACAAGTTTTGAAGAAAATCAAATCATTCTACACTTTCTAAATTGATTTGAACTTCTCTATCGTAGAGATAGTGTGGTTGCAATCCAGCACGCTTTACAACTAATTGACCTTGTTGTGAACCTGCGAATCTTGAAAAACCGTTGCCAATTCCAAATCCAGTTTCTACAAGTATAAAATAGATTTGTTTTGAGAAAGGATATTTTAAACCTAAAATATTTTGTATGCTCGGCTCTCGAACTTTTCCTTCTTCATCCACTATATTCAAAACTTTGATTTTCGTTAAAATTTCTTTAACTCTTGGGTTATCGGTTTCGCTGATTTCGTTCAAACCGATGACTCCAATAGAAGATTTGGATTTTTGAACAAATTCGATGATTGAATCTGCATTGTCAAGTGCTTGAATCGTTTTCCCTTCTGGAATTTCTAATTCTAATTTATTTTTTACAGTATTGAAATTTCCAGAGTTTCCGTTGTCAAAAACAATTTGTAAAGTGTTGTTTAGAATTCCATCCTCGATTTCATCCAAACTGATTGAATCGATAGGATTATCTATATCAGTGATAAAAATAACTGCATCATGAGCCAAAAGAGTAGATCTCGGATGTATTTTAGTTTGTAAATTGATATAATCCGCTTGCTCTTCGCTCAGAGGTTGATTGATAAATGCAGCGTATGCAACCGTATCTAATAAATCTTTAAGAATTTCATTTTCAGGTTTGTAAACAAAGTTGAATTCAGTTTTCGGATATTTCATTTGATAAATTTCCGATAATGCATCCATTAAATTTTTATTAGATGGTTCTACATAAATAGTTATTTCTCCTGTTCTATGCTCAGCTTCTTCGATATTTCCACAAGAAAATAAACTGAACAATAAAATAGGAAACAATAAATATTTAATCATTTCGAGCTTTGATGGCTGTGACCGCTCTGTAAATTCTAAAAATACCATACAAAATAAATAAAATTCCTAAGGCTATAGAAGCCCAACTTTGTAATTCGATGAGGAACCATTTTTGGGTCAATATGAAAACCCCAATAAATGCGTATAAAATCCCCATGATTATATGTATACTTTTTCTTACCATTGAAGCAAAGTTAATTAATTATCTGCTTTATGAAAGGAATTAAATGTAATATTTAGAATTTATGAAATAATATGAATTTTTTTATTTCAGTTGTTCTAAATTCTAAATAAACTTCCAGCAATTCCATCGGCAAGAAATTTTCCTCCTGAAGTTAATTGCAATTGTTCGTCACGAATAGTAACATTATTATTCAATAAATGTATTTGCAATTCTTCCATAAAATCATTGATAAATTCTTCAGGAAATTTGTCTTTTAAGTGCGTCAGATTTAAACCTTCACTGGTTCTTAGTTTGATCATGATCAACTCATTGAATTCATCTTCTAAACTCAAGGTTTCGATTTCATTGGGAAGAATTCCTTGCTTGATATTTTTGATGTAAATCGCATTGTTTTCAATGTTCCAACTTCTTTCTTTTCCGTTGTAAGAATGTGCAGAAGGTCCAATTCCTAAATAAGATTTTCCATTCCAATAATTGGAATTGTGTCTCGAATGAAAATTAGGTTTTCCGAAATTTGAGATTTCATAATGTTCATAAGCATTGGAAGTCAATGCGTCAATCAACATTTGAAATTGTCTGGCTTGTTTTTCTTCGTCTATATCTTTGACTTTCCCCACTTCGATTTGATGTTGCAAAAGTGTTTTTGGTTCAATGGTCAAAACATAAGATGAAATGTGTGGAACCTTAAGATTTATAGCTGTTTGCAAATTCTTTTCCCATATTTCATCGCTCGTCGTTTGACTTCCATAGATCAAATCGATGGTGATATTTTTAAAACCTGCATCTTGGGTCAATTTAATTGCATTTAATGCTTCATTAGAATTATGTGCTCGATTCATCAATTTCAAATCTTCTTCATAAAAGGATTGCACACCAATGCTGAATCGATTGATGGGTTGGGTTTTGAGTTGTTGAATTTTATTGAAACTCAAATCATCAGGATTGGCTTCTAAGGTGATTTCTGGATTTTCAGCAATAGAAAAGTTTTTATAAATTGTATCGAAAATTTGTTCGAGTTCATTGTTTTCGAGCAAAGAAGGCGTTCCTCCACCGAAATAAATAGTTTCAATGTTCTCAATGATTTCACCTTTTCTCATCGATAATTCTTTGCAAATCGCATTGATCATTTCTGATTTAGCATTTAAATTTGTCGAGAAATGATAGTTGCAATAACTGCATTTTTGCTTACAAAAAGGTATGTGAATATAAATTCCAGCCATATTGCAAAGGTAGTCAGATAAATCGATAGCTTTTTAAAAAATCGCTGTATGTTTGTAACTATTCAATTTTTAAAACAACGAATACAAGAAACAAAAAATTTAACAAATGAAGAGATTACTCATTTTAATTGCAAGTGTTGCATTTCTCATCACGCCTTTCCAAAAAGCGAAAGCAGATGAAGGAATGTGGTTCTTGATGTTCATCGGTAAAAATATCGATGATATGCAGAAAAAAGGTTTGAGACTTACTGCAGAAGAGATTTACAGCATCAACAACAGTAGTTTGAAAGATGCTATTGTACAATTTGGTGGAGGATGTACAGCTGAAATAATTTCGGATACAGGTTTAGTTTTGACCAATCACCATTGCGGTTATGGCGCTATTGCACAATTATCGACACCTGAAAATGATCATTTGACCAATGGATTTTGGGCTGCGAATCGTTCAGAAGAATTAAAACCAAACAATTTATCCGTTCGATTTTTTGTAAGAATGGACGATGTTTCTGAAAGAATTTTGAGTTTGGTCAACGATAAAATGTCTGAGGATGAAAGAGAAAAAGTAATCAATCAAGAAATTGCTAAAATCGAACAAGAAAACAATGAAGGTGGAAAATATACAGTTTCAGTTCGTTCGTTCTTTGAAGGCAATGAATATTATTATTTCGTTTACCAAGATTTCCAAGATGTTCGTTTGGTAGGTACGCCTCCAAATTTGATTGGAAAGTTTGGTGGAGATACCGACAACTGGGAATGGCCAAGACATACAGGTGATTTTGCGATTTTTAGAGTTTATACAGATAAAGATGGAAATCCAGCGGATTATTCGGTGGACAACGTTCCTATGAAACCTAAATATCATTTGCCAATCAGCTTGAAAGGTTATGAAGAGAATGACTTTGCTATGATTTTGGGTTACCCAGGAAGAACCAATCGTTGGATGCCTGCAAGTGGAGTTGCTCAAAATGTTGATTATGCATATCCAGCTTGGGTTGAAGGTTCTAAATTGTCAATGGATGTAATGAAAAAATACATGGATGCTGATCAAAAAGTTAGATTGGATTACGCATCTAAATACGCAGGTATTGCAAACTATTGGAAAAACCGTGGCGGAATGATAGAAGCTTTGAAGGAGCATAAAACGGTCGATAAAAAACGCCAAATGGAAAGAGAATTTACTGAATGGGCAAATCGCACTGGCAAAAAGGATAAATATGGAGATGTTGTAGAAATCATCGATTATTATTACAACAAGACCAATGAGAAATCTCGTCAGCACAACTATTTATTCAGTATGTTGAGAGGAACTGTGTTTACAGTCACTCCTTATAGTTTAGGATCGAGTTTGGTTCAATATGCTTCTGAAAATGAAGCGAAAAGAGAAGAAATGCGTCCAAGATTGGAAGAGTATATTGAAAATTTCTTCGAAGGAATTCATATGCCATTGGAAGAAGAGGTTTTTGCTAAACAATTGAATTTATATTATACCAAAGGAGTAGAAGGTGGTTTAGCACCTTATGTAAAAGAATTGGGTGATAGATTTGAAGGAAATTTCGAGGCTTATATCAAAAATGGATTTAATTCGAGTATTTTCACTAAAAAAGATAGATTGTTGGCTTATTTAGACAATCCTAAAGCAAGTCATATCGAAGAAGACGAATTGTTCAAATTATCGACTGACTTGATGACTCATTACAGAGCGGAAACTCCTGAGGAAAAAGCTTTGAAAGATTCTTACCAAAGATCGTTCAGATTATTGGTTGAAGGTTTGAGGGAATCAGGTTTAAGTCCAATTCAATATCCTGATGCAAATAGTACACTTCGTTTGACTTATGGTACGATTAGACCTTTGCCATTGGGAGAAGGAAAAGTTAATGATGCGCAATATAATTATTATACTACGCTGAAAGGAACAATTGCTAAACACATTCCTGGTGATGATGAATTTGAAAATCCACAAAAATTAATCGATTTGTATAACGCAAAAGATTATGGTCAATATGCTGATAAAAATGGTGAGTTATGGGTGAATTTCCTAACTGACCATGACATCACAGGTGGAAATTCAGGTTCGCCAGTTTTGAATGGAAATGGAGAATTGATTGGAATTGCATTTGACGGAAACATCGAAGCTATGGCTGGAGATGTGATTTTTGATCCTGAATTGCAAAGAGCGATTAACGTGGATATTCGTTATGTATTATTTATCGTTGATAAATATGCAGGAGCGAATCATATTATCGATGAATTGACAATTGTGAAGTAATTTAATTTGATAGATTTAAAAAAGGCTGTTTCCATTGGAAGCAGCCTTTTTTTGTATAAATTTTTTCTGATTGAATTAAATTTCTTTTCTCAAACGAGCCACAGGAATGTTGAGTTGTTCTCTATATTTGGCAATGGTTCTTCTTGCGATTGGATAACCTTTTTCTTTGAGAAGATTCATTAACTTTTCATCAGTATAAGGTTTTCTCTTATCTTCCTCATCGATTATATCCATTAGAATTCGTTTGATTTCACGGGTTGAAACTTCTTCACCTTCTTCGTTGGTCAAACTTTCAGAAAATAAATCTTTGATCAAAAAAGTTCCATAAGGTGTGTTGACATATTTACTATTTGCAACTCTTGAAACTGTTGAAATATCCATATCGATTTCCTCGGCTATATCTTTTAAAATCATGGGTTTGATTTTGGTTTCGTCGCCAGTTAAAAAGTATTCTCTTTGGAATTTCATGATTGCAGACATGGTGTGCATCAATGTGTTTCTTCTTTGTTCAATTGCATCGATGAACCATTTTGCAGCGTCTAATTTTTGCTTTACAAATAGGACAGCTCTTTTTTGTTCTTTGGTTTTATTCTCAGTTTTTTTATAAGTGTCCAACATATCAGCATAGTTGTTGGAAACTCTCAATTCAGGAACGTTTCTTCCGTTGAGTGATAATTCCAATTCACCTTCAACTATTCTGATGGTAAAATCAGGAGTGATATGTTCAATCGCTTTGGTATTTCCCGAAAAAGATTTACCAGGTTTTGGATTGAGTTTTTCAATTTCTGAAATAGCATTTCTCAATTCATCTTCAGAAATATCATGTTTCATCATCATCCTTTTGTAATGCTTTTTTGTAAAGGATTCAAATGAATTCGTGATAATATCCAAAGCCAATTCAATGGATTCACTCTCAACTTGTTTGTTTTCCAATTGAATTTTCAGGCATTCTTGTAAATTTCTTGCACCAACACCAATTGGATCTAATTTTTGAATGTAGTTGACCAATAAACGCTCAACTTCTTCTTTGGTCGTATAGATGTTTTGGGTAAAAGCCATATCATCGACTATGGATTGTAAGTCACGTCTGATATAGCCATCGTCGTCCATGTTGCCAATGATGAAATTAGCGATTTGATAATCTTCTTCGTCCAGTCGATACATTGAGAGCTGACTCTCCAAATGGTCCAAAAAGCTCATTCCTTGAGCATAAGGAATCGTTCTTTCTTCATCGTCCTGACTATAATTGCTCGTATAAGTTTTATAGTTTGGAATTTCATCATCGCTCAAATACTCATCGATATTTATTTCACTTGTATCGATGGTATTTTCTTCTTCATATCGATCATCTTCCCACTCATCATTTGCAGTGAACTCGTCATCATCATGATTATTACCTTCTTCCAAAGCTGGATTTTCCTCGAGTTCTTGTTTGATGCGTTGTTCAAAAGCAATTGTAGGCAATTGAACCAACTTCATCAACTGAATTTGTTGAGGGGAAAGTTTTTGTTGTAATTTTAAATTGAGTTCCTGCTTTAACATTTTTAATTAATTAAAATTCTGCGTTTTTTGGTGTCCTTGGGAAAGGTATCACATCTCTGATATTGCCCATTCCTGTTACAAATAACACCAATCTTTCTAATCCTAAACCAAAACCACTATGAGGTACAGTTCCAAA
>Ga0209487_1004215_pt1 | contig 11118 bp, 10 predicted proteins | sample Poulit2012_FD_187524 | JGI IMG/M metagenome (GOLD analysis project Ga0209487, IMG submission 187524) | Agricultural soil microbial communities from Georgia to study Nitrogen management - Poultry litter 2012 (SPAdes) (version 2) | ecosystem: Environmental > Terrestrial > Soil > Agricultural land... | reverse complement strand
CAAGACTGGTTTTTTCAAAATTGGCTCGCAGCTTGTTGTGCTACCTGCTTCATAATGATAATAAATATGATAATCAATCCAAGTTGTCGTAGCGTAAGATTCTTCAGTACCTTTGAAAGGAATTTTAGAAGCTATAATATTATGGATTGGGTCGCAGTCATCCATACTCATTGGATAGCTTGGAAGAACATTTAAAAAAAGATAAATGATGAGGTTTCCCTATTGTTAAATTGAACCTGTATTTTAAAATATCTATTGCCGGTTTCTGTAAATATAACTTCTGTTTCTCTTTCAGGTAAAACTACCCATTGATCTTGAGAACTTAAATCAATAATATTTACTTGACTAATTTCATAAGATGTATTACTTAAAATATGTTTTAAAGTAAAATGGTAAGGCTTGTTTGCATAAGCTTGCTTTGCTGCTAGACCAGCAATTAAACAAGAGCCGGTTTCATAGGCAGAAAGTTCACTATCCCCTTCCCTAGGCAAACCATCCTCTCCAATAATTAAAGCACCTATATCATAAGCATCTTCCTTAATGCTAGAAATGTTATAATCAATAATCATTATTGGAAGCTCTCCTCGGTTAATTTGATTGAAAAGAGAATCCTTAATTTCAGGATAACGAGGGATGAATCCGGTATAAGGAAGTATAGCTTGTTCTATATCCCAATAAGTTTGTTTTAAGTTTTCTGCCCTGATAGTATCTCCATTAGAAAAAGCACTAAGCCTATCTCCAGCATAAACCCTATTAGTCAATACGCCAAAAGGGATTTGCATGGGATTTAAATATTGAAACAAACTATCGGTTATTTGTTGAAATGTCCTACCTTCAGCTTCTATTTCAATCAAATCCTCAGGCTCACCTTCTTCTTGGGCGAATAAAGTACTGCTTAAAATCAGCAGTAAAACTGTAAAAATCTTTTTCATAATTTATTTATTTAAAAATTTATTTTTTGATATCAAATCTTCCATCCGTAATCTGAATTACTTTACCATCCCCATTGATCATTTCACCAGAGAAAGTTCCAGCATAATGTCGATTAGGTATAGCTTTAATAATCTCCACTGTAAGAAAGTGATCTTGATTAGTTCGATAACTATAAAAACGAGATTGAAATGGAAAGTTTTTTGAATCAAAAACACCTATTTGACCAAAGCTTTGAATTGTTATACGAAACGACCATCTTGGATCTTCATGGCTTACTTTTATATATAATGAACCATCACTATAACCATCGGTAAATTTCGTCCAAGTTTGTTTCCATGGATTTGGCGTTCCTTCAAAAATGGCATAAGGTTCGCCATCTATATAGCAACCAAAGGTATTTTCTCCAGTGCTTGTAATTGGAGGTAAATCCGGTTCTTTTTCTTTCTTTTTGCAGCCGAGCAATATTCCAATTGCTAAGAAACTGCTAATAATTACTTTATTCATACTAATAAATTTGTGTAATTTCATAATATAGCATTATGCATTACTTGTTAATAATGAGGACAAGTTAATAAAAAGTTTTATTAAAAGCAAATAGTTAGTGGATGGTGAATAGTGGATGGTTAATGGTGGATAGTGGATGGTGGATGGGGAATAGTGAATGGTGGATGGTGAATAGTGAATGGTGAATGGTGGTTAGAATATGAGGAATTACAAAGGAAGAGTGGAGATTAGTTGATAATTGTTAATTGTTAATTGTTAATTGTTAATTGATAATTGACATTATTCTATTTTTAAAAAAATAAATTTATCTTTATAGCAGATTCATTTAATGTTTTATGCTAAAAAAGAAAATTTTATTGACTTTATTTGCTATTGGGGGAAGTTTTTTACTCAAAGCACAAGAAAAAAAAGAAGAAACTATAAGACAAAAATACCCTTTAGAAATCAGCGTTTTCAATAATGGAAATTTTCTTCCTGGTGGTGGAAAGCTTGGGATTTGGAGTGCAAAAATACATCCTGGAATTCGTATTGGTACGCGTTTTACTTATATAAATAAAAAAAAATCCTCTTTATTCCAATCTGCATATCTAGGTTATTTTTTTCATAAAAATGCGCAACATGGATTGCAACTTTATACAAATTTTATATACAGATATGATTTTAAGTTTCCTCTATTCATGGAAGCTGGTATAGGAGCTGGATATTTACATTCTTTCTCTGATATAGATATATTCGCTTTTGAGGATGGTGTTTATCATAAAAAGGCTAATACTGGTCGCGCGCAATGGATGGCTGATTTCTCCATAAAAGCTGGTTACGCTTTAACAAAAAATAATTTACCCTTTGATGTATATCTAGATTATCAATTTTGGCTACAATCCCCTTTTGTTAATAAATATGTTCCTATTTTACCACATAATTCCTTACACTTAGGTTTTATTTATTATTGGAATCATTAATTTTTAAAAAACTACGAATATTATATGTTGCATACAAAATACATTTTACCTTTTATTATAATATTTCTAAGTCTATCTTCTTGTCAAAAAAGAGATGATTTAGCTAAATCAAAATCCTGTATGGTGGAAGAACCTTCTTATCATTCAAAAGCTTCAGATTTTCAACATCTTATGGATAAATATCAAGCTAAAGGAATTCCTGGTATTACTTTATTAATTAAAGATACAGAAGGAATTTGGTATGGAGCCTCAGGTTATGCTGATATAGCTGAAAATATTCCTATGGAAGCTTGTCATATTAATAAAGTTGCTAGTCTCACTAAAATATTTATGGGAGCTTTGACTTTAAAATTAGCAGAAGAAGGAAAAATTAATTTATATGAAAAAGTAAATGCATATTTAAGTGAAAAAGATCTTAAGAATATAGCTAATGCAAATGATATAACTGTCATAGATTTACTAAAACATACTACTGGTATATTTGATGTTATCACTGATAATAATTTTTACCTTTCTGTTCTCAATGATCCTCCTGCACATAGAAACCAAGAAGATATTTTAAAATTTGTTCGTGGTAAAGATGCTTTATTTCCAGCTGGTGAAAAATCCAGTTATTCTAATACGAATACCCTATTATTGAGTATGATTATTGATAAAATAACTGGAAAATCGCATGCAACATTATTAAAGGAGTATATTATTCACCCTTTAGGATTAGAAGACAGTTATTACTATTATCACGATGCCCTACCTGAAGGAAAAGTTGCCCAAGGTTATTATGATTTATTCAATAATGGAAATATTGTAAATGTCTCCAATTATAATACAGGAAGTGGGAATGGTTATACCGGTTTGTATACCAATGTTTTTGATTTACTATATTTTTCAGAAGCTTTATTTGAAAATAAAAATTTAGTTTCTTCTAATTCTTTAGAAACTATGTTGGATTTTGACATGCCTTTAGAAGAGGGAGCAAAACGTTATCTCGGTGCTGGAACTATGAAAGATTTCATAGATAGAGCTGCAGATGAATATGCTTGGGGACATAGAGGAAGAGATTTAGGATACAGTGCAGATATGTTTTACTTTCCTGAAAAAGAAAAAACATTAATTTTTATTGTGAATTATGGAACCGATGGAGAAAGTGCCTTACGTCCATTATTTTTTGAATTAAGAGAGAAAATCGTAGATAAACTCATGGAATAATCTCATTTTAATCATTAATTACCATTTAATTTATTTCATGCAATTATTTCGTAAAAAAAGTATTGAACATATTGAAAAAGAAGCAAAACTTTATGCTGATGGAAATGCATTAAAGAAGGTACTAGGTGTAAAGGACTTGACTTTTTTAGGTGTATCAGCAGTAATCGGTGCTGGTATTTTTAGTAGTGTTGGAAAAGCTGCTTATGATGGAGGCCCAGGTATAGTATTTTTATATATTTTTACCGCTATAGCTTGTGGTTTTGCAGCACTATGTTATGCTGAATTTGCTTCAAGAGTTCCAGTATCTGGAAGTGCATACACTTACAGTTATGTAGCCTTTGGAGAATTATTTGCTTGGATTATTGGTTGGGATTTACTTATGGAGTATGCGATAGGAAATATTGCTGTTGCAATTTCTTGGAGTGATTATTTTACAACCCTACTCCAAAAGTCTGGTATACATTTTGCTGAATTTCTTTCTACAAATTATAGCAGTGCTAAATTACAATTTGTTGAAGTGCAAAATCTTTTATTAGAAGGAGCCTCTTTACAGGAAATTTCTCCTACTTTATTAAGAGGTTATAATGCATGGTTACAAGCACCAAAAATAGGTTCTTTACGTATTATTATGGATATACCTGCTTTAGGTATAGTTGCATTTATTACATGGGTAGTTTTTGTTGGTATGCGAGAAACTAAGGCTTTTAATAATGTTTTAGTTATCATAAAATTATTTGTAATTTTTATGGTTATTGTATTAGGAGCTTATTATGTGCAACCTGAAAACTGGTCACCATTTACTCCCGAAGGATTAGGTGGTATTTTAAAAGGTGTATCTGCAGTTTTCTTTGCTTATATAGGTTTTGATGCTATTAGCACAACAGCTGAAGAAGCTAAAGACCCTCAAAAGGATCTACCTAAAGCAATGATCTATACTTTAATTATCTGTACTACTTTATATGTGATTATAGCATTGATATTAACAGGTATGGTACATTACAAAGATTTAAATGTTGGCGATCCTTTAGCTCGTGTTTTTGATGAAAGAGGTTTATCTATTATTTCAGGAATTGTTGCATTTAGTGCTTTAATAGCAACTGCAGGAGTTTTGTTAGTATTTCAAATTGGACAACCAAGAATATGGCTAAGTATGAGTAGAGATGGTTTATTACCTAAAAAATTCTCAAAAATTCATAAAAAATATGGAACACCTTCTTTTTCTACTATTTTAACTGGTTTAGTAGTTGGAATTCCAGCTTTATTTTTAGATTTAGAAATTGTTATTTCCTTGACAAGTATAGGAACTTTATTTGCATTTGTCCTCGTTTGTGGTGGTATACTAGTTTTACACCAAGAAAAAACAACTATAAAACCTAAATTTAAAGTGCCTTATGTTAATAGTAAATGGATTTTTCCTTTTGCAATCCTCATTAGCATTATCATCATGCAAAGTATAAATACCAATTATTTTACTTCCTATTTATGGCATTGGGAACAGTTTCCTATGATTATATTCTGGATTAGTATGTTAGTACTGTCCATTTATTCATGGAAAAATAATTTATCTTTAATTCCACTATTAGGATTAAGTACATGTTTATTATTAATGGCCCAAGAATCGCATTCTAATTGGTGGCGTTTTGCTATTTGGTTAGCAATTGGATTAATAATTTACTTTGGATATAGTTATAAACATTCAAAATTGAAAAATCCTTTAAATTAATAATAAAAAGATATAAAAACAAATCCAAGCAAAATCAAAATATAATACCCAAAATTTGGGATATGAATATTTTAATAATTCTTATCATAATATTTTATCCATCAATAATTTATATACTATAAAGAAACTTTCAGTGTATAATTCGGGTAAATTTCAATTAAAATATAAGAGTATCCTAAGCAATAATTTTTACTTTTATTCCATAAAAATCATAAAAAAATCACACAGCTTGTATGAAAATATACAAACTGTGTGATTTAATTAAATAAAATTATACTTTAAAAGTTAAATTTACTTATTCATTAAAGACTCCAAGCTAGGAATTTCATCCGGATATGCACCAGCTTCTAATTTTTCTCTTACTGCTGAGAATGCATCTAATGTACGCTCAATATCATCATCCGTATGGTTAGCTGTTGGGATTAATCTTAAAATTAAATGTCCTTTTGGAATAACTGGATACATAACTATTGAACAGAAAATACCATAATTTTCTCTTAAATCCACAACTAATTGGCTAGCATTATTTACACCTGATTCCATATATACAGGAGTAACTGCAGTATTCGTTGTTCCTATATTAAATCCTCTTTCTTTTAGTCCTGATTGTAATTTTCTAACATTATTCCATAGTTTTTCAATTCTTTCAGGTTCTCTACGAATAATTTCCATCCTTTTCAATCCACCTTCTACATATACCATAGGTAGAGATTTAGCAAAAATTTGCGAACGAATATTATAGCGTAAATAATAAATTAAATCTTTATCTCCTCCGATAAATCCACCGATTCCTGCCAAAGATTTTGCAAAAGTTGCAAAATAAATATCAATTCCATCAATACAATCTTGTTCTTCACCAATTCCTGAACCTGTTTTACCCATAGTACCGAAACCATGTGCATCATCTACAAAAAGACGGAATTCATATTTAGATTTTAAATCTACAATTTCTTTTATTTTTCCTTGATTCCCGTTCATACCAAATACACCTTCGGTAATAACTAAAATACCGCCCTGCGTTCCTTCAATTAAACGTGTAGCTCTTTGCATTTGAATTTCAAAATCTTCAATATCATTATGCTTGAACTTGAATCTTTTACCAGGATGCAAACGCATACCATCAATAATACAAGCGTGCGATTCAGCATCATAAACAATTACATCATGACGAGAAACTAAAGCATCGATTGTAGATAACATTCCTTGGTATCCAAAATTCAGAAGCATTACATCTTCTTTTCCTATAAAATCTGCAAATTCTCTTTCTAATTTATCATGTGATGCAGTATTACCACTCATAATTCTTGCACCCATAGGATAAGCCAAACCCCATTTAGCAGCAGCTTCTTCATCTGCTTTTCTCACTTCAGGATGATTTGCTAAACCTAAATAATCATTAAGACTCCAAATTACTCTATCTTTTCCATTAAATTTCATGCGAGTTCCAATTTCACCTTCTAGTTTTGGAAAGGCAAAATATTCATGTGCTTGGTCTTGATATTGACCTAGTGGACCGCGATCTTTTAAAAACTTTGCAAATAAATCCATATAATGTGCGTTAATTATTATAAAAATATTTCACTACTATTTCACTAGTGAATTTGATGCAAAATTACAAAATAAACTTGAATTAATTAAATTTACTATTTTCAACAGATTTTTAAGTACATTTTTCCACAAAAGAAGCTGGTATAGAGGCTACCTTCCGCGCATTATAATCAAAGGCAACCATACCAGTTTTACCTTCTGCAATAATTTTTTCGTCCTTTTTATTTATTAATTGATAATATACTTGAAAAGAATGAGTTTTAAATTCACGAAACCAAATTTTCACATAGGTAATATCACCATAAAAACCTTCCGCTCTAAAACGTATCATAACATCACCCATTATCAAGCTTACTTTATCACCTATATCCAATTCGTTACAATTTAATTTAGATAAGGCTTGTACTCTAGCTTCATGAAAAAGGGATAATATTTTATCATTTCCTAAATGATTACCATAATTCATATCAGTGATGCGTAAAGGTATAGAAATTTCAAACTGTGCTTTTTCATCAGGAATTTGTATTTTTACACGAGACATAAAAAATAATTTTAAATGAAAATAATATGTGTAGGTAGAAATTATGTGGAACATATACAAGAATTAGAAAATGCTATTCCAAAAAATCCAGTATTATTTATGAAACCTTCAACTGCAATTATTCAAGAAGGATCTCCTTTCAATCTACCTGATTTCTCCTCAAATATACAGTATGAATGTGAATTAGTATTAAAAATTGGTAAAAATGGTAAGAATATAAAAGAAGAAAATGCTTTGGAATATATTGAGAAGATTGGCTTAGGAATAGATTTTACAGCGAGAGATTTACAAAACAATTTAAAAGAAAAAGGACTTCCTTGGGAAATTGCAAAAGCTTTTGATAATTCTTGTTATTTAGGAAAGTTTATTCCCTTCGATAAAAATAAAAATTATACTTTCAAATTATATGAAAACAATAAAATTGTTCAAAATGGAAATTCAAAACTCATGCTTTTTAGTTTTTCACTCGTCTTATCTTATATAAGCCAATTTTTTACATTAGAAAAAGGGGATTATATATTTACTGGAACTCCATCTGGTGTAGCTAAGGTGGAAAAAAACACTGAACTAAAGGGGGAACTTCTTGGAAAACAGAATTTTAACTTGCAAGTTCAATAAACATTATGTATTTTTAATCTTTAATAAATAACAAAATGAAAAAATTACTAACTTTAACTGGAATTAGCTTAGTTTTATTAGCTTCATGTAAAAAAATTGAGGGTGACAATAAAAATTTAGATCCGGATAATGAAACTGTAGAGGAAATGATGTCCACAAATCCTAATTCTTTTTGGGAATATGAATCCAATGAAAATGATCATTTTATACGAAAACCTACAGGTACCAAGCAAATGATGAATGAAAGAGAATGGGATTTTTACGAAGCAACGGATCAAAATACAGATTGGATAACACCTGAATATTTTGCTAAAAATAAGGATAAGTATGTAATGCTTCTTGATTTAGAAGGAAGTCAGCAAGAATATATTGAAGTTATCGTTTATAAAGAGAATCCCAAGGTAGGAGATAAGTTTAATAATACTCATAAAATGTCTGTTAGTGGTATAAATGTAGATCTATTAATAGAAAGTGAAGTTATTAGTATTAATGAAACATTTAATTATCCAAACGGAACAATTGAAGGTGTAACCGTTATAAAAAATAAGCTAAAAGGTAAAACAGGTATAACTCCTTATATCGATTGTGGAAGTGCCTATCTTTATTTCAAAAAAGGAATTGGAATTCTTAAAATGGATATAGATATTTCAATACTTAGTTTTTACAATAGAGAATATACAGATACGCTATTAGATTATTACATTGAAGAGGATGAAAATGAAGAATAGTTAATAAATTAAATAAAGATTTGGTCATTCAATTTTAATTCCTTACCTTTGCAGTCCACCAGTTAAATATTGGTTTTTCTCTATGCCGCGTTGGTCAAGGGGTTAAGACGCCTCCCTTTCACGGAGGAATCACGGGTTCGATTCCCGTACGTGGTACAAAAATATAAAAAGTGAATAGTTCCATGCTATTCACTTTTTTTTGTAAATAAAATAAATTACAATTCTTTTTATAGTTCAGGAAATAGTAATCCTTTCATAATTAAATTTTTAAAAACAAACCCCGATTTTGAGCGATTTTGCCTTATTTCGGGGTTTATTCTATATAAAAATACAAATATTATGCTAATAATCAAGTATTTATACTAATTATGAAAGTGCCTATTTATAAAGGTGTCTTAATATAGAGTCTTTATTAATACTAATAAATAGAAACATTGAAAGTTCTTAGAAGTGAAACAATGGAAATTATCACTTATTATTTAAAATAATTTGCTCAATTACAGTGTTATTATCAGTATTATAGGCATTAAACAATGCATCAGCAATTGTATCTACAGGAATAAAAACATCTTCATCCATTCCAGAATCTTTCCAACTATCTGTCCATACTTTAGCTGGTAAAATACTAGTAATAGAAATATTATCATCTTTAACTTCATTTCTCAAGTTCAAGATATAAGCTTCTAAAGCGTGTTTAGAAATACTATATGCAGCACCATTTTCATAAGCAGTCAATGCAGCCATAGAAGAAATAAAGAAAATATGTGCATTTTCAGCATTTTTAAGATACTCTATTAACATTTTATTTAAATAATAAATAGAAAATAGATTTACCTTCATTTGCTTTTCGAAAACAATATCATTTTCATCTAATAGATTACCTGGTAAAAATATCCCTGCATTATGAATAACAACTTCAATCTTATACTTTTCTTTTAATAATTCACCAACACTTTTATAAATATCTTCTTTACATGCAAGATCACAAGAAATTATTATTACTTTACTTTTAGGATATTTCTTTTTAAATTCTTTTTTAACAGAATCTAATCGATTTTTATCCTTTGCTATTATAATTAAGTTATAAGCATTTTTTAAAAACTTTTCACCAATAGCTTTTCCTATTCCTCTCGATCCACCTGTTATCAGAACAAATTTATCATTACTCATAATTATATAAATTAAAACATCGTATTTTTATTAAAAGTATAATAAAAATACGATGCAAAATAATAAAATCTATTAAAAACTATCCATTCTTTATCTACCCATATAAATCATAAGAATTTGGATATCGCTAGGGTTTACTCCTCTAATTCTACTTGCTTGTCCCATAGTTTTAGGTTGCACTTCCATAAGACGTATTCTAGCTTCTGTATTAAGAGCATGAACTTTGTCATAATTAAAATTATCAGGAATAATTAAATTTTCCATTTGACTCATTTTAATCACCATTTCATTTTCTTTCTTAATATACGATTCATATTTATTTTGTATTTCTACTTGCTGAATTACCGAAGAATCTAAGCCTTCTATTTTCTCCCCTAGTGATGGAATAGCTTGAGCCATTTTATTTATCGTAATTCCAGGCCTTAGGAGTAAATTTGATAACTTTTTGCGTTCTTTTAGCTCTTTTTCACCATTTTCTACTAAAAATTCATTCAAATCCTTCATAGGAACAATCAGATCATTAAGAATTTGATTTAATTTTTCAATATTCCTTTCTTTTTCCAAAAGGCTATCATAACGATCTTTTTTCGCCAATCCAAGTTCATAACCTATTTTAGTTAAACGTAAATCTGCATTATCTTGTCTTAATAAAGTTCTAAATTCAGCTCTTGAAGTAAACATTCTATAAGGTTCATCCACTCCTTTATTAATAATATCATCAATTAATACACCTATATAAGCATCATTTCTTCTTAATATAAATTCCTTATCGCCATGAACTTTTCTGTGTGCATTAATACCTGCAATTAATCCTTGCGCACCAGCTTCTTCATATCCTGTGGTACCATTAATCTGCCCTGCAAAATAAAGATTTTCCACTAATTTTGTTTCAAGTGTAAATTTCAATTGTGTAGGAGGGAAATAATCGTATTCAATTGCATATCCAGGTCTAAACAATTTAGCTTTTTCAAAACCTGGTATCAAGCGTATAGCCTTAAACTGTACTTCTTCGGGTAAAGAGGTACTAAATCCATTCACATATCCTTCTACAGTATTCCACCCTTCTGGTTCAACAAATATTTGATGTCTAGTTTTATCTTTAAATCTATTAATTTTATCTTCTACAGAGGGACAATAACGAGGTCCTACGCTCTTAATTCTCCCTGTAAACATAGGAGATTCATCAAA
>Ga0209487_1004214_pt1 | contig 11119 bp, 7 predicted proteins | sample Poulit2012_FD_187524 | JGI IMG/M metagenome (GOLD analysis project Ga0209487, IMG submission 187524) | Agricultural soil microbial communities from Georgia to study Nitrogen management - Poultry litter 2012 (SPAdes) (version 2) | ecosystem: Environmental > Terrestrial > Soil > Agricultural land... | reverse complement strand
TGACCAGAGCTTTTAGAAAATACACTTGGTTCTAAATCCATCGCTAGGTCAAAAGATTGACCAGAGCTTTTAGAAAATACACTTGGTTCTAAATCCATCGCTGAGTCTGCTGGAGTCTCCATTTGTGCAAATAAGAAACCACCTGCTACCATCGTTCCCAATACGAGTGCTGTCATTACTTTCTTCATATTTATCCCCCCTTTAAATAGTAGTGAGATTCTCATATGCTAAGTTCGTTTGCTGATAATAATAGGCTGCATCTTTATAGCGCTTGATCTGCTCATAATGATTACCTAACATGGAGTTATAAACGACTAAGTTGCCGTAATCTTTATGTTTCTTCAGAAAGGGTATAAATTCATCAATGACTAAAAACTCAAACTTTTCATCATCAGCTTCCAATGCGTAATGGTACGTATAGATAATATAGTAATAGAGTTTATATAACTCATTATCTTCTTTGTCCGCCAGTAAATAAAATCCTTTATCGATCATTTCACGTACTTTATCAAAATGATCAATCATATAATATTCTTTGATTAAGGATGTCGCTGCGGCTAGTCTCGCAGTTAAATCTACTTCTGGATCTTTCACAACTTCATTATAGTTGTAGATCGCTCCCTCTTTATTTCCTTTTGTAGAATGAACATAACCTAAATTTTGATTCGCAAGCTGGATAATTTGTTTATTATTATTTAATTCCCCAAGATGCTTCGCTAAATTATGATTCTTAATCGATTTATCATACATCCGAATCCGCCGGTACGATATGCCGAGTATGATATGACATTCTGCACAACGGATGAAGTTGTATTTCCTCATAAAGGTGTGTAAAGCAGCTTCAGCATAATCGATGGCTTCTAATGTATTTCTTAATTTACTATGGGTGACAGCAATTGTATATTTGAGATCTGCCTTATCCTCTTCATTCAAATCCGTATTGACGATCTTTTCTTCTGCTAGTTTGTACATGCGCATCGCTTGATTAAAATCGCCATTCATACTGTTATAATTGCCTCTGAATTTATACCAATAGAATTGATGTGAATTATCAAAGGTACTTGAGATCTCTTTTAATGTATTAATTTGTTTCAATGCTTGATCACTTTCACCAAGTAATGAAAAGTATCTCACTTTATAAATCTCAAATAGTGCTGAACTACTCGAATGGGTCTTATTAATTAGTTCTTGGATCTCATTGTAAGCGGAAACAATTTTGTCGCGGTCATTAAATTCGAATAAGAGTTTATACCATTCTTTACATTTATCGTTAATCGTTACGTTCCGCTCATTATCTAATTCTACACCTAAGCGTGTACATAATAAGCTCGTGACTTCAGCACTTGCAGTTGTTCGTTGGTTTTCTATTTTAGATAAATAGGACATTGAAACAATTCCATCGGCTAAGTCTTCTTGTGTCATTCCCTGTTCAATCCGATTCAGCTTAATAAAAGGTCCTATTTCCATCTTTTTACCTACCTTTATCGAATTTTCCTTAACATGTCTGATCTCTGTCTATCTCAATACTAACATAAATTGAGATAATTCATATTGGGAAAGTTAAGGGGTGAAAGTGCTGTTTAACACCATTAAAACTTTCCTACTTTCATAGATATTGATTTAAAAGCCTCTTTTCGACATAAAATGCTCCCCTTCGCGTCCAGATCTTTGATTTGATCTGTTTAGGCAAAGGGGAGCATCTCAATAATCGCTCAAAAAACATCTTTAAACTAGAATGAAGTTCATAATTACCAAAACCAGCAACATCGGGGTGGCGTTAAACCGGTATTATGAAATTCATTAAACTAGAATGAATTTCGGTATTACCGTAATCTAGCTATTTTAGAAAGTTTCTGATGTTGTTTTTCCTTGCATATGATGCACCAGATAATCGGGTCCGCCTGCTTTTGAATCCGTTCCCGACATATTAAAGCCTCCAAATGGCTGATATCCAACAATCGCTGCCGTACATCCACGGTTGAAATATAGATTCCCTACATGGAAGTCTTCACGTGCTTGTTCGATATGTGTACGGTTATTGGTAATGACCGCACCGGTTAAGCCGTAATCCGTATTATTAGCAATCTCAATGGCTTGATCGAAGTCGGTTGCTTTTGTTAAGGCAACAACAGGTCCAAAAATCTCTTCTTGCATAATCCGGGCCTTGGGATCTACTTCGCCAAATACGGTTGGATTAATAAACCATCCGTGACGATCGTCTCCATCCCCACCGACAAGTAATTTTCCTTCTTCTTTACCGATCTCAATATAGCGCGAGATTTTATCAAAAGCTGCTTGGTCAATAACAGGGCCTGTAAAATGATCGTTATGCGCTGGATCTCCTGCTGTTTTTTCGTTTGTTAATTCTACGACCCGTTCACTCACTTGATCATATACATCTTCATGAATGACTGCACGTGAACATGCGGAACACTTTTGACCGGAGAAGCCAAAGGCAGATATCACGATGGCTTGTGCTGCTAATTCTAAGTCAGCTTCACGATCAACAACGATGGTATCTTTTCCACCCATTTCAATTATTGTCCGTTTCAGCCACTTTTGTCCTTCATGAACGACCGCTGCCCGTTCAAAGATCCGCGTACCGACCTCACGTGACCCTGTAAAGCTCACAAAGCGAGTTTGTGGGTGATCGACTAAGTAATCGCCAACTTCATTGCCAGGCCCTGGTATGAAGTTAACAACCCCTGCCGGCATGCCCGCTTCTTCTAGTACTTCCATAAATTTATAGGCAATAATCGGAGTTGTGCTCGCTGGCTTTAGCAAGACCGTGTTACCGGTTACCATCGCTGCGGCAGTTGTTCCTGCCATAATTGCGAATAAAAAGTTCCATGGGGAGATGACAAGTCCTACCCCTAATGGGATATAATGAAATTGATTGGATTCAATTGGACGACTTTCTACTTGTACGCCGTTTTTTAACTGGAGCATCTGGCGCCCATAATATTCTAGGAAGTCGATCGCTTCCGCCGTGTCTGCGTCCGCTTCATTCCACGGTTTACCCCCTTCTTTTACAAGGTGGGCACTAAATTCATGCTTACGACGCCGTACGATTGCGGCGGCACGGAATAAAATGTCCGCACGAAACGTTGGATCTGATTTCCTCCATGATTTTTTAAACGTCTCATCAGCTACCTGCATGGCACGTTCGGCAATTTCTTTATTTGACTTGGAAACATGTCCAATAACTTCTTCTCGATTTGCTGGATTAACAGAAACAATCTTCTCTTCAGTTGTCACGCGTTCTCCACCGATAATGAGTGGATATTCCTTACCGAAATCTTTTTCAATTTCTTGTAAAGCTGTCACCATGAGCTGCTTGTTTTCCTCGATTGAAAAATCTGTAAAAGGTTCATGCTTATAGGCTACTACCATGAAAATCCTCCTTTAATAGTGTTTCATTATTTTCTATCCATCAAACATATCTATTTAAGTTTAGCTGAAAGGTAGCGACAGTTCAAACAATTAATGGAAAATATGAACGGTTAATTCCTCTTCTCCTGCCTCTCGGTAAATAACACTATGCAACTTATCACTAGACTGGATTTTTATTTCCAAGTCATAATACTTCGGAAACATTCCTTCTGCCACACCAAAGGCATATTGGGTAAAACCGACAACTTCTGCCGCTCCATTAAATTCAATGGGCACTTCAATACTGAGTTTCTTTAATTCCTTATCCATATAGAAGCCTTCTCCTATATAGCCGACATAGTTCGGGAAGTAATCGGAAATATCCTTACCAAAGTTATCGACGACATCATAGTCTTCATAATAATTATCTTTCGCTTGTTTCGACGGGAATAAAACGTATTCTTCTTTGGTTGGCTCCCATTTACCAACTTTTGTTTTGCCCTCAGATACAGTCGTTGTTGCTATAAAATTCCCTGGAATAGGTGATGCCTGATCTTCTTCACGATACAGACCGATCATAATCGGCACATCTTTTAATTCGTCCATTTCTCTTAAGCGCTCGACTACTTCTTCAGCGATCTTATTACCCTCTTCCTGCATTTCCTTTTTGGAGATTTCTCTATACTCAAAAGGGTCTCCTGGTTTGGTCGTGTAACGATAAACGGATTTCATAGCTAATCCGATCGACACGCCGACCAACTCAACTGAATCCCCATCTTTCTTCTCCAAATAATTTTGCTCCAACACATGGGATAAGTATCTCGGGTTTTGATTATGTTCTTTTTTACTTTCTTCGTCTTTAATCGTCGGATTAATATCATCGATCCACTCTTTTACGATATCCTTCGTCAAATACTGACCTTCTTCAAAGTAATATTTTTCAGGATCAAATACGTCTGTCGAATGTCGCCTTAGTCCTTCTTCCATTTCTCCAATATCAAGCCGGTTAGCGACTTGTGATACAATCACTCCGCGCGCTTCACTCGGTCTAAAAGGAAGAATCATTCTGTAGTTGCTTTTTGATAATTGATGTGTCGGTACAATGGATACTTCTTGTTCTACTGGTTCATCACCTTTTTGAACGATTTCTTCCTTATCTGTTTCTTTTGGTGCACATCCCACAAGCAACAGAAGCAAACTGAGAAATACAATCATTGTTTTCTTCATCGGTTTTCTCACCCTTTCACAGCTTTCTATTCTTAATGACTACATGTCACGCGCCGTCTTGATCAACGCTTCTTCATCCCATATTTCAATTCCTAATTCTACCGCACGCTCATATTTCGAGCCTGCGGATTCACCAGCGATAACAATGTCCGTATTACCACTTACACTACCTGTAACCGAACCACCACCGGCTTCAACGAGATCCTGTGCTTGTTTTCTTGTGTAATGTTCCATTTTCCCAGTTAGAACAATTGTTTTTCCAGAAAAGATTGACGTTGTCGTTGCTGATACACGCGGTCCTGTATAAGCCATATTCACGCCAAGTTCAGCTAATTGTTCTAGGAGCGCCATCACTTTTGGTTCCGAGAAGTAGAGCACAATCGAGTCAGCCATTTTGCCGCCGATTTCATCAACTTCAATTAGTTCTTCATAGGTTGCTTCTTGTATATGTTCCATTATTTCAAAATGAGCAGCTAAAATTTGGGCTGCCTTCGCGCCAATATGTCTTATGCCCAAGCCAAACAATAACTTTTCTAATGAATTCTGTTTGGAGGCTTCTATTCCTTGTAATAAGTTCGTGACCGACTTTTCTCCCATGCGCTCTAATGTAAGTACTTCATCACGATCTAATCGGTATAGATCAACAAATGTTTCGACTAGATTTTCCTTGAAAAGTTGTTGAATCAATTTCTCTCCAAGCCCGTCAATATTCATCGCATTACGCGAAACGAAGTGAATGAGTCCCTCTTGTAATTGTGCGGGACAGTTCGGATTGATACACCGGAGAGCAACTTCCTCTTCTAAACGAACGAGATCACTTTCACATGCTGGACAATAGTCAGGCATATGAAATTCCTTTTCCTCACCTGTTCGTTCTTCTTCGAGTACCCGAACGACTTTAGGTATAATATCCCCCGCCTTTTTAAGTACGACGGTGTCTCCTAAGCGAAAGTCGTTTTCGCGAATAAAGTCTTCATTATGCAAGGTGGCACGTTGTACGGTTGTTCCGTCTACGGTGACAGGGTCCAGAATTCCCGTCGGTGTCACAACCCCCGTTCTTCCAACCCTTAATTCAATGGAACGCAGCACCGTAACGGCCTCTTCAGCCGGGAATTTATAAGCAATCGCCCAACGAGGACTTCTCGCCGTAAATCCGAGTTGCCTTTGTTGTGCCAGATCATTTACTTTAATGACAATCCCATCAATTTCATAATCTAAATGCGGGCGTTCTGTCGTCCAATACGCAATGTATGCAATGACTTCTTCAATCGTTTTATACTTTTTCCATTCCGGATTCGTTTGCAAGCCTAATGTACGCAAATATTCGAGGTATTCCCCATGTGTCGCGAGTGTCTCTTCTTCCCATTCCCCATATCCGAAGATAAAGAGGTCTAAATTACGCTTCGCTGCAATCTTTGGGTCCAATTGACGGAGGGAGCCAGCCGCCGCATTTCGTGGATTTGCAAACAGATCGGTTCCTTCTTCGGAACGCAATTTATTCAAAGATAGAAAAGATTGATGGGGCATGAAAGCTTCTCCACGTACTTCGATCGTCCCTTCTGCTTCAATCGTTAAGGGCAGGCGACGAAGGGTGCGTAAATTGCTCGTAATATCTTCCCCGACTGTCCCATCTCCACGTGTGGCTCCTTGAACAAATTCTCCCTGTTCATACGTAAGGGAGATGGCGAGCCCATCAATTTTCAATTCACAAATATATTCAACCGGCTCTTCTACTAATTTTTGCACGCGTTGATCAAAGTCGATCAAGTCTTCCTCACTAAACGCGTTACTCAAGCTCAGCATGGGCACACGGTGGGTTACTTTTTCGAATCGATCAAGCGGTATTCCACCGACACGATGGGTCGGTGAATCCTTTTGGACCAATGCTGGATAGGTTTCTTCTAATTTTTGAAGTTCCTGAAACATTGAATCATATGTGGCATCTGGAACACTCGGTTGATCAAGCTCATAGTATTCATGGCTGTATTTATTTAGGATGTTTGTTAATTCTTGAATTCTTTCAGATGCTTGCTTCTTGTTCACGCCTCGCGTACCTCCTATTGTTTCGTAATTGGGGCAAATTTTGCCAATACACGTTTGATTCCCGTTGGGGCTGGAAATGCAATATCAAGTTCCAGCGCGTCCCCTTCATTTTGCACATTGACGACTGTGCCAATACCCCACACTTTATGAACAGCCTTCGATCCTGGGGACCAAGACTCGGATTCCGCACCCGTCGTCTTTTTCATTCGTTGTGCGCTCCGTTTTGGTGGAGCTTGTCGACCTCGTGGCTTGCCAAAGGAACCGAAAATGCGTTCTTCTTCTGGTTCCAACCCTTCGATTAAATCCTGCGGTATTTCTGAAATGAACCGACTTACTGGATTCATATTCGTACGTCCATATAACGTCCGCATTTTGGCATGTGTCAAATACAATTCTTGTTCAGCTCGTGTAATTCCAACATAAGCTAAGCGTCGTTCTTCTTCCATTTCCGATTCTTCCATCATGGACCGACTATGTGGAAATACATTTTCTTCTAAGCCAATTAAGAATACGACTGGAAACTCAAGTCCTTTGGCAGCATGTAAGGTCATTAAGGTGATCTTCTCGGTATGATCTGGATCCTCTTCATCTACTGAATCAATATCAGCAATAAGGGCTAAGTCAGTCAAAAAGGAAACAAGGGATTGATCATCCTCACTCGTCGCTTCAAAGTCTTGTGTAACGGTCATAAACTCTTCTAAGTTTTCCAATCTACTTTGCGATTCAATCGATTGTTCTTTTTTCAACATGTCTTCATATCCCGTTTTCTTCAGCACCAGATCCACCATATCGGTTGCTGATAAAAACTCCTGTTGTTTGATAAATCCACGGAGTAAGGTATCAAATTCTGATAGGGCCATCGCTGCCCGCTTTGTCACCCCGGTAAAATCAACTTCTTTGATCGCTTGATAAAAGGAGATATCATGATCAGCAGCATAGGCCCGAAGGCGATCGATCGATGTCTTCCCAATTCCACGTTTCGGTTCATTGACGACCCGCTCGAAGCTTAGGTCATCATCTGGGTTCGTAATTAATCGTAAATAGGCGACCATATCTTTAATTTCTTTTCGTTCATAGAATTTCGTTCCACCAACCATTTGATAAGAAATCGTTGACTTCATTAACGTATCTTCAATCGCACGTGATTGCGCATTTGTTCGATATAATATCGCAATATCATGTGGAGAGTATTCCTTACCATATAGTAGATCTTGAATCTTTTCGACAACGAATAAAGCTTCCTCTCGTTCTGTTCCACCCTGGAAATAATGCAGCTTTTTTCCGTCCTCATTTTCTGTCCATAGCTTCTTTGGCTTCCGCCCAGCGTTTTGTGCAATGACCTGATTGGCAGCGGCTAGAATTGATTTTGTCGAACGATAGTTTTGTTCCAAATAAACAACCCGTGCGGCTGGATAATCCTTCTCAAAGGACAGAATGTTTTTAATATCCGCACCACGCCACCCATAAATCGATTGATCGGAGTCCCCTACAACACATAGGTTCTTAAACCGCTGTGCCAGTTGTTTCACTAGGAAATATTGGGCATGGTTTGTATCCTGGTACTCATCCACATGAATATACTGAAAGCGACGCTGGTAGTATTCTAATACTTCCGGAACGCGTTCAAATAGATGGATTGTTTGCATGATTAAATCATCAAAATCTAAGGATTGATTCTTTTGGAGCATCGTTTGGTACGCTTCATAAATTTGTGCAATTTGGCGTTCATAATAGTTTCCTACCTGATTCTCATATTCCTTAGGCGTAATTAACTCGTTTTTGGCTGCACCGATTTGTCCCAACATGGCTCTTGGGTCGAACTGTTTAGGATCCATATTCAAGTTTCTGAGGACTTGTTTCATGGCGGTTAACTGATCACCTGAGTCAATAATTGTAAAGGTACGATTGTATCCAATCTGATCGATATCCCGTCGTAAGATCCGAACGCACATCGAGTGGAAGGTCGATACCCAAATTTGCTCGCTCTCGGCTCCTACTAATTTCTTGACGCGGTCTTTCATTTCACGAGCAGCCTTATTCGTAAATGTGATCGCCAGCACATTTCGTGGTGAAACATCTTTTTCTTTCAATAAATAAGCAATTCGATGGGTTAACACGCGGGTTTTTCCACTTCCCGCTCCAGCCATAATCAGTAAGGCTCCATCTGTATGTTTAACGGCTTCCTGTTGTTCGGTATTTAATCCTGTTAATAAGTCATTCATTGTTTGGCTCACAATGACACCACCTTCATTAAATTAGCGCATCCCTTTAATCGCTTCAACGGTACGTAATGCATTCTCTAAATCTGTATAAATACTATTCCCGACAATAATAACATCGGCGTTTTTTTTCATTTCAATAGCTTGGCTCGGATTTTCGATCCCACCGCCATAGAAGAGCAAGGTATGATTCAACTGTTCCTTCGTCTGTCTAACGAGATCTGGATCTCCATAAGTCCCACTATATTCTACATAAAATACTGGTAATTTGAAGATATGCTCGGCCATATACGCATACGCCATCACATCCTCCTCATCAGGAAGTTGGCAGTTTGTTTTCATAAATGCTTTTGACGCCTCATTTAAAATACAATACCCTTCCATCACAATCGTATCCCAGTCCATAAAGTCGCGGTACTCTTTAATCGCTTGATGCTGGATATCCATCATCCATTTCTTCTCCTTACTATTCATCACCATTGGGATAAAGTAGTAGTCGAATCCAGGTACAATGGCATCCATCGTCGATATTTCTAAAATACATGGCAATCGATATTTTCTAAGCTTCCTTAATAAATATAATACACCTTCAAGCGTCACTGCGTCTGTTCCGCCGACGATGATCGCGTCTGTACCTGATGCACAAATACGATCTATCGCCACATCTGTTATTTCCTTTGCTGGATCGAGCTTAAATATATGATTCCATTGTTTCATGACTTCATTCACGATCATAATCCTCCATTAGTTTAATCCATTCTTTTATTATAGCAAATATAACTGTTGGAATTTAGTTAAACGAATAAGTTTTTATTGGCTTTTATGTAAGATATTGATGAATCCGGTGATACCATTCCATTGGCGCAATTAAAAACGCCACTAAATAAGTAGTGGCGTTAGTGGTCTATTATTCTGTTTCCTTCAATCGCTCCAAAACAATCCCATACCCTTGACTTCCATAATCAATGCAGCGACGAACCCGGGAAATCGTAGCGGTGGAAGCTTTCGTATTCTTTTCAATATCATTGTATGTATGTCCGTCCGTTAGTAGCTTTGCAACTTGTAACCGTTGCGCTAAGGAACTGATCTCATTCATTGTTGCTAGGTCATCAAAAAATTGATAACATTCTTCGCGCGTTTCTAATGATAACATCGCATCAAATAGCTGATCGAGTTGTTCACCACGCAATTTGTCAATTTGCATCGCACACCCTCCTATTTTCACTCATTCGAGATGGTGACGGATTGTTCCATACCCGGTGTTGATGGAACAACGTTAACCCACGTCTTTCCTTGTAGAAAGCCAATCGGTTGTCCATCTTTCACAGGGATGATTCGCCCCGATTCATTTTTCCATTCTACCTGTTGGAGATGCCCTTTTTGAATCAGATATGCATTCCCACCCGACTGTAAATCGATAGCGCGTCTTCCTTCATCATCAATCACTTCATGATGTGTTTCAACAATAAATAGGTTATCAATTTCAATCGGTACGTCCGTGTTTAATTCTACTGTCTGTCCCTGATCCTCATACCGGGTTAACTTTTCTGTCTGCTCGTCATAGGCATATTCAATCGCATTTTCCAGGCCTTTACCCTCATATGAAATGCTGATGTGGTGAGCAGGATCGCTGTCGCTTGTCTCTTCTTCCGCCACAAAGGGTAGCGGCTCTACTGCTTTAGTGCTCTTATATCCTTTGGCCTCTGCTTCTTCATAGACGGCATCATATTGTAAATAAGAGTTATGTGGTGCTTCACGAAATGACTCCCGTTCGAATAAATGCCCGTCATCATCATGAAGGGCACCGTTTAAATATTCAATCTGCCGATCATTAATCATCCCATTAATAAACTTCGCTGCGCCATGATAAACATATAGTGCATCATATCCTTCAGCAAGATCAAAATAATACTCCCTTGCACTACGAACGGGTCCTACCACTTCAGGTTGTTCACTTTGAAAGAATGCTAGGAAACGCGTCATATTCCCTTCCGCTAACATTTCAAAGACAATATCGGCCTGTGATAATCCAGATTGTGGTCTTGCCGCAGGGTGGTTATTGATCATCACACCGACAATGCGCCGGTCTGCACCTTCATCCGTATTTATTCCAGTTAGCGGAAACGTGTTTTTGCTTGTCTGATCACTGTCTTTTCCGTCATTGCCAAGCATGGAGCAACTGACCAAAAATAACAATGAAGCGAGTAATAATAACAGAAGACTTTTTCTCACCACATCCACCTCTATCCTACATTCTA
>Ga0209487_1004213_pt1 | contig 11119 bp, 10 predicted proteins | sample Poulit2012_FD_187524 | JGI IMG/M metagenome (GOLD analysis project Ga0209487, IMG submission 187524) | Agricultural soil microbial communities from Georgia to study Nitrogen management - Poultry litter 2012 (SPAdes) (version 2) | ecosystem: Environmental > Terrestrial > Soil > Agricultural land... | reverse complement strand
CCGATAAGGTATTAGCGGGCCGCTTCATTATCGACAAAGATGTTTCGACCATCGCGCCGAATATCGGTATTGAGAATGCGGAAGCTTGGAATGCGTTAGAGGCACAGGTTGCCACGCTTTGTGATGAGGTAACTCATCTTCAACAGCGTGAACTAGCCACTGTATAGCGGCTCGATATTTGCGATTAATAACCATTTAAACCACGCCCTGTTTTAGGGCGACTTAAATTCTTTAATTCCAATCGGGGGATAGCTATGTCTAAACAGATTCGTGTAAATGGATTCGAAATGGCAACGCCGGGCCACATTAACCACGGCTTATGGCGGCTGCCGGGAAACCGTCGTGTCGACTACAACAAGTTGGATTACTGGATTGAACTGGCTCGCGTCGCCGAAAAGGGGCTCTTCGATGCCATCTTTCTCGCCGATGTCGTGGGTACATATGGGACCTACAAGGGTTCGCGCCGTCCAGCATTGAAAGCGGGCATGCAGGTACCGAACATTGATCCGGGATATGTCATTCCGGCAATGGCGGCGGTCACCGAACATCTTGGGTTCGCGGTTACGGGAACGACGACGTATGAACCGCCCTTTGGTTGGGCACGGCGGTTGTCAACTCTCGATCACCTGACCAACGGCCGTTTCGCGTGGAATGTCGTCACGGGTTATTTGCCAGATGCTGCCGCAAATTACGGATTGAGCGAGCAAATCAAACATGATGATCGCTACGAAATTGCCGACGAATACCTCGAGGTCATCTACCGCCTATTAGAGCTCTCTTGGGACGAAGATGCCGTTGTTAAGGACGGCGCCAATCACCTGTACTCGGACCCGGACCGGGTGCATGAAATTGGTTATGAGGGAAACCACTTTAAGGTAGCGGGCCCGCACCTATCCGAGCCGTCGGTCCAGCGCACACCTGTTATTTATCAGGCGGGCACCTCTGCCCGTGGCAAGGCTTTCGCTGCCCGGCACGCGGAAGGGGTTTTTCTGTTGCCACGTGATGATCAGCAGGCTCAAGAAGAAATCGCGGATCTCCGACGTCTCGCGGTGGCGGAAGGGCGGCAAGCGGAAGACATCAAGGCATTTCTCGGCGTTGAGATCGTCACGGGACACAGCACCGACGAGGTCAATGCCAAGGTGCAGACCCTCGCGGACAACCGCGATATTGAAGGCCACCTGGTGCTGTTCTCCGGCTGGGCCGGCATCGACCTTTCGGGCGATGACACCGATAAGTACCTCGAGTACAAGGCCGGCGATGCGATGCAGACCTTTGAACGCATGTGGTCCGAGGGCGAGGATCGCAAGAAGGTGGGCGAACTGGTAGAGCACCTGTCACATCCTGCAAATGACAAGTTGTTCATTGCCGGCACTCCCGATCAGATTGCCGATCGCCTAATTGATCTCATCGACGGTACCGACGCTGACGGCATCAATCTCGTCCAGCACTTGTCACCGGGCACGTTCGAAGACTTCTCGAACCTCGTGGTCCCAGAACTGCAGCGTCGCGGCCGTTACCGCACTGCTTACACACCCGGCGAAACACTACGTGAACGCCTGCACGGATCAGGGGCCCGTCCGCTGCCGGGTCACCCAGCCGCTGCTTATGCCCAAGAGCGCGAATTGCGCCAAGCGCAGCGGGCAACCAATGGCCAAGTAGCCAGGGCCACCAGCGAATACGCGCAAGTTTAAGGAAAATCCATGACTACAACAGCAATCGAAACTCAGCCACAGATCGTCACCTTCAACACCGTTGGCACCTATCGAGGCAATCTGCGCACCGATGTGACAGCGCGCCAATTTGAAATTGGGGTAGCCGAACCCGAAGACCTTGGCGGTGATGATTCCGCACCTAACCCGATGGAACTGCTGCTGGCCGGCCTCGACGGGTGTCTCGCAGTGGTGGCGGACGTTGTCGCTGCGGAATATGAAGCCAAAATTACTTCGCTATCACTGGTGACTAACGCCGATTTGGACGCGCGTGGGTTCCTCGGAACTGCCGAGGTTCAGCCATATTTCCAGGCGGTACGCACCGAAGTGGATATTGAAATTGACCTGCCGCGCGAGAAGTTCGCTGAATACACCGAAACGGTGCTGCGCCGGTGCCCGGCCGCGACACTCATATTGGCGGCCAACGTCGATTTTGAAATCGCTTGGACTCAACTTTAGAAAAAGCAGGTTGCCGGGCGGACGAGCAGGTCCGCCCGACAACAACAACCACTTAGTTTTTTCAACCATTGATTGTCTACAAGGAGCACATTATGTCATTAACGACCACGGAGGCGATTGACTCCTCGCTCTGGTCGAAGGAGCCCACGCCCCAGACCGCCGCAGCATGGATACAGCGTGCCGAAGAAGTGGCCACAATCTTGGCCGTGGATGCGGTCGAACGCGACCGGATCCAAAAAGTTCCGAACGCAGAAGTAAAGCTACTCAAAGAGGCAGGGCTCGTAACGCTGCTCGGTCCAACGGAATTTGGCGGTGGCGGCCAGTCCTGGTCCGTTGCCTATCAGGTTATCCGCCGTGTCAGCGAGGGCGATGGATCAATTGGGCAACTCCTGGGGTACCACTATTTATGGTCTCAACTCGCACAGTTCTATGGGACACCCGATCAGGCGTCTCAACTCGCACAAGAATCCACTAGTAATAACTGGTTCTTTGGTGGAGCTGTAAACCCGCGCGATGCAGAGTTAGTAGCCGTAGACACTGGTGACAGCCTTGTATTTTCAGGCGACAAGACGTTCTCGACTGGTTCGAAGGTCTCCGATGTCACCTGGCTAGAGGGAATAATCGAAGGGGGCGACCCGAACCAGAGCGTCTTCGCACTTGCACCATCAGACCACGCTGGAATCACATTCCATGACAACTGGGATGCACTCGGCCAACGCCTTACCGAATCCGGCAGCGTCACAATTAAAGACGTCGATCTGGCGTGGAGCCAAGCATTGGGATGGGTAGGCAAGGAATTTCAGCCACGTGTTTACAACACGCTGTGCCTACCCGCCATCCAATTAGTCTTCACCAACATTTATCTCGGAGTGGCCGCTGGCGCGCTGCGCACCGCCGGTAATTACACCCGAGAAAAAACTCGCCCCTGGCCATACGGCGGCGATAATCGCGAGCGTGCTGTCGATGAGCCATACATTATCGACACCTACGGCGATTTACAGTCCAAACTGTGGGCCGCCGAATCCCTGGGAGACGTCGCGGGAGAGCGTATTACGGAACTCCACACGGACCCGGAAGCGCTAACGGAGCAACAGCGCGGTGAAGTCGCAGTCTTAATTGCTGCAGCAAAACAGCGCGCGGTCGATATTGGCTTGGAAATCGGAACAAAGATCTACGAGGTCACCGGCGCCAGAGCCACCGCCAACACTTACGGCTTCGACATTTTTTGGCGCAACGTGCGCACACATTCCCTCCATGACCCGATCGCTTATAAGCGTCGAGAAGTCGGACGGTTCGCGCTCCTGGGCGAACTTCCCGAACCAACTTGGTACACGTAAACCGTAATTCTCCATGTGTCGGGCGAGCCTTGCACTCTCGCCCGACACGAAATCATGTCGCCATCTCTAAAGGCAGTACTTTAAGGAAAAATAATGTCACGAAAAACTCAAAAGCCCGCGCTTGGTACGAAATCGGGCAAACGAAACCGTATTCAAAGCATCAGCGCAGTTCTTGCCACATTGGCACTCGCTAGTGGTCTCGCTGCATGCACGAGCGCATCTGCGTCCGATGAATCCGAGGCAGGTAACGCGGATGGATTTGGTTCCGTAACGGTTCAGCTCTCATGGTTGAAAAACCATGAATTCGCAGGATTTTTTAACGCGGATCATGAGGGATTCTTTGAAGAGGCCGGTTTCGAGAATGTTGAGTTTTTGCCAGGCGGTATGGGCGGCACCCCAGCCGCAACCGCCATCATCAGTGATAAGGCTTGGATTGGCATCGCTTCTCCGACCGACATCGCTGCGGCCAACGCTGAAGGCGCCGATCTCAAGATAGTTGCTAATACTTACCAGAAGAACCCCTTCACGCTCGTCTCAGCGACTACGGACCCAATCAATGAGCCTCAAGACTTGCTCGGTAAGACGATCGCAATTGCTGATTCCAGTGCCACAAACTGGGATGCATTTTTAAAGATCAACGATATTGATCCAGACTCAATCGACCGTGTCCCATATGGCGATGCCCAAAACGATCTAAAACTTGGAAATATCGACGGATTTATGGGCTACGGGGACGGGGGTTCACCGCTGCGGGCAGAAGGATTTGACGCCCAAGAATTTTATTTGGCTGACTTTGGCCTCGCATACGCCGGGGAGTCCGTAGTGGTCGCCGCTGACACTCTAGAAAATGAGCGCGAAAAGGTGACAGCTTTCATCACTGCTTGGGCACGCGGATGGCATTCTGCATTTGCGGATGTCGATGCGGCATTAGAACTAGTCCTTAACGATTACGGCAAGGACCAAAACTACTCGTTGGATGAACTGCACCTCTGGTGGGAAAACCAGGAATATCTGATCCTCACAGACACCTCTCTCGAAGAGGGAATCGGGATCATTACGGATGAAGCCCTCCAAGAAAACCTCGACACGCTAGCTGTTCTGGGCTTCGACTTCGATCCTGATCAGCTATTTGATACTGAACTAATCCGCGAGGTATACGAAGCTAACCCGGATCTCATCATCGGTGCTGAGTCATGAGCACATCGGTTCTTTCCCCGGCCGTCGATCAAGCGATACAGCTAGATCCCGGCGTTGAAGTCCGAGGTTTGCGTAGAGAATTTCGCAGCCGCCAAGGCAAAATTACCGCTCTGGACGGAGTGAACCTCAACATTCCTCGGGGTGGCTTCGTCTCGCTCATTGGTCCCTCAGGGTGTGGGAAATCAACGGTATTACGGACACTCGCCGGATTGGATAAACCCACAGCAGGAACCGTAAGTATTCATGGGAAATCGGGAGACATCCGTTTCGGGGCCCTAAATATCGGAGTTGCGTTCCAGGATTCCGCTCTGCTTGAGTGGCGTTCCGTTCGCCGCAACATCGCACTACCGCTGGAACTTGCAGGCCGGTCTCCCGATCCTGATCGCATTACCGAACTTATCAATCTCGTTGGTTTAGAGGGGTTCGAAAAAGCGCGACCATCCCAACTTTCAGGTGGAATGCGCCAACGCGTATCGATAGCGCGCGCTCTGGTGGTTCAGCCGGAACTTTTACTCCTGGACGAACCATTTGGGGCGCTCGATGACATGACTCGTCAGCGTCTCAATTTCGAATTGCAGCAGATCTGGGCGGAAAAACCTGCCACGACCCTCATGGTTACCCACGGCATCCAGGAGGCGATCCTGCTCTCGGACGCGGTAGCAGTCATGTCGCCCCGGCCAGGTCGCATCTTAGAGGTAGTGCCCGTTGACCTGCCGCGCCCTCGCACGGTGGACGTTATTAGATCACCGGAGTTCCATGAAATAAATAATCACTTGGTCGAATTGCTGTTTTCCGGCACGGGAAGTGAACAGCAGGCATGAACACCGAGAGTTTTAAGAGGTACAGCCTGGGTGCTCTCGGCTTCATCCTCATCATCGCTGCGTGGTGGATTGTCGCAGAAACCGCATTTCGAAAAAGCGGCGTGATTCCGTCACCGCCTTCGCTTATTGCGCAGCTTACTGAGGACGGATTCGCATACTACTTACGGCAAATTAGCGTGACGCTAGCTAGCGCAGGTCAGGGGTTGGTATGGGGCGTGAGCCTCGCGCTAATTCTATCGACCGCTGTGATGCTCCTACCTCGGCTTGCGCCACCGGTTTCACAGTTCGCGGTGTTTGTGGAGTGTGCGCCGGCTGTGGCTGTGGGCCCGGTTGTATTAGCCGTAGCTGGTGGCCGGACTCCTTCAATATTCCTAGCTGCAATGGCAGTCTTTTTCACGACGTTGCTCGGCGCCCTGCTGGGTGCCCGTGCGGTGCGAGACGTAGAACTAGAGTTGGTTCACGTTTATGGCGGCAAGCGCTGGGACAAATTTCGCAAAGTTCGCCTCCCCGCAGCACTACCTTCGGCATTTACGTCACTCCAAATAGCGATTCCGGCCGCAATACTCGGAGTATTAATTGGCGAATACCTAGGCGGAGTTGATTCGGGCATCGGCGTTGCGCTTTCTGTGGCTCAACGCTCAGTGCAAGTCGAACGAACCTGGATTTTTGGGCTCAGCGCCGCGCTAATAACGACATGCGGATATGTGAGCGTGCTTGGCGCTTCTCGGGTATTTCTACCCTGGTCGACGACAGCGAAGGTGGGCTCGCCATGAGACTCCAAATTGGTCGCACCTTCCTGAACCGGACGGGAAGTTTTTTACTCATCGCCACGGGTCTTCTGGTGCTGTGGTCCTTCGCGGTCCCTGTCTCCGGGCTGAGTTCGTTTGTCGCTAAGACCCCAATCGATATATGGGGATTCCTCTTCACCAGCCCCGATGCAGCCGAAAATCGCAGCTACATATTCGAGGGATTAACAATCACGTTGCGAGATGCGGCAATTGGTTACGCAGCAGGCCTCGGCGGGGCAACAATCGTCGCCTTGCTGTTTGCATTATTTCCAGTGGTATCGATTACGTTCACGCCCATCACCATGGTTTTACGAACCTTTCCCTTAATCGCGTTGACACCACTGATCATCCTCATATTTGGCCGAGGAGCGTTTGGGCTCGCGGCGATTGGTTTCATCGTGGTGTTTTTCGCTGCGCTGCTAACAATTTCGTTTGGCTTACGTAGCGCTGCGCCGGGCGTGCTGAACGTGGTGACTGCTTTTGGTGGAGGGCGATGGGCTCAGCTGCGAAAAGTTGCGATTCCGGCCGCAATTCCATCTTTCTTCACCGCAGCACGGATAGCTATACCGCAAGCTATCTCCGCGGCTCTCATCGCGGAATGGCTCGTAACTGGCACGGGTGCCGGAGCGCAACTTCTTCAGGCAGCCGGCACTTCAAAATATCTCGACCTCTGGTCTGTTGCAACGGTATTTATTCTTGCTAGTTGCCTGATATACGCGTTCGTCTCTGCAATAGAAGAGTTGGTGTTAAAGAACTTCTCAGGACCATCTATAGCCGGTTGATCCCCCTACCCCCACGTAGTAATGAAAGAACAAAAATGACCGATAGTTTTAGCAACCTTTTCGACCCCGATGCGGATTTTGAAGCGACCGAACTCGCTTTGCTAACGAAATTGGAAGATCTCTTACCCGCTATCGCGGATGAGGCCCAAATAAATGATGAGCAGGCTTCCCTCCCCGAAGCGCGGCTGCGTGAACTACATAGCGAGGGATTTGACGCTGCACTACTACCTGCGGAACTAGGTGGAGCCGGAGCGAGCTACGCATTTTATGGCTCTGTAGTGCGTGCCCTTGCGGCTGCCGACCCTGCGGTTGCAACAGTCTGGACAATGCATCTGGGCGCTGGAGTGGGCTTAGCGCAATTAACGCGCGGCACCCTGGGCGATTACTATGCCAAAGCGCTATTACAAGGTGATCGATTTGCGAACGCGCTTTCAGAGCCTACAAGTGGCAATCGTTTCTTGAATCCTCAGCAAGAAGCGCGTGCCGTCGAAAACGGTTATGTCCTTGAAGGTGCCAAACGTTTCGTCTCGGGGAGTGAAATAGCTGACCACCTGCTGGTGAACGTCGCCATTGATGGCAAGCCAGCCTTTTTCGGCGTGGAGATTGACGACACGATTACCGTCACGCCAATTTGGGATGCATTGGGCCTGCGCGCCACTCGGAGCCAACTTCTGGGATTCGCGGGCACCGTCCTTCTGAACGAGAAACGCGGCGGCCTCCCGGACGCTGACCACCGCAATTATGTGGGTGCGGGCCTGCCGGGAATATCGCTGGGCATCGCTGATTCCGCCCTTGCCTCCGCAATTAAACACAGTAAAAAGACCATCATCTTGGGTCAACCATTAGCCCGACAGCAGTGGGTGGAATTCGCGGTCACGGACGTTCACGTTCGCTTAGAAGCAGCAGCGGCCTATTGGCAGCGCGCGCTACGACATGCAGATGAAGGGAGAGAACAAGCCTTCGCCGAATTCGATCGCGCAAAATATCTCGCCAACAAAGTAGCCGTAGACGCAGCGCAACTAGCGGTTCGCGTGGGTGGGGGAAGTGGTTTCCTACGCACCTCGCCCATCCAAAGACATCTACGTGATGCTCAAGCCGGTCAACTAATGGCCTATTCCACGGAAGTGCTAGCCGGTGTCATTGGCAAGCAGGTTTTAGAAACGGGACAGGAGAACCTCTAATGACGAACAAACGCCCGCGGCTGCTCTTCAGCGCGTTCAATGAATTTGTACTTTCTCACCACGACCACGGTGGGTGGCGCCGGCCAGAGAGCAGGCAACTCGAGTTCAACCAGGCCGATTACTGGATAGACCTAGCGAAACTTTTAGAGCGGGCAAAATTTGACTTTCTCTTTTTCGCTGATGTTCTCGCGCCCTACGACATCTACAACGGCAACAGAGATGCCGCGCTGCGAAGCGGTATGCAAACCCCTGTTAACGACCCCGCAGTGCTAATACCGATATTGGCCCATGAGACGGAGAACTTGGGATTTGTTCTGACCGAAAACATCCTCCAAGAACCGCCGTACACTTTCGCGCGAAAACTGTCCACGCTTGATCACCTAACAAATGGGCGAATCGCCTGGAACATAGTTACCAGTTTCTTGCCGGGAGCCGGCCGAAACCTTGGCTGGACTGGCTTGCCGAGTCATGACGAGCGCTACGGCCGTGCCGAGGACTACGTCAACGTTGTCTACAAGTTGTGGGAAGCCAGCTGGGAAGATGACGCAGTAGTTGCCGATCGTGAACGTGGTGTTTACGCTGATCCCGCGAAAATCCACCGCATTGATCACGTCGGACCCTATTACGACGTAGCTGGGCCCCACATAACGCAACCAAGCCCACAGCGCACTCCATACCTCTTTAATGCTGCAGCATCTGGCAGAGGTATCGCGTTTGCGGGAGCAAACGCAGAAGTCCTCTTCACATCTGGGGGACTTAAGGAAGCTCCCGAGTCAGCCGCACGTTTGCGGGCAGCTGCCGTGGCCTCGGGACGCAAAGCGGAAGATGTCAAAATTTTCGGTGGCTTCGGGCTCGTACTAGGCAGCACCACGGCTGAGGCGATCCAGCTGGATCAAGAGGTGCGTGAATCGCAGATCCTGGAATCCATCCTCGTTAAGTATTCCGGTTTTTGGCAGGATGACCTCGGAAAATATCCTTTAAATGCCTCAGTAGCCGAAATCCTTGACTCCGGTGCTGCCCGCGGTGCTACCGCGAGCGTGCTGGCTGGGGCTGCTGATAAAGATATTAGTTTTGAAACCTTCATGCGGGGCGCGGCGAATCACCACACGGTCGGCACACCAGAACAGATCGTAGATGAAATCGTCGCATGGCAAGATGCGGGCATTGACGGGCTTAACCTGCATTATCTTGTGTCGCCCGGCACCTACGAAGATTTCGTCGAGCATGTACGACCAATTTTGGTTGAGCGCGGCCTCATGCAAGAGGAATATGCGCCGGGCACGGTGCGGGAGAAGGCGACGGGCTTAGGCCCGTACTTACCGGCCTCGCATCCAGCGCAGCGAGCACGGAGAGCGTTGGAAGAAGCACGGTCCCAAGACGCTGCAAAGCCGCAGGAGAGCGCAATCGGAGTGACGTCAAATGACTAATCGTCCGGTAACTTCAAAAGAATCATTTTCTGATGAGGCGCTCCTCGTCAGATTTGCTCCACTATTTGAACAGTTAAGCGCAGCTGCCGCGGACAATGAGCGTTCAGGAACTCTACCTATTGACTTGGTGCGTGCGCTCGGGCAAGCGGGATTGGGTGCGCTGCGAATACCGCAGGAACTTGGCGGCTCGGGAAGTTCTCTGCGACAACTATTTTTCATATTGCGCCATGCAGCCGCGGCAGACTCCAATATTCCTCAGGCCCTGCGCCAGCACTATTTCCAGGTGGAGCAGTTGCTCTTGGCCCGTGAAAATCCGGAAGCGAAAGCGCTGCTCGGACGGGTAGTTGCGGGAGACTTCTTCGGAAATGCGACGACCGAACCACACGGAACACCCCTGGGCGAGATAAATACGGTTCTCAAAACTGACTCGCAAGGTGGATACCGACTGAACGGCCGGAAGATCTATGGCACGGGGAACCGTTATGCGCAATGGATACCTGTAGCCGCAGTAGACGAAGCGGGCCGCGGGGTTGTGCCGGTTGTTCCAGTCAGCAGAGATGGCGTGGTGATTAATGACGATTGGAATGGGTTCGGACAACGACTTACCGCAACCGACTCGATTGAATTCCGCGATGTTCATGTGGCTGAGCATGAAGTACGTCGGCATTCCGGGCAGGGGCCGATCCGGGGAGGTTCTGGCCTGCACCAAACCGTGCTGCTTGCTGCGCTCGCGGGCACTGCTGAAGGCGCAGCAAAGGAGTTGCAGCGGTTGATTGCTGGCTCCAAACGCGCCTATTTCACGGGGACGGGTGCGATTCCGCGGCATGACCCCGTAGTCCAAACCCAACTAGGTTACGCGCGGGCAACGGCTGATTCTGCGGCTTGGATTCTCGACGGTATTGGCCGGCAAATGGATGCTGCCTGGAACTTGTGGAGTAATCCCGAGGCAACTGTGGCGGAAATCGATGAGGCGTTCATTGCCGTCGAACTAGCGGTTGCTTCTGCCCAAGTGACGCTGACGCAGCAGGTAATTGACGCTACTGCTCACCTCCAAGACGTACTGGGGGCATCGAGCCTGAATCGCGACTTGGCAATTGACCGCTTTTGGCGCAATGCCCGAGCGCTCGCTTCGCACAACCCCGCTCCGTTTAAGGCGAGGATGCTCGGCGATTACGAACTGAACGGCACGTTGCCCCCAGTGTTCGCACCCGGAAAGGACGTTGGAGAAGTTCGAGCTGGTCAGAAGTGACCTCTTGACCTTTACTCCAGCGACGCAGAACGGTGGCGCGAGGCCCCGCCCCGAGACGGGTTCTAGTTCCTCGCGCCTACGGGGTAAACTGGCCCGTGGCAGCGACCCGGCAATCACCGGTGAGCCTTCCGGAAGAACGAGAGCGACGCCGTCCTTAATTGAACGAAAC
>Ga0209487_1004212_pt1 | contig 11119 bp, 9 predicted proteins | sample Poulit2012_FD_187524 | JGI IMG/M metagenome (GOLD analysis project Ga0209487, IMG submission 187524) | Agricultural soil microbial communities from Georgia to study Nitrogen management - Poultry litter 2012 (SPAdes) (version 2) | ecosystem: Environmental > Terrestrial > Soil > Agricultural land... | reverse complement strand
CTGGGCCGCAGCGGCACCGTCGTCTCGACGCTGGCCCTGGGCACGATGACCTTCGGCAAAGAGGCCGACGAGACGACCTCCCACGAGATCATGAGCGCCTACGTCGAGGTCGGCGGCAACCTCTTCGACACCGCCGACGTCTACAGCACCGGGGACTCCGAGGAGATCATCGGCCGCTGGTTGGCCGCCCACCCCCAGGAGGCGCAGCACGTCGTGCTCGCCACCAAGGCCCGCGCCCCCATGGGGCCGGGCCCTAACGACCTGGGCGTCTCGCGACGCCACCTGCGCACCGTTCTGGAGGACTCGCTGCGGCGCCTGGGCGTCGAGCACATCGATCTCTACCAGATGCACGCCTGGGACGCGCTGACCCCGGTCGAGGAGACCCTCCGCTTCCTGGACGATGCGATCAGCGCCGGCAAGATCTCCTACTACGGCTTCTCCAACTATCTCGGCTGGCAGCTGACCAAGGCGGTCCATGTGGCCGCCGCCCACGGCTGGGCCGCCCCGGTGACCCTGCAGCCCCAGTACAACCTGCTGGTGCGCGACATCGAGCACGAGATCGTGCCCGCCGTGCAGGATGCCGGGATGGGCCTGCTGCCGTGGTCGCCGTTGGCCGGGGGCTGGCTGAGCGGGAAGTACCAGCGGGACGTGGAGCCCAGCGGCGCCACGCGGCTCGGTGAGAACCCGCAGCGCGGCATGGAGGCCTGGCAGAAGCGCAACGCCGACGAGCGCACCTGGCGCACCCTCGACGTGGTGGGTGAGATCGCCGAGGCACACGGTGCGAGCTCCTCGCAGGTCGCGCTGGCCTGGGCGGCCGCGCAGCCGGCCGTCACCTCGGTGATCATCGGGGCCCGCACCGTCGATCAGCTGCGCGACAACCTGGGCGCGGCCCGGCTGCGGCTGAGCGAGGCCGAGCTGGAGCGTCTGTCCGAGGTCAGCGCCCCGCAGCTCGACGACTACCCCTACGGTCCGCGAGGCATCCAGCAGCGGCATCGGCCGCTGACGCAGGTGGAATAGGGCCGCCCACGACCAGGAACACTGCCCGGACTCGTCCGCAGGACGCTCTGCTGCTGCACGGTCCGGCATGGGCCGCCGACGGGATCAGCGTCGACCAGAGCCCCATCGCCGGGACCCTCCTCATGATCGCGGGCGTACTCCTCGTCGCCGAAGCGGGAGTGCGCATCCGGCGGGCGCTGCGCTACCGGCGCGAGGCGGTCCCGCGCACGAGCTGACACCCACTGTGCCGATGCGAGGCGGTGCCGCCGCGCACGCGCTGAGGTGTTGAGCTAGTTGTCGGCGTCGTGCACCACCGCACTGCCCGCGGAAGATGGCCTCACCTCGGCAGCGGGAACCACGCCAGGTCCATCCCGTACATGCCCCAGGTGCCGGGGAACTTCCGGACGAAGCTGAACTGTGGACTGTTGTACCAGCCGTTGGGCACGTCCTCGTACAGCACCGTCTCGGCGCCGCCGCCCTCGAGGGAGAGCTCCTGCAGCGAGGACGTCCAGGTGTCGCGGGCGTAGACCTTCCCCTGGTGGCTGCCGAGGCCGCCGTAGCCGCCGGTGTCGCCCTCGGCCACGACGGTCTCGCTGTCCAGGTCGAAGGCGAACCAGGCTCCGTTGGGGCGCCGGCCCACGGCGTACAGGACCCCGTTGCTCACGGTGATGGTCTCGTAGGAGTCCCAGTCCCGCGGTGTGAAGATCCGCGTGACCTCGCGGCTGGTCAGGTCGATCTCGGCGACGGTGGCGGTCTCCAGCCGCCGCTCGGAGGTCCCCTCGGCGTAGGTGTCGCCGGCGATGTAGGCGAGATCGCCGTCGACCACGATGTTGCGCAGGTTCTGATCGGGCAGCAGATCGTCGCGCACTTCGAACTCCCCGGTGGCCGGGTTCGCGAAGGTGACTGCCCCGGTGTACAGCTGCTGCTTGGCGGTGGTCGCGATCAGTACGTCCCCGCGGGCAGGGTCGTAGGCCATCGCCAGCGGCCTCATCTGTCCGGTGTCGATGGTCCCCAGCAGGCGCTGCTCGAGCGTGCCCGGGTCGATCGCCACCACGTCCGTGGAGGGGTACAGACCGATCACCACGGTCCCGTCGCCGGTCTCGACCATCGATTTGGGTTCACCGTTGACGTCCAGCCACGCCGGCTCCTTCCGGGCGGGTTGCGGTGGGCGGCCGCTCTGCCCGTACGTGCGGGGAGCCGGGTAGTGCACGGTCATCGCGTAGTGGCCACCGGCCCACACCGATCTGTCGGTGTGGGCCAGCAGCGATTGCACCGATTCCGGGTACCCGAAGTCCGTCATCGCGGTGGGGGTGACGGTGGCCTCCCCGCCGATCGGACAGCTCCACACGTGACCCACGCCGGTCACCCCGGCCACCGTCTCGTCATCGATCGCGAAGAAGCCCTGGTTCTCCACGTCCTGCCAGGGGGTGCCCAGCAGCTCCAGCCCGTCGGCCGTGACCTCGTAGTAGTTGGTGGTCATCCGCGCCAGGGCGAGCACCCTCCCATCGGGGGTGACCGTCATCGTGTCGATGTAGCGGTCCTCCTCGGCGATGGGGCGAGCTACGCGCTCGGAGCCGTCCGGGCGCATCGAGACGACCTCGCGGCCGCAGGAGATGTGGACGTTCCCTCCGCTGGCGGCGAGGGCGAGCGTTCCCACGGGCGAGTCGCTGAGGTGCTCGGTGAGGTCGGCGATCTCGGTGCCGTCGTGGTCGTAGACCTTCAGCTCGCCGGGTGCCGCTGTGCTCGCGTACACGTGCTCCTCGTCGACGGCGACCGCTACGGCGTACTGAGAGGCACCCACACGCCCGAAGTCGGTGACCTCACCGCTGTCGCGGTGGACTCGCATCAGCCGACACTCGGGGTAGGTGCCGATGAACAGGTGCTCACCGTGGACGGTCATGGTGTAGACCCAGGTGTTCTCGCCCCCGACCTCGGCGAACTGCTCCACCTCATCGGTCTGGGGGTCGAAACGCCAGACGAAGGCACTGCCGGCCGGCCCGATGTACACGTAGCGATCGTCGGCGGTCAGCGAGGTGTTCCCCGCGCCAGCCTCGATGTCCAAGTCGCGGATGCCGGCCTGCTCACCGCTGAAAGGGTCGAACGACCCCAGGCGCACCACCCCGGGCGAGACCGTGTGACGGGAAGCGATGTGGATGAGCCCGTCCAGGTAGGCGCTGCCACGCACTGCGGCGGTCATCGCGGCCGGGCCCTCGATCACGGGCTCGAGCGTCGTGGTCTGAGGTTCCGTCGGGACGGGGCCTGCCGGCCGGAGGCGGGGCGCCGCATTCGCGGCCGACGGCGCCGTCAGCGCCGCAGTGGTCATGAGTGCGCCGGTACTGCCCAGCAGGGCGCGGCGGCTGACATCGGGTCGGGGCCGGTGGTGCACGGGAACTCCTCGGGGAGGGGGGGAGCCGAGCAGCGCCGCCCGGCTGCGCAGATTGTCGAGCACATCGATGTGATGCGAACAACAGTGCGCCCCTGCACCTTAGAAAGCCTTTGCTGGAGTGTCAACGCTCTCTCGGGCCCGACGACTGGACCCCCGTCGCTCACGCTGACCGGGCAGGCGGCTGCCGGGTGTGGAGCAGAAACCGCCTCCGAGGAAACTCGTGGCCGCGCTCCGTCGGGGCGGCAATGAGCCACGCTGGGGCGGTGATGGTCCGCGCCGACGGGACGGTCGTGAGCCGCACCGACTGGGCGGTGATGGCCCGCGCCGACGGGATGGCACGTCGCGCGGCTCAGCGCCCGAGCAGCCGCGCGAAGAACCCGGGGCGGGCAGGCTCGCCCTGGTGTCCGTCACAGCGCTGGGCGCGGGGCACATCGCGCATGACCCGATCCACGTGCTGGCCGCAGCCGGCCCAGGTGGTCTTGCCGCAGGTGCGGCAGGTCACCGCTCTGCACATGTCGAACCTCCTTCCGGGCAGGGGTGGCAGGGGCGGCAGGGGTGTGGGGCGGCAGCGGTCATCGGGCCGCCTCGGTGGTGGCGTCGTCCTGGTCGGCGGCCCAGCGCGACCAGGCGCCATAGCTGCCGACGAGCTCGACGACGTCGTGGCCGGCACGGCGCAGCGCGGAGGCGGCCACCGAGTTGCGTTTGCCGGTCTGGCAGAAGGAGATCACCCGCGCCCCCTGCCCGGTGGGCAGCTGGTCCTGATGGAAGAGCACCTTGCCGGCGGAGAGCTGCTCGGCGCCGGGAACGGTGCCGGCCGCATGCTCGCTGCGGTTGCGCACATCCAGCAGCAGCGCCTCCGGCTCCTCGGCGCGCAGCTGTGCCAGGTCGGCGGGGGAGACCAGCCGGGGCGTCGCCGTCGGCAGCCCCTCGAGGGAGGTCACGTAGCCGATCAGTGCGTCGACGCCGACGCGCACGAAGTGGTCTGCGTACAGGGCGGCAGTCTGCGCCTCGCCCGCGAGGACCACCAGATCCGCCTCGTCGCTCTCGGGGTCGAAGGCCCACGCGATGTGCGTGGCGGCCTGGTCGAGCGAGGGGATGCTCAGCGCTCCTGGCACGGTCCCGGCGTGGACCTGGTCCACGGGGCGGGTGTCGACGAGGGCCAGGGACCGGTCCTCGAGCCCCCGGCTGAGCTCGTCGGCGGTGAGCAGTCGCGGCGCGCGGCGCTCGCCGAGCAGGGCGGGGCCGTCCTTGTTCTGCCGCTTCATCCGGGCGAAGTAGGCGTGGGCGTCCGGCTGGCCGTCGAGCAGCTCGTCGACGAAGCCCTGCTCGTCATCCGCGGCCAGGTGCTTCGCCCACCAGGCGAACTTGCGCTCGTAGCCCACGGTGGTGGACGGCAGAGCGCCGATGGCCTTTCCGCACGCCGAGCCTGCCCCGTGGCCGGGGAAGACCTGGACGTGGTCGGGCAGCGTCAGGAAAGCATTCTTGAGCGAGGTGAACAGCTGCTTCGCACCTTCGAAGCGGGTGTCCTGCATCCCGGCGGCCTCATCGAGGAGGTCCGGGCGGCCCAGGTCTCCGGAGAAGACGAAGTCCCCGGAGAGGCAGTATCCCGGCTCCTGGGCGAAGGCGCCGTCGGTGATCAGGTAGGACAGGTGCTCCGGGGTGTGGCCCGGAGTGTGTCGGGCGGCGACCGTGATCTCGCCCAGGGTGATCGTGTCCCCGTCGACCAGGCGTTCGGCCTCGAAACCGTACTGCCAGTCCTCGCCGCCCTCGCCGGAGACGTAGGTGGTTGCGCCGGTCGCCGCCGACAGCTCCCGGGCCCCGGAGAGGAAATCTGCGTGGATGTGGGTCTCGGCCACGGCGGTGATGGTCATCCCGTGCTGCCCGGCCAAGTCCAGATACACCTGGATGTCCCGGCGGGGGTCGACCACCAGGGCCACGTTCTCGGCCTGGCAGCCGATCAGGTAGCTGGTCTGTGAAAGGTCCTGGTCATAGATGCGTTCGAGAAGCATGGGTCCTCCTGGACGAGATCTGGTCGAGATCGGTGGGGCCGGGCGGCTGATGATCGGTGTCGGTGGCGTCGAAGCCCCACTGGAAACCGGTGGTGGGGGTGAACTGTGAACTCACGCGGAATCGGTCTCCGCGCACGAGGGTGGTGCGCCATTCGATCGGGGTCTCCTCCGCCCACCCCGTGCGCTCGATGTGGAACGCTGGAGCGCCCGGGGGCGTCTGCAGCTGTGCGGACTCGGCCTCTGTGAGGGTCACGGCTTGGATCACCTCTGTGCCGCGGCGGGGGAACAGTCCCATCCGCTCCGCCATCTCGCGGTAGAGCGCGGTGTGGGAGAAGTCCGCCTGGAGCAGGGGGGCTGCGATCCGAGCCGGCAGCCACACGCGATCCAGAGCCAGGGGGGCCTCATCGGCGAATCGCAGCCGAGCCAGATGCACCAACCGTGCGGTCGGTTCCAGAGCCAGCTGCTGCGCAGCCTCCGGGTCGCAACGCTCATCGAGGGCGATGGTGTGACTGTGCTGGCGCATGCCGGCGCGCTCGACCGAGGCGAACAGGCTGTACAGCGCCCCGATGGGCTGCTCGATGACGTCCGTGCGCACCTGCGGCGGCCGGCCCCGCTCGGCACTGACGACCCCGGACTCGCGCAGCGGTCTCAGGGCCTGGCGCATGGTCTGCCGGCTCACGCCGTACTCCTGGGCCAGGGTCTTCTCCCCGGGGAAGGCGCCGACGAACTCCTCCGCATCGATGCGCGAACGCAGGTCGTCCTGCACCTGACGCCACAGCGCCACTCCTGCCTTGCGGTCGAGCTCCACAGCGGGCATGCCCTTGCCTCCTTCACCTCGCCACCTCTAAGGTACGTACATTACCGGGGGTGGGCAACCCCGCCCGCCCCGGACGCTCCGTGGGACATCGTCGGCCGACCGCCGGCACGCCGCGGGCAAGCGGCCAGCACCAGGAAGGCGCCCATGTCGACGACCATCCACCATCGCATCCTCATTATCGGCGGCGGCAGCGCCGGCATCACCGTCGCGGCACGTCTGCGCCGCACGGGAGCCGAGGACATCGGGCTCCTCGAGCCCAGCGGGAAGCACTTCTACCAACCCTTGTGGACGCTCGTCGGAGGCGGGCGGGCCCCGCTGAAGGAATCCGTTCGGCCCACGGCCTCGGTGATCCCGCAGGGTGTGGCCTGGATCAAGGACAGCGCCGCCGATATCGATCCCGAGAACCATCTGGTCACCACGGCCGGCGGTGTCCGGATCGCCTACGACCACCTGGTCGTCTGCCCCGGCATCCAGCTCGACTGGCACCGGGTGCCCGGCATGGCCGAGGCGTTGACCACGCCGGACGTCTCCAGCAACTACACCTACGAACTGGCCCCCAAGACCTGGGAGCGCATCCGGGCCCTGCGCTCGGGCACGGCCGTGTTCTCGATGCCGTCGGGCCCCATCAAATGCGCCGGCGCCCCGCAGAAGATCGCCTACCTCGCAGCCGACCACTGGCGCCGACAGCGGATGCTCGGCGACATCCGCATGGTGCTGGTGCTGCCCACCCCCGCCATGTTCGGGGTGCCGGAGTTCGCGGAGGAGCTCGCGAGGGTCGCCGCCCGCTACGGCATCGAGGTCCTCCACAGCTCGCAGGTCACCGAGATCGACGGGGACGCCCGCCGCCTCGTGGTCACCGACGACTCGGCCGGGACGACGTCATCGATCGACTACGACTTCCTGCACACCGTGCCGCCCCAGTCCGCGCCGGACTGGCTGAAGGCCACGCCGCTGGCAGAGCCCGACAGCCCCGACGGGTACGTCGACATCGACAAGTACACGCTGCGGCACACGCGGTACGAGACCGTGTTCGCCCTGGGGGACGCGGGCTCGACCCCCAACTCGAAGACCGGCGCCGCGATCCGGAAGCAGGCACCGGTCCTGGTGGAGAACCTCACCGCCGTGATGGATGAGCAGGAGCCCGTGGCGCGCTACGACGGCTATTCCTCCTGCCCCCTGACCACGGCCCGGGACAAGATGCTGCTGGCGGAGTTCGACTACAGCATGCGCCCCACCCCCAGCTTCCCGGGCATCGACACGACCCGTGAGCGCACGGACATGTGGTACCTGAAGCGATACGGCCTGCCCTTCCTGTACTGGAACCTCATGCTGCGAGGCCGAGCATGAGCATGAGCATGAGAATGAGCATGAGCATGAGCATGAGCATGAGCATGTGCATGAGCAGGGGCGGCGGCGGGCGGGTCCCTCGTCGGCCTATGGACGCGAGCCCGTCCGTGGTGCCAAGCTGTCTGTGAAGGCACGACGGCGCGGTCGTGCGACCCGAGAACGGGAGGTCGGACGTGTCATCGATACCCTCCACCATGAGGGCCGTGCAGCTCAGAGGCCACGGCGGCCTGGACCAGCTGGTCTATTCCGACCACGTGCCCACTCCGCGCCCGGCGGCCGGGGAGGTGCTGATCGATGTCCACGCCTGCGGGATGAACAACACCGATGTGTGGGTGCGCGAGGGCGCTTACGGCAGCGACACCGACCCGGCCGAGGTCTCCACCTGGCGGCGCGGTCGCTCCACGCTGGAATTCCCGCGGATCCAGGGCGCCGACATCGTCGGGACCATCGCCGCCGTCGGCGACGGAGTCGACCAGGACCGGATCGGGCAGCGGGTGATGGTCGACTTCAGCCTGTACAACCGGCCCGAGGGCGATGAGTCCCTGGCCGACATCGACTACATCGGCCACGGCCGCGACGGCGGCTACGCCGAGTACGTCGCCGTGCCCGCCGAGAACGCCTACGAGATCACCGCCGACATCTCCGATGCGGGCCTGGCCACCTTCTGCTGCGCCTACCTGACCGCCGAGCAGATGCTCGACCGCGCCCGCCTGACCGGCGGCGAGCGGATCCTGGTCACCGGTGCCTCCGGCGGGGTCGGCTCCGCGATCATCCAGCTCGCACGGGTGCGCGGGGCGATCCCCTATGCCGTCACCAGCGCCGGCAAGGAGGACGCGCTGCGCGCCATCGGCGCCGAGGACGTCATCCTGCGGGACACGGGCGATCTGGTGGCCGAGGCCGTGCGGGTGGTCGATGGCCCGGTGGACGTGGTCGCTGATCTGGTGGCGGGCCCGATGTTCAACGATCTGCTGCGGATCCTGCGACCGGAGGGCCGCTACACCACGGCCGGCGCGATCGCCGGCCCGGTGGTCGAACTGGACCTGCGCACGATGTATCTGAAGCACCTGGAGCTGCACGGCTCCTCGCAGGGCACGCGCACCGCCTTCCGCCGACTGGCCGGCTACATCCAGGACGGTCGGATCCGGCCCCTGCTGGACCGCACCTTCCGCCTCTCCGAGTTCCACGAAGCCCAGCGCACCTTCATGGGCAAGACCTATATCGGCAAGCTGGTCGTGGTCCCCGACCGGCACTGGGACGAGGTGGGGGCACCCCATGTGCCCCGGCACGGCGACGAGGTGGGGGCACACCATGCGCCGTGAGCGAAGCCTTGATCTGATCGACACCCAGGCCGGAGGGGACGTCTCCCGTGTGGTCACCGCCGGCATCGAACCGATCCCCGGCACCACCGCCCTGGAGAAGGCCCGCTACCTCCAGCGCGAGGGCGACGGGCTGCGCCGGCTGCTGCTGTCCGAGCCGTACGGGGATCCGGCGATGTCGGTGGACCTGATCGTCGAACCGGGCCACCCCGAGGCGCAGGCCGGTTACATCATCATGGAGGCCATGGGGTACCCGATGTACTCGGGGTCCAACACCATCTGCGTCGCGACCGCCCTGCTGCAGAGCGGCATGGTCGAGATGCGCGAAGGGCTGCAGGACGTGATCCTGGAATCCCCGGCCGGGCTGGCCCGGGTCAGTGCCCGCAACATCGACGGCCGCGTGGAGTCGATCACCACCCAGGGTGAGCCCGCCTACGTCGCCGAGCGCGGCCTGGGGGTCGAGGTGCCCGAGATCGGCCGCGTGGAGTTCGACCTGGTGTGGTCCGGTGCCTACTATGCGATGATCCGCGCCGCCGATCATGATTTCGAGCTCACGCCCGACGAGCAGATCAGCCTGACCGCCTTCGGGGAGGCCTTCGTGCGGGCCGCCCGCCCCGGGCTGCGCCAGGAGCATCCTTGGCTGGGCGACGTGGGTCCGCTGCCCTTCGTCCACTTCATGGGCAGGGTGCGGACCCTGGAGAACGGGAAGGTCGAGTCCCGCTCGGCGACCTACGTCCATCCCGGCGTGATCTGCCGGAGCCCGACGGGCACCGGCACCTCCGCCCGGCTCGCGCTCCTGGCCGGCCAGGGCGACCTGGCCCCCGGTGACACGCTGGAGACGATCTCCCCGCGCGGCAACCGCTTCGTGGGCACCGTGCTGGGCGAGACCATGGTCGGGGACTTCCCGGCCTGGCACTCCACGATCACCGGCAGCGCCCGACTGATGGCCCACTCGCGGATCACCGTGGACCTGGATGACCCGCTGGTGGACTCCTCGGACCTGGAGAAGCTGCTGAGCCCGTGACGGTGCCGCTGGTGATGGCCGGTCGTCTCCGTAGCATGCATGGGTAGTTTTGTCCAACAAGCAAAGGCCCCTCTGATGGGATGAGAGTTGTTGGAGGATTGATGTCCACTGACGTAGGCGCGATCCTCCGAGAGCTTGACTTCAGCATCATCCAAGGCTCCTCGAGCGATGCATGGCTCCTGAGAGCACCTGATGGCACGTCTTTCGAAGTCTCGCCGGCACCGTCCGTGTCACGGCTCAACGCCCACACCATCCGCACCCTCATCGCCCACCACCAGGGGGGCGGCTCGCCACTTCTCGTCGGCGAAACTGCTACCGACGGTGTGCTGGGCCGCGCCGAGGCGGGGCAGGTCGACATCCTTATCGCGGACCCGGTCCGGCTCATCCACGCCGGGATCCCCTACACGGTCCAGGAGGATGCCGCGCCTCGGTCAACTGGTGCAACCCCTCGCCGGCATGCCTGGATGCGCTGGGCGGTGGAGCGCTTCCTCGTCCTGGCAGCAGAGCCGATGAGGCAATCGGTGATCGCGAGCGCGCTAGGCACCAGTCAGCAGTCGGTTTCCAACGCGGCGGGTCATCTCGCCGGTCTCGTCACTGACTGCGGAGAGGGACTCGTCGCTACGGACCGGGCGCGCCTGCTCGAGCACTGGCGGAACGAGTACACCGGCCCTGGCGGACAAGCGTTCGGGTGGTACAGCCTGGGCCCGGTCGCCGAGCAGGTCTCGAAAGCCGTCGAGGTGGCGAAGTTCCTCGACCTCAGCCCCCTGGTCAGTGGCGACATTGCAGCCGATCGGATCGCCCCGTGGAAGCTCCCGGTGCGCGGCCGCGTCTACGTCGACGGCCCCGTCGACCTTGCCGACGAAGGCCTCGTGCCCGCCCCCCTCGAGGAGGCCACGCTCATCACCTGCATTCCGCGCGACCCCACTCTTCACCGGCTGGTCGATCTGCGACCCGGGACCGCGGAGCCGGAGGATCTGCCGATTGCGGACCCGGCGATCGTCTACTGGGACCTTGTCCACACCACCGACACGGACAGCGGTGAAGCTGCGGCCCGCCTCGCCACTGTCATGACCGGGGGCAAGGCGTGAGCGAGGCGATCGACCTCCGGGTCTACGCGCTCAGCAACTCTGATGCACTGGGCTACCTCGGTCAGCAGGCCGTCGCCGAAGCGGCGGGTGAGGGCAGCGGCTACCAGATCATCGGCGGACATATGGTCCGGCTGCT
>Ga0209487_1004211_pt1 | contig 11120 bp, 8 predicted proteins | sample Poulit2012_FD_187524 | JGI IMG/M metagenome (GOLD analysis project Ga0209487, IMG submission 187524) | Agricultural soil microbial communities from Georgia to study Nitrogen management - Poultry litter 2012 (SPAdes) (version 2) | ecosystem: Environmental > Terrestrial > Soil > Agricultural land... | reverse complement strand
GGTCAGGTGTTGGAGGGGTTCGCGGGCGGCGCGGCGTTCGATGAGCTCCCAGTACCGGCCCAGCAGGGCGCCGGGGAACTCCCGGGTGAGGAGCAGTTCGGAGCGCCCGAGACTGCACACGTGCGCGGCGAGGAGTTCGGCGTCGACACGGGCGGTCTGCACCCCTGCGTGTTCCAGGTGAGCGGCAGCGGCGCTGAGGACCTGCCGCATTGCCGGGCGGGTGTTACTGCTCGCCGGCGTGGGCAAGGCGTTCCGCTTCGTCCAGCTCGATCGCGGATCGCACCACCGGATCGAGGTCCCCGTCGAGCACGTGGTCGAGGTTGTAGGACTTGTAGCCCGTGCGGTGGTCGGTGATCCGGTTCTCGGGGAAGTTGTAGGTGCGGATCCGCTCGGAGCGGTCAACCGTACGCACTTGGGAGCGCCGCGCCTCCGATTGCTGCGCCTCGAGCTCCTCCTGCTTCGCCGCGCGCAGGCGCGCCCGCAACACCCGCATCGCTGCTTCCCGGTTCTGGATCTGGGATTTCTCGTTCTGCATCGCGACGACGATGCCGGTGGGCAGGTGAGTGATCCGGACCGCGGAGTCGGTAGTGTTCACGTGCTGCCCGCCCGGACCGGAGGAACGGTAGACGTCGATGCGCAGTTCGTTCTGGTCGATCTCCACCTCGCCGACATCTTCGACCTCGGGGAGCACCAGAACGCCCGCTGCGGAGGTGTGGATCCGCCCTTGGGATTCCGTCACGGGAACCCGCTGGACCCGGTGCACCCCGCCCTCGTACTTCAGCTGCGCCCACACGCCCTCGGCCGGGTCGTCGATCGATTTGGATTTGACGGCGATGGAGATGTCTTTGTACCCGCCCAGATCCGATTCGGTGGCGTCGAGGATCTGGGTGCCCCAGCCCTTTCGTTCCGCGAATCGCAGGTACATTCGGGCGAGATCGCCGGCGAAGAGCGCCGACTCCTCCCCTCCTTCGCCCGCTTTCACCTCGAGGATGACATCGCGGCCATCGTCGGGGTCGCGGGGGATGAGCATCGTCCGCAGGTGAGTCGCGGCTTCCTCGGCCCGTTGTTGCATCTGTGGGAGTTCCTCGGCGAAATCCGGATCCTCGGCGGCGAGTTCGGCGGCGTCGGCCGCGTCCTCCGCGGCGCTCTGCCAGTCCTGGTAGGCGCGCACGATCCCGCCGAGTTCGGCGTAGCGGCGCCCGAGGGTGCGGGCCTTGGCCTGGTCCGCGTGCACACTCGGGTCGGCGAGCTGCTGCTCGATCTCGGCGTATTCGTCAAGAAGCGGTTGGGCGCCTTGGAACTCGTTACTGCTCACGCGAAGGACCGCCGAATCTCAGCTTTCTCCCGCGGGGTCACCTTGACGGAATCGGAGAGGAACTGGGACGCGGACTTGCCGCTGAGCTGTTCCTCGAGCCACGCGGCACCATCCTGGGAGCCGCGCTCTTCCAGGAGCCTGCGGAGCACGATCCGGGGGGCGAGCTCGTCGACGTCGAAAATCGCGTCGAGGTTCCGGGTGTACGTGCGCAGCGGGTCCACCCGCGCTTCCAAGTCCCCTTGTTCGAGGGTGACGTGGGCGTTCGCCACCGTCTCGAGTTCCGCGAGCACGAAATCGCCCGCCTCTGTGCCCCGAACGCCAGTGGCGATGAGCGTGAGCGAGCCCCCGTTCTCGATGTTGCGCCCCGCTCCGAAGACCTGCTTGACCGAGTGCACGGTGGAGGCGTCGAGCCCGTGCTCGAGCACCCGCGAGGAGGGGTTCGTGGAGGTGTGATAGGCCCGGGCGAGGGCGGTGAGGGAGTCGAAGACCACCACCACGTCCTGGCCGAGTTCCACGAGCCGCTTCGCGCGTTCGATCGCGAGGGTGGCCACCGTGGTGTGATCGTTGCCGGAGCGGTCGAAGGAGGAGGCGATGACCTCCCCGTGGATGTTGCGCTGCATGTGCGTGGCGTCTTCGGGCCGCTCATCGATGAGGACCATCATGAGGTGGACGTCCGGGTGGGTAGCAGCGATGCCCTGGGCCACCTCGGTGAGGAATTTCAGGCGCTTGATCCCCGGATCCGTCGACACCAGCACCCGCTGGCCCAGCGCCAGGGGGGCGAGGACGTCAACAACCTTCTGGGTATGGCTCTCCGATCCCAGCCCGAGGAACGCTTGCGGATACATCGCGGGGAGCGCATCGAACTCCGGCCGCTGATCGGACTCCGCCGCGGGCGAGTTGTTCACTCGCTCCGGAGCGACGAGCGCGTTGAACTTCTGCCGGCTGCTCGTCTCCCCCTCCCGGGGCTGCTTCACGGCACCGGTCACCGCATCCCCACGGCGAAGCCCGTACCGGCGAACCATTCCGAGGTTGACGTAGACATCGGAGGAGCCGGGGAGGTAGCCCGTGGTTCTCACGAAGGCGTAGTTGTCCAGGACGTCCAACACGCCCGCGATGGGAATGAGGACATCGCCGTCAGCGACGTCCACTTCTTCATACGCCTGGCTCTCACGCGGGTTGGGGCGACGCTTGCGGTCGCGCCGATCGCGGCCACGGCGGCGGCGCGCGTTGTTGTCGTGGGCGTCTTCTTCCTCGGCGTGGGGAAGTTGAATGTCATCCAAGCTGGAAACGCGGGCGCTGTCGCCCGCCTTCGGCTCGGCTTCGAACTCGGCGAACACGTCGAGAGTTCCACTCTTGGCCTCACCGCGCTGCGCGTCCTGGCGCTGGGCCTCCTGGCGAGAACTCCCGCGCTGGCCGCCGCGTTGCTCGCCCCGCTGCTCATTTCCGCGCTGGTCGTTGCCGCGCTGGTCATTACCCCGTTGGGGTTTGCGGGCCCCGCCGCGCTCTTGGCGCCGCTCCTGGCCTTTACCGGAGCCGCTCTCCTCGGCGGGCGCGCTTTCGGCCGGCGCGGATGCTGCTGCCTTCCCGGCGCTGCGCTGTTTCGGAGCGCCCTTCGGGGCGCTCTTGCCTTCGCCTTGCGCCCCCTGCCCCGGGCCATCGCCGTGTGCCTTGATCGCATCGATCAACTCCCCTTTACGCAGGCGGGAGATGCCTTTGAGCCCCAACTGATTCGCGATCGCTTGAAGTTGGGGGAGTTTCATCGCCGTGAGGGCAGCTGCAGAGGCCTGGTCCTGAGATTCAGTCACGAAGGTCCTTTTAAAATACCGGGGGTGATCACTTAGTCACTAGACGCGTGTAAGAAGTCCGCGAAATGGTGGCAAACCGCCACGCGTCATTAGCCTAGCGCAGTTTCTAGGCCAGATGCGCCCCTTGTTCGGCGATAGCTGACCGCAGCACCCGCCAGCCGCGGGGCACCTGCTCTTCGGCGGAGTAGGGAAGCTCTCCCAACACCAGCACGCTCGGACCGGCTCCCGAGACGACGGCAGGTATCCCGTTTGCCCGCAACTGCGCCAAAAGCTCGGCGGTCTCGGGCATGACGTCAGCGCGATAGTTCTGGTGCAACCTGTCCTCGGTCGCGGCGAACAACAACTCTGGCTGTCCGCTAAGAGCGAGCGCGAGGAGCCCGGATCGGGAGCTGTTGAAGGCGGCATCGTCGTGCGGCACGTATGAGGGAAGCGCCCCACGGGAACGGGAGGTGGATAATTCCGCCACGGGCACGATCACCGTCGGAGCGATTCCGCTCACGGGAATCTTCGCCGCGCGGGCGGCGCCCTCACTCACGTAGGCGATCGTTGCCCCGCCGAAGATTGCGGGGGCGGCGTTATCCGGGTGGCCTTCGAATTCGGTTGCGAGCGTGAGGAGGCAGTCATCGGTGAGCGCTTCCGGCTCGCTGATGAGCCCCCTCGCGAGCAGCAGTCCCGCGACGGTCGCCGCGGCGCTCGACCCCAGCCCGCGCCCGTGCGGGATCCGGTTGTGGCAGTGCAGTACGAACCCTGCTTGCGGGGCGTCCACGTAGTCGAGGGCAACCCGCAGCGCGCGGATGATGAGGTGATCCTCTCCACCGGGGAGGGAGCCCGCTCCTTCCCCCTGTACGTGCGCCTCGCTCGGCCCCGCGACTGCTTCGACCCGCACATCGTCCCAGATGGACAGGGCAAGGCCGAAGGCATCAAATCCTGGTCCAAGGTTCGCGCTCGTTGCCGGCACCCGCACCTGCGCCCGATCTTTCGCGAGTCGCATCACAGACCCAGCACACGAACGACGTCGCCGAGGTTCGGCGCAACGACCTCCGGTGAGACCTCCCGGTTGCCCAGGGCAGTTGCGGTGTCCTTGAGCCCGTTGCCCGTGACCGTGCACGTGATCGTTGCCCCGGCGGGCACCTCCCCCGCTTCCGCGCGTTGGAGTAGCCCGGCGACCGAGGCGGCCGATGCGGGTTCGACGAACACCCCCACTTCGGCGGCGATGAGTGCTTGGGCGTCGAGGATCTGGGCGTCAGTGACCGAATCGATCCGGCCCCCTGATTCTTCACGCGCCTGGGTCGCGAGCGACCAGGAGGCGGGGTTGCCGATCCGGATCGCGGTCGCGATCGTCTCCGGGAACTCCACTACCTCGCCTTTGACCAACGGCGAAGCCCCATCGGCCTGCACTCCCCACATTTTGGGAAGCTTCGTGGCGGCGCCGTCGCCGTGGTATTCGCGGTAGCCCATCCAGTAGGCGGAGATATTCCCGGCATTCCCCACCGGCAGCACGTGAATATCCGGGGCGTCGCCGAGCACGTCGACGATCTCGAACGCCGCGGTCTTCTGGCCCTGCAGACGGTAGGGGTTAACGGAGTTGACGAGTTCGACGGGGTAGTTCTCCGCCAACTCCCGCACGATGCGTAGGCCGTCGTCGAAGTTCCCGTCGATCTCGATGAGGGTCGCGCCGTGCACGACGGCCTGGGCCATTTTCCCGGCGGCGATCTTACCTGCGGGGAGGATCACTGCGCAGCCGATCCCCGCCCGCGCGGCGTAGGCGGCGGCCGAGGCTGAGGTGTTGCCTGTGGAGGCGCATACGACCATTTCCGCACCGCCGCTGACGGCCTTGGAGATCGCCGTCGTCATCCCTCGATCTTTGAACGATCCAGTGGGGTTGGCTCCCTCGACCTTCAAGAATACGCGGGCTCCGGTCCGCTCCGAGAGGGCGGGCGCCTCGACGAGCGGCGTGCCGCCTTCCCCGAGGGTGACGATCGTGTCGGAATCTTCAAAGGGGAGTCGGGCGAAGTATTCGGCGATGAGTCCCCGCCATGGTGCTGCCATTAGTTACCTTCCACACGCATTACTGAAACTACTTCTTCGACCGCCTCGAGCACCCGAAGATCGGTCAGGGTCGCATCCAAGGCCGCCTGAGGAGCGGAGTAGGTGACGATGATGAGTCCGGCCCGGCCCTCTTCCCCGGGGGTCTGGCGAACCGTTTCGATCGAAACCCCGTGGTTCGCCACCACGGTGGCGATCTCCGAGAGCACACCGGGTCGATCAGCGACCCGCAGCCGCATGTGATAGCGGCTCGGCACGAGACCAGAGTCGATGATGGGCAGCATCGCATAGGTGGAGCCGCTCGGGGCGCGCCCGCCGGTGACCTGCCCGCGGGCAACGTCGACGATGTCGCCAAGCACGGCCGCCGCGGTAGGTGCCCCGCCGGCACCTGGGCCGTAGAACATGAGCGTCCCCGCAGCCTCGGCTTCGATGAACACCGCGTTATAGGCATCGGAAACGGTTGCGAGGGGGTGGTCGGCGGGCACCAACGCCGGGTGAACTCGCACCGCGATCGCGCCGTTGACGCTTTCGGCGATCGCGAGGAGCTTGACGATGTTGCCGGTAGCTTTCGCCGAAGCGATGTCGTCGGCGGTGATTTCCCGGATCCCCTCGGTGGGCACGTCCGAGGCGTACACGCGGGTGTGGAACGCGAGCGAGGCGAGGATCGCCGCTTTTGCCCCGGCGTCGAACCCATCGATATCAGCGGTGGGGTCGGCCTCGGCATACCCGAGTGCTTGCGCGTCGGCAAGCGCGGTGTCGAAGTCCGCACCCGTCGTCGTCATCTGGTCGAGGATGTAGTTCGTGGTGCCGTTGACGATTCCGAGGATCTTCGTGATCCGGTCCCCGGCGAGCGATTCGCGGATGCCGCGCACGACCGGGACCGCCCCGGCGACGGCGGCTTCGTAGAGCAGGCTCGCCCCGTGGGCGTCGGCGGCTTCTTGCAGCTCTGGGCCGGCTTCGGCGAGGAGCGCCTTGTTCGCGGTGACGACGCTCGCCCCACGCCGCAGTGCGCGAAGGATGAGGCTCTTGGCAGGTTCTACCCCGCCGATGAGTTCGACGACGATGTCAGCGGAGTCGACGAGCGTTTCCAGGTCCTCGCTGAGCAATTCGCTCGGCACGACCTCGTCGCGGGGAGTCTGCGTCGACCGCACGCCGATCCCGGCCAACTCAATCTTCGCTCCCGCGCGAGCCGCCAGGTCTGCATCGTGCCGGAGCAGCCTGCGCACGACTTCGGTGCCCACTACTCCACAACCCAGCACTACACAGCGCAGCGGCGCTTTAACGTCGCTCATCTTCTCCTCATCAGCTTGGCAGTTTCCTCGTACGAGGATACGGGCGATTTCACTTCCTTGGTGCCGCGTCTCAGGCCGTGAATCTCTACCCCACGTCGAGGCGGAGTAGATCCTCAATAGTTTCGCGGCGAACGATCTCCCGCGCCTCGGCGCTCGTGACGGCGACGACCCCAGGGCGGGGAATCTGGTTATAGTTCGATGCCAGGGACCGCCCGTACGCACCCGTCGCTGCGACGATGAGCAGGTCTCCGGCGCGCAGGTCCTGCGGCAAGTCGATATCCGAGATGAGGATATCTCCCGATTCGCAGTGCTTACCCACGATTCGGCACGGCATGGAGTCGGCCGTAGAGGGCCTGTTTGCGAGCCGCGCGGTGTAATTCGCGCCGTAGAGGATCGGACGGATGTTGTCGCTCATCCCCCCGTCGACGGACACGTACACGCGCCTGCCCTCGTCCAGTTGGACGTGTTTGATCGTGCCCACTTCGTAGACCGTCATCATCGCGGGCCCCACAATCGCTCGGCCCGGTTCGATGGACACTTCAGGCACGTCGGTTCCCAGCCGGTCGCACTCAGCCCGAACCGCCGCGGCGAGTTCTTCGGCCGCGACCCTCGGATCCAGCTCCTCCTCCCCGGGCAGGTAGGCGATCCCGTATCCCCCGCCGAGGTCGACTTCGGGAACAGCGATCCCCTCGCGCTGAAGGTCTGCTCGTAATTCCAGCACCACCCGCGCCGCGTTCGCGAACCCGTCCGCGGCGAGGATCTGTGACCCGATGTGCGAGTGCAAGCCGACCAGGTGGAGCCGGGGCCGGGCGGCGATGCGTTCAACCGCCTGCCGGGCCGCTCCGGAGGCGACGGAGAGGCCAAATTTCTGGTCCTCGTGGGCGGTGGCGATGAACTCATGTCCACCGGCGTGCACGCCGGTGGTCAGGCGCACCATGACCGGTACATCGCTCACGCCGAGGTCAGCGGCGACCTCGTCGAGCAGGTCGATCTCGGCGAGCGAGTCCACGATGATCCGGCCCACCCCGACCTCAAGCGCCCAAGTGAGCTCGGCGCGGGACTTGTTATTGCCGTGCAGCCCGATGTCGGCCGGGTCGACGTCCGCGGCGAGCGCGACGGCAAGCTCACCCGCCGTCGAACAGTCCACTTTGAGCCCCTCGTCCCGTAGCCATCGCAGCACGGCGGTGGAGCTGAAGGCCTTGGACGCGTAATACACCCCGACCGGAGCTCCGAATTCCTCGTCGAACGCCGTCTTGAACGCCCGTGCCCGCGTGAGGAGATCCTCGACGTCGAGGAGGTAGCTCGGGGTGCCGAACCGATCAGCGAGCTCAGTGATCGGGTGCCCGGCCAGGTAGGTCTCGCCGCCAGAAAGGTTCGCCGATGCGGGCCAGGGACTGCCGAGAGGATTCGTGCCGTGTTGAGCGCTCACGACTCCTCATCGTAGAGCATCGCGCTCCGCGCTTCCGCACAATCGCGGGCGCTTTGACTCCTCCGCCCTGCGCTCGAGGAGACGACTGTGACCCATTGAACAGAGCCGGAAATTCGTTCGAACCCATTCACCCTGCTACGATTCTTAATCGCGGGTAATTACCGCACCGCCCCCGTAGCTCAGCGGATAGAGCGTCTGCCTCCGGAGCAGAAGGCCACAGGTTCGAGTCCTGTCGGGGGCACCAGCCGGAGGTGAGCGTGTCTGAGATGGATTCCCCTGTTGGCGACGTCCTCGAATTGCGCTCGGGTGACAGCCTCGTCGAGATCACGACTGTCGGCGCCCATCTTCGCCGCTTCCAAGTGGCTCGCCGCGAGGTGATCGTCCCGTTCGGGGAAGAACTTCCCTGGGGCGCCCACGGCGCGGTGCTCGCGCCCTGGCCCAACCGGATCGATGCAGGCACCTACTCGTGGGCGGGGAAGGAATACCGCCTCCCCATCACTGAACCGGAGCGGGACACCGCGATTCACGGGCTCGTGATGACCGAGCCGTGGCAAGCAGCCCAGGTCGCGCCCGGGCAGGCGGAGTTCACGGTCGAGCTCGCCGCGAGCGCGGGCTACCCCTTCCCGTTGCGGCTATCGGTGACCTACACGCTCACTGGAGCCGACCTCACCGTGGATTTCTGTGCGGAGAACCGCGGTGGGAGCGCCGCTCCGTTCGGGGTCGGGTTCCACCCGTGGCTCGCCGCGGGACCCGGCGGTCTGGAAACGGCTACCCTCGCGGCGGATGTCGGCACGTGGTTCCGCAGCGATTCCCGCCTCCTACCCGTGGCGGAGGAGCAGGTTCCCCACGAATTCGATTTCCGTGGCGGCAAGCCGCTTGGTGATCTCCGGCTCGACGATGCCTTCGGTAGGCCCCGATTCGATGAGTCGGGAAGGTCCTGGGTGCACCTGCGCGGCAACGACGGCGCTACTGCTTCGGCATGGATGCGGGAGCCGTTGCGGGTGTGGCAGCTGTGTTCGGCCCCCTCGCCCGCGCCCCGGCCGGGTCTCGCGGTGGAACCGATGACATGCCCGGCGAACGCGTTCAGAACGGGCGATCGGCTCCACGAACTCGCGCCCGGCGCCTCGTGGCAAGTGCAGTGGGGGCTCACCCTCGCGTGAACCGGCCTCCCCAGCGGTGGGTTTCTCGAGCGGCGCTGCGGCCAGGTACGGCGCTACGGATTGCGGCCGTTGCGTGAGCGGGCGGCCTTACTGCTGCAAGCAGTCGCGCGTCTCCTGGTCGAGGGGCACCGCGCCGTTATTCGCTAGCCACGCAGCCGGATCCGTCGTGGTGAGGTTGTCATCGAGGTGGATCTCCAAGTGCAGGTGCGGCCCGGTGGAGTTGCCGTTGGACCCCACCGCCCCGATGACTTCGCCGGCTTTCACGTGTTGGCCCGGCGTGGTGTAGACCCCGTTGCTGTACATGTGCACGTACCAGGAACGGATCGTTTCACCGTTGATCTCGTGCCGCACGATGATGAGCATGCTGGAGCGGCCCGCTTTCCCCGGCCCGGTGTACTCCACGACGCCGTCGGCGATCGAGTGGATCGGGGTACCGGCGGAGGCGGCCATGTCCAGCCCGAAGTGAAGGGAGTATCGGCCCCACAGTGAGCGATGCCCGTAACGGGAGGAGATCCGGTAGCTGCCGTCGGTGAGGGGCATGACCAGTTCCGGTGCGCGGGAGGCGACCTCCGCAGCCGCGGCGCCGTTCACGCTGCCGGCGAGCGTGCTGCACGATCCCGCTTCCCGTTCGGTGTTCCGGCTGGCGGAGACGGCGGCGCGCACCCCGACCATCGGGTCAGCGCTGAGCGCGTCGGCCTCCGGTTCGGCAGCGGCGCCCGGATCGACGTCCATGAGCACGTCAAGCACATCGGTCGCTCCGTATTCCACGCCTTCCTCCGCGTTCGCGGCGGACGTGGGCGGGCCGTTGAGGGGAATGACGGTGGTGGCGGCGGCGAGGCTTCCCAGGATCGCCACCCGCGGCACGAGGCGGCCCCGCTTCCCTGCAGGTTTCGGCGCCTGGGGTAGATCGTCCACCTGTTCGGGGATGATCGGGGCGCTCACAGGTTCGGACTCCCCGCGCACGGGCGGGAAGGGAATCTGCGGGACCCGGTACTCCGGACCAAATGCGTAAGTTCGTTCAGGGATACGGGCGGCGAGCTCGGGCGCACGCGCCACGGTTTCACGTTCCGGGGTTACGGGCGGGAAGGTGCGTCGTTGACCTTTCCTCGCTCGCTTCTCTGCTTCCCGGAGCGAGCGTCGGGTTGGGTACGCCTCAGCGGGTGTATATCGCTGAGTGTTCACACGGCCTCCGGCACAGCTACCTAGGGAAAACAACAGGGGCTTGACACAGATTTTCTTCGCTTCGGAAAACCTGCCTGTAGAACCATAACGCTTTTCTCCCCTCCCCGCCGACACGTTGTGCATAACAACACAGAATTGCTCATCCTGTTCACAACGCCCCCGGGACTATCGGCCCCAGCGTTGCGTGGAATCACGCACTTCCCCGACGAGTTCCTCGAGGATGTCCTCAAGGAAAATCACCCCGACCGGTTCGTGCTCCTCCTCGCCGGAAACGAGCGCCAGGTGGGCTCCGGAGTGCTGCATCAGGGTAAGGACGTCCTCGACGTCGTCGGTGCTGCGGGCGTTCGTGAGACCCCGGATCCGCCAGGAGGGGACGGGCTCTTCGCGCTCCTGCGCCGTCTTCGCGTACAACGTGTCCTTCACGTGCAGGTAACCGATGATCTCCTGCGCCTCGTTGTGCACGGGGAAGCGTGAGAAGCCGGTCCGCGCCACCGCGGCTTCAACCTCGGCGACATTGACCCCGCTGGGAAGGGAGACAACGCTATCGAGGGGAACCATGATTTCCCCCGCGTGGGCAGCAGAGAACTCCAGCGCTCCGGAGAGGAGCCCAACCTCGTCCTCCAGGATCCCCTCCGCCTGGGAGCGGGCAACGATCGAAGCGACCTCATCCGCGGTGAAGGCAGCGCTCACCTCGCTCTTGGGTTCTACCCCGAACATCCGCAGCACGGCGTTGGCGATCCAGTTCAGGGCGCTGATGATGGGTTTGATGACGTGCGCGATCCACACCAGTGGCGGCGCGAACCACAGGGCGGCCCGCTCGGGCCCCGCCACGGCGAGGTTCTTGGGGACCATTTCCCCGAGCACCACGTGCAGGTAGATAACGATCGCGAG
>Ga0209487_1004210_pt1 | contig 11124 bp, 15 predicted proteins | sample Poulit2012_FD_187524 | JGI IMG/M metagenome (GOLD analysis project Ga0209487, IMG submission 187524) | Agricultural soil microbial communities from Georgia to study Nitrogen management - Poultry litter 2012 (SPAdes) (version 2) | ecosystem: Environmental > Terrestrial > Soil > Agricultural land... | reverse complement strand
GGATATTAAACTATGTGCCAATCTTTTACCCATATCACTTTCTGGGTGTACTACATGGTCTGCACCAATTTTATTTAATATTTTTTCATGATAATCATTCTGAGCTTTCACGGTAATACGGTTAACTCCCATGTCGGCAAGAATAACAGTTGTTAAAATGCTTGCTTGTATGTTGTCTCCAATTGCAACGATGACGTGATCGATATTTTTAATGCCGAGTTCTTTTAACACTTGTTCATCTGTAGAATCCGCTATAACAGAGTGAGAAGCAATATCTTTATAATCATTCACTCTGTGCTCATCCATATCAATGGCCAATACCTTCATACCTTCCATACTCAGCTCTTCACATATACTTCCTCCAAAACGTCCTAAACCAATTACTGCATATTCACGCTTCATCTTCGTCCTCCGTTCTCTATCATCACACTTATTTGAAGTACCTAGTGTAAATAAGTAAAAATGATCCGATATATTTATGATGATTTTATTAATTACTTCATGTAAAGCAGACAATAATCGGCACTAGATTCCGTTTTAACATTCTGAATATACCTAGCGCCGATTAAATGATAGCTTCCATATGAATGATTAGTTATGGATGGATTAATTATTTGAATTTAGTGCCGATAATAATCCCGTTCTATTTCTTTCAAAATAGCTCTTCTCGTCAAAATACCATCAAAATATCCATCGCCATCTACCACGCACACATAAGGTGCATTAATGACCGATTTCAATCCATCAATGAAACTAGCCTCCTTATGAATACGATTGATTTCTGTATTCATTACTTCGTGTACTTTCAACTCTCCAAGTCGCTCAACTTCATAACGATCGATACCAAGTATTTGATCTAAAATAACCGTCTTACTGATAGAACCAGCTAACTTATAGGAGCCATCCAATACTGGAACAGCAAAATAACCGGATTTCACTAATACTAACAATGCATGTTCTAACGGATTATTCAGTTGTACGTGCGCCACCTTTTCAGAGGATATCATTAAATCCTCTACGATTAGTTCTTTTAAGTATTTATCTTCTTGTAACATACTCACTTATGTCCACTCCTTTTTATCAACTACCAAAAATTCATCCAAATTTACAATTCAGGAGCATTACTTTTTATATAAAACGAACTACTTTCATCAATCATAGTTTGGTCAAAAAACACGAACATAAAATACATGATAGTACTACCTTGTCTACACCACTCTCCACATGAATGAAGTCTACTTTCTCCTAATGGAAAGTGCGCATTCGTTGCCTGAAAATGACGAATGTAGCAGGTGATTGTTTCTTACCCTTCTTTCTTGCAGAGATTCAATCATCGTTGTCAGGCTACATGTAAATCTCACTCAAAAGGTCACATTTTATATTTGTCATGTTTTATTTTCTATCACTTTTGTTACGAATGTGTGTAATGAGCGAACTTAGCTATTTAAGAAGCTAAAATATCGTTCTACTCAAGTCCTATTTTTTATATAGGACCGTACTTTTCTATTTATTTTAGATAAATATTCGTGTTATAAACTTGAACCTTTATAAATGAAGTCAAGCAAAACACCAAACTAAAAGGCTTACAATTCAATTAAAACCACACGTCCTCTAATTATAGTTTATCATATAATAGCATAAGTTACATACAATGAACTCAAATCATTCAAAACTTTTATCTTTCCGCTTATTATCTTCATGATACATCAAAAATTTCCTGCATTGATTTCAAGCAATTAACAATAATACTTTTATATCTCCTCTAAGGCTTCTTTTTTTATAATTTTGTTGTACAATAGACTTATGACATATTGATAAGGATGTTTTAAATGGCATCACATCTTTTCTCAAAAAGAGAAGAAATTGCACACGCCATCACACATGGTATTGGTTCACTGTTAAGTATTATAGCGCTTGTTTTACTAATCACATTTTCAGCATTTGACGGTGGTGCATTGATGATTGTTTCAGTCACAATATTTGGTTGCACCATGCTTTTTATGTATGTTTCTTCTACTATTGTTCACAGCTTACCTATCGGTAAATGGAAAGACATTTTCCTCGTTATTGACCATGCTTCTATATATGTGTTCATTGCAGGATCTTACACACCTTTTGTGCTTATACAAATCAACGGTGGCTTTGGATGGACCTTATTTGGTATTGTATGGGGCTGTGCACTTGCGGGTATTATCTTAAAGCTGTTTTTCGTTAAAAAATTCGTCATTCTATCTACATTGTTCTATATTTTAATGGGATGGATGATTGTTATTGCTTGGCAACCCCTGACGGAAGCATTACATTCTAATGGTGTCATGTTATTAGTCACCGGAGGTATTATTTATACAATAGGGAGTATTTTTTACGTTTGGAAAAGGATTCCCTATCATCATGTTATCTGGCATATCTTTGTGTTGGCTGGATCTATTTCTCACTTTTTCGCTGTATTTTTATATGTTATCTAACCTTGAAAATGGAGGTGAATTTAATCATGAAAAACAAGATTTCTACCGAAAAAATTGCACAAGCTCTTTACACTATTAATCGCCATGCAAAAGCAGCTCCAAAACCACAGCACTTATACACGATCAAAAAAGAGGCAATTGAAAAGCTGCTTAAGGAGAAAAAAGCTAAAAAGATTGGATTACACTTTTCCAACAATCCTAAATATAGTAATCAACATTCGACATTACTCATCAAAGTGGCAGATTATCACTTTCATATTCCACCAGCAAAGGAAGATTTTCAAACTTTAAAACATCTCGGTCACTTAGATGAGAATTTCCGCAATCCACAAACAAGAATGTCATTATCTTATGCTAAAAAAATTGTTTATAGTTATATTGATTGGAAGGTAAATGAAAAAAAATATAAACAGGATCGTCGTTCAATATCTTCTTATTACACACCTTCATCCTTGGGAAAAATGGAATGGCCTCCCACAAAAAAGTTTCATAAACCTTCTTAAATAAATCCTTGCATCCTTATATCATTCTTCTTCGGTGTAGATGCCTTATAAACAATATGACAACAAAAACAAGGCTATAAACCGCAGTGGTTTTGATCCAAATACTTTTTGTGAGAGAGAGATTAGTATATTTATCATACACTAAAATGATAATCCATAATAAACATGTCGTAAATATAAAAACCATAAATGAAATGTAATTCCATTTAATGAATAAACGAACAAGCGGAAACATTATAAATGCTATAATAATTAAACTAATCGCTAATATAAAAAGTAACCGATATACTTCTGTAAAACCAAGTATATCTAGTTGGGAAATATGAAGATGAGATAACATAATCAAACATCCTTTGTTAGTATTATCTCTCATTCTTTCCGTAATTTTTCATAATATACTATGTTCGTAGGGAAAGGATTACTAAATGAGTAAGGCATTTATTTATATTATTACAGGCGCAGCCTTATGGGGAACGATTGGCTTTTATGTTGAAAATTTGTATGCATATGGGTTTACTCCGATGGAAGTCGTAACATTAAGAGTATCAACCGCAGCAATGATGCTTCTAATTTATATGAGCTTTTATGCACCAAAGCAATTAAAATTGAAAAAATGGACAGACATAAGCTATTTTATTGGCACAGGTGTGTTCAGTATTATATTTTTTAATTATAGTATGTTTAAAACGATTGAGTTGGCCTCTATATCTGTTTCTGCAGCATTATTATACACCGGGCCTGCTTTTGTAATTATTTTATCATTTTTCCTTTTCAAAGAACGATTGACAAAACGTAAGGTCATTGCCCTTTTCACTACATTAATCGGTACTACTCTTGTCGTTGAACTATTCCCGCTTGATTTAGAAAATTTACCATTATTAACTATCTTTATTGGTCTTTGTTCTGGGCTTGGATATGCTTTATATAGTATATTTAGTAAGTTTGCTTTAGAAAAATACTCCAGCCTTGCTATTACAACATATACATTTATTGTAGCAGCTATTGCACTATTACCATTCTTTTCTTTTCAAGCACATGGTGCGTTGCTCACGGATTTTAAAGTGATATTATTTGCCTTTGGCCTAGGGTTCTTACCAACAGCAGTAGCTTACATTATTTATACATATGGACTTCAACAAACAGAAGCTTCCAATGCATCTTTACTCACAACAGTCGAACCTGTTGTCGCTACTTTAGTTGGTGTGTTTATTTTCGAAGAGCATTTTGCTGTCTCACAAATCGTTGGCATGATTTGTATTATAGGGGCCGTTATTTTAATGCAAATACAATTACCTGAAAATCGTTTAACAAAAAATAAAGTAAAGGATTGATTTAGTAATCAATCCTTTACTCATTACTGACAACATCGTATTCATTTAACAAGTTGTCCAACAACTGACTTGCGATGACTGTATCTTCATGTGTATGGCCTTTCTCTTCAGCCAATAATAACAACTCTAGACGCATATTTTCTATTTGATCCAAGGTCACATCTTTACAATACATGATAATGTAATCGCCCCCTCCTAAGTTGAGCAATAACACCTGAACTAATTAAGTTTTATCTTTTTAATTGCTGGTATTATTATATTACCTTTATAATTGTTTTTAAACGTTATATTAGTTAATCACTTGAAAAAGCGATTGGTGCAAGTAATGTATGTCCCGCCTTGCTCAGGACGGTAAAGCTTAATCCAAACGCTTTACATTCTATCATACATTTGACATGTATGACAACAAATTATCTTCCCTATTTTCAAATAGGATATTATCGTTCGAAAGCACATGAAGTATATGCTAGTATGTAATAGGATATATTTTACTGGAAAGGATGTCTTCTTTGGCTGAATCAAAAAAACAAAATGAATGGTTTGAATGGGGGAAAGTCATCATCGTTGCTTTGATCGTCGTATTTTTACTACGATCATTTGGAATTTCTACCTCTGTTGTTGAGGGGGAGAGTATGAACCCAACCCTTAAAGATGGTGAGAGACTCTTATTCAATAAATTCGTATATATCGTCTCCGAACCAAAACGCGGGGACATTATCATCATCCAGCGTCCAGAAAAAAATTATGTAAAACGAGTGATTGGTCTACCTAATGAAACAATTGAGGTGAAAGATCATACTTTGTATATAGATGACAATAAACAGTCGGAATCATTTGTTGATACATTTGATACAGAAGTGACGGGGAATTTTGGCCCGATTGAAATTCCGGAAGATCATTATTTTGTGATGGGTGATAATCGAGCAATTAGTAAGGATAGCCGTAATGGACTCGGGTTTATCGAACGGAGAAATATTATTGGTAAATCAGAATTTATCATTTATCCTTTTTCTGAATGGCAAGTAACACGATAAAAAAAGGTCAACATTTAAATGTTGGCCTTTTTATTGTTAATCATTCGTGATCAAATAAACAATACCCTATATTTAATAAAGCAATAACAAAACAAATCACACCAAATAATGTCACCAACATGATGAAGCATCCTTTCTCTTATTTTAATATGTTTGTAAATAAAAATAAACTTTAAAAGTGCTAACGATGTAACTATCATAACAATATTTATCCACGTTGGAAAGCATTAGCACCTTATTAACCAATAATGATTCTTTCTTTCGGGTATCGTATATAATCATCATTTTGCTTATTTTTTCTAAAAGTATACAAAAAGGTAACGATTCCGATACGGCCAATGAACATTAATATCATCAAAACAACTTTTGAAAATGTTGTCAAATCTTCCGTAATTCCCAATGAAAGACCTACCGTTCCAAATGCGGAAGTCACTTCAAATAAAATAGCGGTTAAAGAAAAAGGTTCCACTAAGGATAACAAGAACACTGCAAAGAAAATAAAGAAAGTGGCAAGTATCATAATCGTTACTGCCTTCATCAAATCTTTATCATAAATTTGACGATTAAATAACTTTAATCTTTTTCCTCCCCGGGCGTATGTAATCATAAAAATTAACACTAGTGCAAATGTTGTTGTTCGAATGCCTCCCCCTGCACTACTTGGAGATGCACCAATAAACATCAGTGCAGACATGAATAAATGATTAGATTCAGACAGTAAAGACACATCCATTGTAGTTAAACCTGCACTTCTTGTAGTCACAGATTGAAACAAAGCATAAAAAATTCCCTCATGCCAATTTTTACCTTGCATAAACCCTTGCCTATCAATAAGATAAATCATGATAGTACCCAAAGCGACTAGAAAGAAAAACGTCGTCGTTGTTACCTTTGTAAATAAAGTAAAACGAAATTTCTTTTTTTGATTTTTATTTTTAAATAAATATCTTTTTATCTCAATCAAAACTGGAAAACCAATTGCTCCAAAAATAATCAAAAAAATGACGATGCTTTGTACAAAATAATCACTACTAAAGGCAGCAAGAGAATCATTTGAAAGACCAAATCCGGCATTGGAAATGGCACTTATCGTAACAAAAAACCCTTCCAAATAGGCTTCTTTAGCCGTTGGAAAGTAAAAGAGAAAATATGTACCAAGCACAATTACTCCTATAGTCTCTACAATCAACACAACATAAAAAATTTGTTTAATTAAATAAACCATGCCACCAAATTCTGTCTGATTTTGATCCCGCATAATGAGTCTTCTTTCGGAAATTCCGATTTTTTTGCCAATTAAAAGCCAAATGAAAGTACTTACAGCCATTACCCCGACCGCACCAAGATGCATTATCAATGCTAATATAAATACTCCTGCTGTTGTGAAGGTCTCTGAAACCGATATAGGAGTCAAACCTGTAACACTAAGTGCACTAACAGAAACAAATAATATATCCATAAATGGAACATGTACTCCATCTTTATAAGCGATGGGCAATAATAAAATACTCGTTGAAAAAACAATAGCCAGTATATAAAAAAGAAGCAATAATTGCGCAGACGATAGTTGGTTGAACCAACGAAAAAACCAATTCTCATCATGCATATTTAAACACCCCGCTTATGACAGAATAACATTGTATATTATAAAACAATCATTCAAGATGACTCAAGTGTTTACTAAAACCATCTCATTAGATGAGTTCTTTAAATTTTTTCAATAAAGATTCACCTTGATAACCTTCTTCCATAATCATCCGTAACATGTCCTCTACCCTACTTTTGCTGTGGTCAATCACTCTTCCACCAAACAACACATTTATTTTTTGCTCACTGATTTCATTAATACTAAGTATTTCTGTAATAAAAAATGCCGGATCATTCTCTTCTCTTGTGATTTTTACTTGTAGCATAATTTCTTTAATATCAACCAACTTTTCAAAATAAGAAAGATATTGCTCATCAACATACGCTTCCAATAACCAACCATTATTATCTTCTCGATTAATGACAAGTCCGTCTATTAGTGTAACAGCTTTTTGTTCAACGCCATCCTGCTCATTTCCCATTACTTCAAGTCCCATGAGCTTAAATGTTTTCATCTATTTCGCTCCCTCGGTTTTGATATGTCTAACGTATGGCATTTCGACAAGATTGTCAATCATAGTTATCTTTTTTGTGGAAAAAACAGGCACACCTTTTAACGTATAAAAATTGCATCCTATCTCACTCTATAAATGTATTGTAAATAGAAACAGTTCTTTACAAAACCTTTAGAAATCAGGAAAAATCATTATAAGATACGAACTAAAAATAAACTCTTAAAGGGATGAGGATATGATATGCATCTCAAACATATAAAACACATTATAATTCTTGCCGGCTGTTTATTTATGTTGGCAGCTTGCACAAATAAGCCAATAGATCAAAACATTAAACAACAAAACAATCAGGGACTAGAATTAAACAAAATTAATGCAAACAGTCCAGTCGATCAACAATCCGCCAACCGGGCCAAACATTTACTTAATAAGTATGAAGAAATAAAGTCTGTCCGCGCAGTAAATCTTGATAAACAACTGCTCGTTGGCGTCCAGTTAAAACATCATGACCGTTTTAATAAAAATGATATAGAAAAAAAAATAACCAAAGATATAAATAAACATTTTCCTGACTTAAAAGTAACCTTATCTACCGATGAAAAAATACATCTTGAAATCAAAAAACTTGAACAAGCTCTCCAGGAAAGAAAGCTATCTAAAAAAGAGCTTGCAGATAAAATAAAAAAGATTATATCTTTATCAAAAGAAAAAACATAATTCGCTCTATGTAGAAAGTAGGTAAAAAAATGGCTGATAAGAAAAAACAAAAATTAACCCCTGAGGCACAAGATTATCAACAAATTCAAAAACAACGCGAAATTAAAAGACCTCTTATGAAAAATTGTCTAAAAGCTTTTATAGTTGGAGGATCTATTTGTTTGCTTGGCCAATTGATTAGTACTTTTTATATGCACTTTTTTGATTTCACTGAATTAACAGTCGGAAATCCAACTATTGCAACCTTAATTATTATAACAATGTTTCTGACTGGATTCGGTATATATGATCATTTTGGTCAATTTGCTGGAGCTGGTACCGCTGTTCCTATTACTGGTTTTGCCAATGCGGTCATTTCTTCAGCGATTGAACATCGTACGGAGGGGTTTGTACTTGGTGTCGGTACAAATATGTTAAAACTGGCAGGACCAGTTATTGTTTATGGAGTATTTTCATCATTTTTATTTGCATTGATTAAAACAATTTTTACCAAACTTGTTGGATGAAGGAGGTTCGATTATATGCTAAAAGGTCACAGTACATGGTTATTTGAACATAAACCAAGTATCATATCTACTGGTACTGTCGGAGGTCCATTTGAAGCAGAAGGAAAAATACCAGAAGCTTTCGATCTGTTCCATGAAGACTTATGGCTAAAACAAAAATCTTTTGAGCAAGCCCAACAAATTATGATGGAAGAGTCCTGTGATATTGCGATTAAAAAAGCACAAATAACAAAAGAACAGGTCAATTTTTTAATCAGCGGTGATTTAATTAATCAAATCACCCCATCTACCTTTGCAGCAAAAACGGTAGGTGTTCCTTATTTCGGATTATTTAGTGCATGTGCCACTTCCTGTGAGAGTCTTGCACTTAGCGCAATGATTATTAATGCAGGCGGAGCAGACTACATCTTAAGTGGAACTGCTAGTCATAATGCTTCGACAGAAAGACAATTTCGCTATCCGACAGAATACGGTGGGCAAAAACCACCTACTGCTCAATGGACAGTAACAGGTGCTGGAACTGGACTTGTTGCTAAAAACGGTAATGGTCCCGTAATCACATCAGCAACTGTTGGTAAAGTCATTGACATGGGATTAACTGATCCGATGAACATGGGTGGAGCTATGGCCCCTGCAGCTTCAGATACTATTATAAGACATTTAAAAGAAAGAAATGTTGAACCTGATTTTTATGATTTAATTGTTACTGGTGACCTTGGAAAAATTGGCCGTGAAGCATCTTTTGACCATTTACAGAAACAAGGTATTACATTGAACGAAGAAAAGTATCAAGATTCCGGACTTATATTGTATAAATCAGATCAGCCTGTAAATGCCGGTGGGAGTGGTACGGCTTGTTCTGCCGTCGTTACTTTTGGTCATCTTATACAAAAACTTAAAACCGGAAAACTAAAACGGGTATTATGTGTTGCAACTGGATCCCTCCATTCTCCAATGACTGTACAGCAAAAAAATACGATCCCAGTTATTGCACACGCCGTTTCAATAGAAGCAGGGAGTGATTAATGTGATATTTTTTTGGTCATTTGTTATAGGAGGAGCTATTTGTGTCATAGGCCAAATCATGTTAGATGTATTTAAGCTATCTCCTGCACACACATTAACAACGCTTGTTACCTCTGGTGCGCTGCTCGGGGTATTGGGATGGTATGAACCACTAACTCAATTTGCAGGAGCAGGTGCGAGTGTTCCGATTACCAGTTTTGGAAACTCCCTTGTCAAAGGCGCGCTGCAAGAAGCTGATGATCATGGATTGATTGGTGTCATTACAGGTATTTTTGAAGTAACAAGCGCAGGGATTTCTGCTGCCATTATATTTGGTGTCATTGGTGCTATTTTCTTTAAATCAAAAGGTTAGGAGTATGGAAATGACTGTAGGAAGTAATGTGAAAAGTTGTTATATCTCAATTAAAAGCGCACAAGCCGGACTTGAATCACTTGCTTTATCAAGCTCTTCAAAAGAAAATCAAACAGCATTTAAAGAAGGACAACAAATGCTTGAAGATGTGAAAAACGACTTACACGAACAGGTTTTGTTTCTTGCAAGAGAAGAACCCCAATATAAATAGGAGGTACCCCTTTATGCCTGAATGGCTACAAATGATATTACGATCTATAGCTTTAATATTCATTTTATTTGCCTTAATAAAACTGCTTGGTAAAAAACGATCCAATCAATTAAGTATTTTTGATTACATTACTGCTTTTGTAGTAAGCAGTATGGGAGCAGTGATTGTTTTAGATAATACATTACCATTTTTACAGAGTTTATTAGCGTTATCTATTTGGTTGATTATTCCATTTATAGTTGATTTTATCTCACTTAAAAGTAAACGATTCCGTAACTTTATCCAAGGGAAAAGTACTGTTATTATTAAAGAAGGAAAAATTTTAGAAGATAATCTGAAAAAAGAGCGATTATCGACCGATGATTTGTTGTATCATTTAAGAGAAAATAACGTATTCAAAGCTGCAGACGTTGAATTTGCCTTATTAGAACCAACAGGAAAAATGACAGTAATGCCTAAAAGTGAGCAACAGCCACTAACTAGAAGCGATTTAAATATAAATACCGCCCCACAATCCGAAATCCACACAGTTATTATGGATGGTGAAATATTACTCGAACCACTAGCGGAACAGGGGAAAAATCCAGCATGGTTGAAAGATGAACTTGAAAAACTAAATGTAACGAAGGAGAATGTATTTTTAGCACAACTTGACGATGATGCTCAGCTTACAATCGACTTATATGATGATAACATTCAAACGCCAAGTCCATCCGAAAAACCCCTTCTATTAGCAACCATGAAAAAAGCACAGGCAGATTTAGAACTATTCTCCTTAGAAACAGATAATGAACAATCAAAAGCCTTATATGAAAAAAATCAAGCCAAATTAAAAGAAATCATTGAAAAATTATCCCCTTATTTGCAAGGTTAAGTA
>Ga0209487_1004208_pt1 | contig 11125 bp, 9 predicted proteins | sample Poulit2012_FD_187524 | JGI IMG/M metagenome (GOLD analysis project Ga0209487, IMG submission 187524) | Agricultural soil microbial communities from Georgia to study Nitrogen management - Poultry litter 2012 (SPAdes) (version 2) | ecosystem: Environmental > Terrestrial > Soil > Agricultural land... | reverse complement strand
CCGACGAGCTCGCCGTCGATCCACACCTGGGGGATGTAGTTCACCCCGGCCGCGGCCGCGCCTGCCGTGGCCGCGTCGACCCACTGCGCGTACGCCAGGCCTTCCTGGGCCGCGACGTCGTCCTCATCGAGCTCGGCACCGGCGCCGCGGGCGGCCTCGATCAGCTGCTCGGTCGTGACCTCCTCGGTCGTGGAGCTCGGCTGCATGGCCAGCAGCGCGTCCTGCACCGCCGGCCACGCCTCCGGATCCACGTCGGCGACCAGCGCCAACAGGTTGGCGCCGCGGGTGGAGAAGGCATGGGTGGTGCGCGGTCCCAGGTAGTCCACGACCGTGACCTCCACCGCCACCGAGTCGCCCTGTGCCCAGTTGGCGACGTCCTCGGCCATCAGACCGTGCAGCACCTGGCAGTGCGGGCAGTTGAGATCCTGGTAGATGTGCACCCGCTCGGGGGCGTCCGGGTCCCCGAGGATCACCGAATCGTCGGTGACCGTGACAGTGCCGGTGGTCCCCTCGGCCGGCGTGCGCTGCTCGGCGCTCGGCGCGGAACTGGCGGTCGGGGACTGCTGCGGGCTGGGCTCGGCGGGCTCGTCCGAGCCGGCACACCCGGTCAGGGCGAGCGCAGACAGCGCGAGGGCGGTGATGGCGGCACGGACGCGTCCGGCGGGCGATCTCATGTCCGAATCGTCGCATCCGGCCCAGCCGGTCGCCCAGGACGTTCAACCCACCGCCTCGCCCGGCCCGTGCGGGCGGGCGTTGACGGCGGTGGCTCGGTGGCGTCGTTCGCGTGGGCGGATACGGACGCTGCGGGCCGGCGGGCGTTGACGGCGGTGGTCGGGTGGCGTCGTTCGCGTATCGTCGCTGCCCGTGAAGCTTGTGCTGGCCTCGGCCTCCCCCGCCCGCCTGACCACCTTGCGCGCGGCAGGGATCGAGCCCGCCGTGCAGGTCTCCGACGTCGACGAGGACGCGGTGCTCGACGCGCTGCCCGAGGGAACGCCGCCCGCCGACCAGGTATTGCAGCTGGCCCGCGCCAAGGCGCTCGACGTGGCCGGTCGTGCCACGGGCGACCTCGTGCTGGGCTGCGACTCCATGCTCGAGCTGGCCGGCCAGGTGCACGGCAAGCCCGCCGATGCCGCCGAGGCCGCCCAGCGCTGGCGCCGGATGCGCGGGCGCTCGGGCGTGCTGCACACCGGTCACTGGCTGATCGACCAGCGGACCACCGGGACCGGCGGGCAGACCGGCGCCACATCCAGCACCACCGTGCACTTCGCCGACCTCAGCGACGCCGAGATCGACGCCTACGTGGCCACCGGCGAGCCGCTCGTCGTGGCCGGCGCGTTCACCATCGACGGCCGCGGCGGTCCGTTCGTCTCCGGCATCGAGGGCGATCACCACGGCGTCGTGGGCCTCAGCCTGCCCCTGCTGCGCACCCTGCTCGGCGAGCTCGGGGTCACCGTCCCCGACCTGTGGGCCTGAGCCGGGCTACGCGTAGGGGCGCCAGCGGCGGGAGTCAGCGTCGATCTCAACGACGGCGACCGGCGCGCTGGTCGCCACCACCTCCCCGGTGAGGCTTGCGTAGGTCGTCTCGGAGACGACGACGGCGATCGTCTCCCCGCGGAACTCGTCGGCCAGGTCGACCAGGGCGGCCGTCAGGGCTGCCGGGGTGGTCGAGTCGGCCGGCTGAGGCTGGTCGCCGGCGGGCCCGGGCTCGTTGTCGGCGGGTCGCGGCTGGTCGCCGGCGGACCGGGTCTCGTTGTCGGCGGGCCGACGCTGATCGCCAGCGGGCCTAGTCTCGTCGCCGGCGGACCCTGACAGGTCGCCGGCGACCCCGGCCAGGTCACCGACCCCTCCCAGGTCCAGGTCACGCGCCGTGACGCCCAGCGCCTGCGCGAGGACCGTGGCATCGACCCCGGGCTCGGCGTAGAGGCAGGCCGCACGCTCGGCGCGCAGCTGCTCGAGCGGGACGTCCGCAGCCGGCGGTAGGACGAGAAAGGTCGCCGCGCACTGCAGGTCACTCATCGCCGTCTCCTCCCCGATGCCCACCCTGCCACCGCGGGCCAGCACCGTCGAGGGCGCGACGGCCGCAGTGAGCTGGCAAGAATAGAGCTGTCGGCGACATGTCAGGAAGGCACCCCCGGGTGACCACACCCCCGGCTCCGCACCCGGCCGCCGCACTCCCCGGACGCCGACAGCTCAATTCCTACCCCGAGCAACATGAGCGGGCAATGGTGCCGGGGCCACAACTCATCGGGGGCCCAGGTCGGCACACGGATGCGGGAGTTGTAGGCTCACCACAACGGGGTCGGCGGGCGTTTGCGCCTGCCGACAGACTTCCACGGCACGCGCCTCGCGGAGTAGGTGAGCCGGCGCCGGACGGCTACCGTGGATCGGTCCAGTGGCAGATGAACGGAGCACCCATGACGAGCACTTCTGAGGCGACGCCGACCCGGCGTCCGTTGACGAAGGTGCTCATTGCCAACCGCGGCGAGATCGCGGTCCGCATCGTCCGCGCCTGCCGCGACGCCGGAATCGCGTCGGTCGCCGTCTACGCCGAGCCGGACCGCGATGCCATGCACGTGCGGTTGAGTGACGAGGCCTTCGGCCTGGGCGGCTCCCGCGCGGCCGAGACCTACCTGGACGCCGGCAAGCTGTTGGACGTCGCCCGCCGCAGCGGCGCCGACGCCGTGCACCCCGGCTACGGCTTTCTCGCCGAGAACGCCGAGTTCGCCCAGCAGGTGATCGACGCCGGACTCATCTGGGTGGGGCCGCCGCCGGCCGCGATCAACGCCCTGGGCGACAAGGTCAGTGCCCGACACATCGCCGCCACGGCCGGCGCCCCACTCGTGGCCGGCACCCCGGACCCGGTGACCAGCGCAGACGAGATCCTCCAGTTCGCCGACGCCCACGGTCTGCCGGTCGCGATCAAGGCCGCCCACGGCGGCGGGGGCCGCGGCCTGAAGGTCGCGCGCACCCGCGAGGAGATCCCCGAGCAGTTCGACTCCGCCACCCGGGAGGCCCAGGCGGCCTTCGGGCGCGGCGAGTGCTTCGTCGAGCGCTTTCTGGACCGCCCCCGGCACGTCGAGACCCAGTGCCTGGCCGATGAGCACGGCACCGTGGTGGTGGTCTCCACGCGCGACTGCTCACTGCAGCGGCGCCACCAGAAGCTCGTCGAGGAGGCCCCGGCCCCGTTCCTCACCCCCGAGCAGGACGCCGAGCTGCGCCGAGCCTCGATCGCCATCATGCGCGAAGCCGGGTACGTGGGCGCCGGGACGTGTGAGTTCCTCGTCGGCTCCGACGGCACCATCTCCTTCCTCGAGGTCAACACCCGCCTGCAGGTGGAGCACCCGGTGACCGAGGAGGTCACCGGGATCGACCTCGTGCGCGAGCAGCTGCGCATCGCCGCCGGCGAGCCGCTCGGCTACACCGAGGTGGCCACCCGTGGCCACAGCATCGAGTTCCGGATCAACGGCGAGAACCCGGCGGCCGGGTTCCTGCCCAGCCCGGGCACTGTCTCCGCGGTGACCTGGCCCGGCGGTCCCGGCGTACGTGTGGACACCGGCATCTCGGCCGGTGACACGATCTCCGGGGCCTTCGACTCGATGCTGGCCAAGCTCATCGTCACCGGTGCGGACCGCCGCGAGGCGCTGCAACGCGCCCGCCGCGCCCTGCGCGAGCTGGAAATCAGCGGCATCCCCACTGTGGTCCCCTTCGCCCGCGCCGTGCTCGACACCCCGGAGTTCGCCGCCGAGGACGCTGCCGGCTTCACCGTGCACACCACGTGGATCGAGACCGACTTCGCCGAGCGGCTCACCGCCCTGGGTGTCACCCCCGCCCCCGAGGGCACCGCCGAAGCCGAGGAGGAGGCCACCGAACGGGTGGTCGTCGAGGTCGGCGGCAAGCGCCTGGAGGTGGTCCTGCCGGCCGGGCTCGGGATCGGCGCCGGCCGCGGTGGGCGTGGCGCGGTCCGCCGCCCGGTACGTCGCGGCGCCGGCCGCGCGACCGCTGCCGGCAACGGCTCACTGACCTCCCCGATGCAGGGCACCATCGTCAAGGTGGCCGTGGCCGACGGCGCCACGGTGGCCGCCGGGGACCTCGTCGTCGTGCTCGAGGCGATGAAGATGGAGCAGCCGCTGGTGGCCCACCGCTCCGGCCAGATCCGCGGGCTGAGCGCGGCCGTGGGACAGAACGTCTCGGCCGGCACCGTCATCTGCGACATCGACGACGCCGCCGATTGAGCACCAGGCACGGCCCGCCCGCTCCGGGCGGTACGTCCCGTGCTCGACAGCGCTGGACGGTGGCCTACTCAAGACCGCCAACGTGCCTTGGGCTTGTCAACCGCGCCCATGTCGCACCACGTCCGACGGCGTCAACCGACACCAGCCCGGCATCTCTCAATGAGTTGAGGACGAGACGGATCGCCTGATCGGAGATGCCTGGCAGGGCTGCGCGGATATCCGCAATCTGAAACTCGCTCGGAGCAAACTGGAGGACATACTCACGGACCCGATCCTGCTTCGTCCCGCTAGAACGCGCACGGGACGTGATAGTCGCAAAGTCACGGTAGGAGGCAGCAAGCAACCCGGTGAAATAGCGCAGCCACGGCCACGGGTCATGTTGGCCCTCGTGCCAGGCCTCGGTGGAGCTCAACAGCGCGGCGTAGTAAGCGTCGGCTGACTGAGCTACAACCGGCCGATAAACTAACTAACAGCGCGCGGAAATTGGCACGTTTGCGTGCTGGATGGGACGTTACGCGGGCGCCCGGTCACCGGGACAGCACGAGGCTCGGGCCGGCGGTACCCGCCCCGGCAGCCGTGACCCGACGCCGCAGCTCGCGATCCGCCGTCACGACGACGACGTCGGCACCCGCCTGCACGGCCCGGCCCGCCTGGGCCACGATCTCCTCGTCCCCCGACCCGGGTGCGTCGACCACCTCGACCCCGCCCACGCCGTCCTGCGCGGGCACTGACGCGACCCCGCGGGCCTGCCCCTCGGCCACGAGCACCACCCGCGGGAACCAGGCGTGCCCGGGCAGCCCGACCTCCTGCGCCGGCAGCCCGGCGACCGCCAGCTCGGCCAGCTCGTCGCGCAGGGTCTCGGTCGCGCCGCGGCGGTCGCGCCACCAGCCGTCGGGCCGCGAGCCCATCGTGTTGGCGCCGTCCACCACGAGCACCAGCCGGCGCCCCACCAGAGCGCGCAGCTCGGGCAGTGCATCGGCGAAGGCGGGCAGCAGCTCCCGCTCGCGCAGCTCCGCCCCGGACACCCAGGCCACGTGCAGGCTCTCCGGGTCGCTCACCCGCGGCTCCACCGGCTCCAGCGCCTCGGCCACCACCGTGGTGTAGGACCAGTCCGGGTGGCTGAGCCGGTAGCTGGCGCGCACCGCGAGCGCCGAGGGCGGCGTGGCAGCCTCCTCCTCCGCCTCCCGCAGCGCCCCGACCACCGGCGTCTCGTCCGGGTCGATGGCCCCGCCGGGCAGCCCCCAGGTGCCGCCGTGGTGGCTCCACAGGGCGCGGTGCTGGAGGACGAGGTCGTAGGTTCCCGGATCGGCTGCCCCGCGCTGTGCGGTCGGCCGGCTGGGCCGCCACAGCAGCAGCCCGGCGGCGCCGTGGCGGCCCCAGTGGCGCTGCCCGCAGCGGCACTCCACCCAGCCGTCGCCGGCGCGGCGGGTGGGCCGGGGGTCGGGGCGGGCGGCGTCCGGCTCGCTCGGGGAAGGGGTCGTCTCGGGCACCGCTCCAGCCTCGCACAGCGCCTCCGCGCACACCGCTGCAGGGACGGCTGCCGCGTGCCGGCCGCACGCCCGGTCCCCGGGCAGGCGGTGCAACTCTTACGTGATGTTAAGGTCCCGAGCATGTCGACGCCCTCAGGTGCCATCCTCCTCGGCTACGGCGGCTCCGAGCACAGCAAGATCGCGCTGCGCTGGGCCGATGACCTGGCCGTGACGCTCTCCCGGCCGCTGCACGTGCTGGTCTCGGCGCTGCACGTCGCCGACGTGCCGGGCGTGCCCAAGGAACACCTGGCGGGCCACGTCACCGAGGAGCTCGAGCAGCTCCTGACCTCGGCGAAGGCGCCCGAGACGTCGATGACCACGGTGCTCAACCCGCCGGGAGAGTCCTTGGTGCGCGCTGCGGAGTCGGCGCACCTCACCGTGCTCGGCGCGCGCACGCAAGGCCCGCTGCGGAGCATGGTCACCGGCTCGGTGAGCCAGTACGTCACGCGGCACGCCCCCGGGCCGGTCGTGGTGATCCGCGAGCCGCACACCCCACGCACCGGGCGGATCGTGGTCGGCATCGACGGCTCGGAGCACAGCGCCAAGGCCCTCCGGTTCGCGCTGGAGCACGCGAAGGAGACCGGCGGACACGTGCGCGCGCTCCACGTGCAGCAGCGCGGCGGCGTCGCCGACGAGCAGGTCGATCGCGTGATCGCTCACGGCACCGAGTCCGCCGGCGGCGTCCGGGTGACCACCGACCACGTGCCGGGCTCGGCCGACGACGAGCTCGCCGCGGCCAGCCGCGAGGCGGACCTGCTGGTGATCGGCACCCGCGGCCGCGGTCCGGTGCAGGCGCTGCTGCTCGGCTCGGTCACCCAGTCGGTGCTGCAGCACGCCCAGTGCCCGGTCGCCGTGGTGCACTGAGTTCCGGCGCGGCTGACTCAGTCGCGCTCCGCACCGGCGGCAGCATCCGGAGCATTCGACCGAGGAGCGCGCGCGACCACGGCCGCCAGGGCCACGAGCACCGGGATCGTCGCGAAGAGTCGATCACGGCCGGGGTGCTCGGCGGTTCGGCGGTGAGCCGTCGGCAAGCACGGGTTCCTTTCTTCCTGGCGCCCGTGCCATTGGCACGGACTCCCTCCTTCGGGCCGCGCCCCGGGCCACCCAGGGCCGGGGGCACGTCGCGGGGCGCGGGCCGGGGAACTACTCCTCGGTGTTGAGGTGGCCGGCGAGGCGGGCGTGGCGCTCCGAGCTCGCCTCGTTCAGGCCGGTGATGCTCACCGTCTTGCCCCTCGCCTCGTACTTGGTGGTGATCGCATCCAGCGTCGCCACGGTGGAGGCGTCCCAGATGTGGGATTGGGACATGTCGATCACCACGTTCTGCGGGTCGCCGGTGTAGTCGAACTGGTAGATGAGGTCGTTGGAGGAGGCCCAGAACAGCTCGCCGACGACGGCGTAGACCCGGGTGTCGTCGTCCGGGTGGTCGATCTCGATCACCTGGGTGAAGTGGGCGACCCGGTTGACGAACATCACCGCCGCGACCACCACGCCGGTGAGCACGCCCCAGGCGAGGTTGTTCGTGGCGACCGTGACGATGACGGTGGCGAGCATGACGGTGGTCTCGCTCTTGGGCATCCGGCGCAGGGTGGCCGGCCGGATGGAGTGCCAGTCGAAGGTGCCGACCGAGACCATGATCATCACCGCGACCAGGGCGGCCATCGGGATCTGGCCGATGATGTCGCCGAAGCCCACCACGAGGATGAGCAGGAACAGCCCGGCCAGGAAGGTCGAGATCCGGGTGCGGGCGCGGGAGACCTTGACGTTGATCATCGTCTGGCCGATCATCGCGCAGCCGCCCATCCCGCCGAAGAAGCCGGTGATGACGTTGGCGGCGCCCTGGCCCCAGGCCTCGCGGGTCTTGTTGGAGTGGGTGTCGGTGACGTCGTCGACCAGCTTCGCCGTCATCAGCGACTCCATCAGCCCCACCAGCGCCATGGCGACGGCGAAGGGGCCGATGATCTGCAGGGTCTCCATGGTCAGTGGTACATCGGGCAGGAACAGCGAGGGCAGCGAGTCGGGCAGCTCGCCCTCATCGCCCACGTTGGGGACGGTGATCGCGAAGATCAGGGTGACGGCGGTGAGCACCACGATGGCCACCAGCGGCGCCGGGACTGCGGTGGTGAGCTTGGGCAGGTAGACCATGATGGCGATCCCCGCCGCCACCATGATGTAGACCGCCACCGGCACGTCCTGCAGGTAGGGCAGCTGGGCCAGGAAGATGAGGATCGCCAGGGCGTTGACGAAGCCCACCATCACGCTGCGGGGGATGAACCGCATGAGCCGGGCCACCCCGAGCACCCCCATGAGGATCTGGATCAGACCCGCCAGGATCACCGTCGCGATGAGGTAGTCCATCCCGTGGTCGCGCATCACCGGGGCGATCACCAGTGCCACCGCACCGGTGGCCGCGGAGATCATCGCCGGACGGCCACCCAGGAACGCGATCGACACGGCCATCGTGAACGAGGCGAACAGCCCCACCCGCGGGTCCACCCCGGCGATGATCGAGAAGGAGATCGCCTCCGGGATGAGCGCCAGGGCCACCACGAGACCGGCCAGCACCTCGGTGCGCAGCTTGCGCGGGTCGGTCAGTGCGCCGATGACCGAGGTGACGTCCTCGGTGCGCGCCCGACGGCGCTCCATCGGGCTGTTGCGGCGCATGCCGGCAAAGGGTGACGTCAACAGGCTCTCCCGTACTCACAGGGCGCCACGCGCCCACTGGTCTCCAACTGGGCGGCGCACCATCGAGCCTGGCGAAGCACCGAGGCGGGACATAGGTCCGGCCCCAGCACTCCGAGGAGCAACCTTACCGTAACGGGAGGGTAGCGGGGTGTGACCTTCCTCGCGGCGCGTCGACATCGGCGGACGGGGCCGCCCGGAAGGTCGCTAGAGTCGACAGCACGCCGCGAGAGGGGATGCCATGGCCGAACACATGCAAATCGGCGAGGTCGCCGAGCGCACCGGCCTGTCCCAGCGCACCATCCGCTACTACGGCGAGGTCGACCTCGTCACCCCGTCCAGCCGGACCGAAGGCGGCTTCCGCCTGTACACCGACGCGGACGTCGCTCGCCTCGAGGTCATCAAGAAGATGAAGCCTTTGGAGTACACCCTCGAGGAGATGCGTGAGGTGCTGGACGTCATCGCCGAGCTCGATGCTGGCCCGCCCGCCGCGCGCCGGGCCGAGCTCACCGCCCAGCTGGTTGCCATCCGCTCCGAGGCCACCGCCCGCCGCGACCGGCTCGCCAAGCGGCTGGCCGCCGCCGAGTCCTTCATCAGCCAGCTGGACGACCACGCCGGCCCACCCGCCTGACGGGGGCACCCGCCCGCCCTGGCACCCCAGCGTCCGCCCGCCTGACGGGCCCGCCGGCCGGACAGGAGCACTACGCCGGCCCACCCGCCTGGCAGGCGCAGCGGGCGACACCCAGAGCCAGCCTCCTGCGGTGTCGGTGACGGTCCCGGGGGCTCGTAGGCTTGGGGCATGGCAGCACGGATTGCGCGCGGCGCCGGCCTTGCGACGGTGACCGACGACGGCCAGGTCCTCGACGTCTGGTACCCCTCCCCCGAGCTCGTGACACCTCCCGACCCGCTCGCCGCCGCCCAGCCCGACGAGGAGGCCGCCGCGGCCGCGACCGCGCTGCCGGTCGGGGAGCGCCGCGACGAGGCTCGCGGCGTGCGCAGCGAGCTCATCAACGCCGAGATCGACCTCGACGAGCCCCCCACCAGCACGGTGGACGCCTACCTGCGCCTGCACCTGCTCTCCCACCGGCTCGTGCGCCCGGGCACCATCAACGTCGAGGGGATCTTCGCCGTCCTGCCCACCGTCGTGTGGACCTCGGCCGGCCCGTGCGCCGCGGAGGGCTTCGACCAGACTCGGATCCGGCTGCGGGTGCGCGACGGTCACCTCACCGTGCACGGCGTGGACAAGTTCCCGCGGATGACCGACTACGTGGTCCCGTCCGGAGTGCGGATCGCCGACGCCTCGCGGGTCCGGTTGGGCGCCCACCTGGCCGCCGGCACCACGGTGATGCACGAGGGCTTCGTCAACTTCAACGCCGGCACGCTCGGGCGGTCCATGGTGGAGGGACGCATCTCCCAGGGCGTGGTGGTCGGCGACGGCACCGACGTGGGCGGCGGCGCCTCGATCATGGGCACCCTCTCCGGCGGCGGAGCCGAACGGATCAGCATCGGTGAGCGCTGCCTGCTGGGCGCCAACAGCGGGATAGGCATCTCGCTGGGCGACGACTGCGTCGTGGAGGCCGGACTGTACGTCACGGCCGGCACCAAGGTCACCGTGCGAAAGGCGTCCGCCACTGCTGCGACGCCCTCCGTGGTTGCCGCACGCGAGCTGTCCGGGCGCTCCAACCTGCTGCTGCGCCGCAACTCCCAGACCGGGGCCGTCGAGGCCCTGCCGCGCGGCGGGCACGGCATCACGCTCAACGACGCGCTCCATGCGTAGCGCGCTGCGGGGCACCCTGGTGGTGCTCCTCGTCCTCGGGGTGTCGGTCGGGGCGGTGGCGGCCGCGCTCACCTGGCTGGTTCCCGACCGTGCCAGCTCCACCTGCGCCGTCCACATCGACGGCACCCGCCAGCGACTGGATGCCGACCAGGCCGACAACGCGGCCCTCATCACCGCGATCACGGTGCGCCGCGAGCTGCCGGCGCGCGCGGCCACGATCGCGCTGGCTACGGCGGTGCAGGAGTCCAAGCTGCGCAACATCGACTACGGCGACCGCGACTCCCTCGGGCTGTTCCAGCAGCGCCCGTCCCAGGGCTGGGGTACCGAGGCGGAGGTGCAGGACCCGGTGTATGCGACCAACGCCTTCCTCGACGGGCTGGTCCAGGTCCCCGGTTACACCGAGCTACCGGTGACCGAGGCCGCCCAGCTCGTCCAGCGCTCGGCCTTCCCCGACGCCTACGCCGACCACGAGCCCGAGGGCCGGGCCTTCGCCTCCGCCCTCACCGGCCACTCCCCCGCCTCCCTCACCTGCCACCTGCCGCTGGCCGAGGACGGCGCAGACGTCCCCGGTGCCGTCACCGCCCGCCTGGCCCAGGACTTCGGGATCACGGCCACGACGGCGGATGGCGCCGTGGCGGCCGACGTCACCTCCCTGCCCGGTGGCCAGGACCCGGAACGGGCCGAGCGGCTGGCGTGGGCGGTGGCCCAGTGGGCGGTGGCGACGGCGGTGGAGACCGGTGCCGGCAGCGTCGAGGTGGCCGGCCACGTCTGGGACCGGGCCGAGGGCAACGACGCCCAGTGGCGGCTGCGCGACGGAGCCGAGACCCGCCCGGGCGTCGTCCGGGTGAACTGACCCGGGCAGCCGGCCCCACCGCCCCACCCGCCGCCCCACTACCCCCTCCGCCGAC
>Ga0209487_1004207_pt1 | contig 11126 bp, 10 predicted proteins | sample Poulit2012_FD_187524 | JGI IMG/M metagenome (GOLD analysis project Ga0209487, IMG submission 187524) | Agricultural soil microbial communities from Georgia to study Nitrogen management - Poultry litter 2012 (SPAdes) (version 2) | ecosystem: Environmental > Terrestrial > Soil > Agricultural land... | reverse complement strand
TCCGGTACACCTGCTTGTCCGATCGCACGGTGGCCTCGGGCTGAAACAGGCGCAGCAGCCGGCCGGTGAATCCGGGGGCCACGGTGACGGTTCCGGAGCTCAACTCCCCGATCGGGTCGTCGACGATCACGACCTGCCCGGGGCTGCCCGCGCTGCGCAGTGCCGCGGCGTAGACGTGTGCCACCACCCGACCGAGCGTGTCGACGGTGGCTCCCACCGCCAACGGCGGTGCCGACGCCGGCCGGGTACACCCGACGGCGAGCACGACCAGCATCGCCGTCGCCAGTACGCGCAGAGCCGACATCGCCGGAGCCGACCTAACCGTCGGTGGGCTCCGCGGCGGAAGCGACCGCGGCCGCCACCGCCGGTTCCACCCGCGGGTCCAGCGGACTGGGCACGATGTAGTCGGTGGCCAGATCCTCGCCGACCACCCCGAAGATGGCCTTCGCGGCGGCGACCTTCATGGGTTCGGTGATCCGGCGGGCCCCGGCGTCCAGCGCCCCCCGGAACACCCCCGGGAAGGCCAGCACGTTGTTGATCTGGTTCGGGAAGTCACTGCGGCCGGTCGCCACCACCGCCGCGTACTTCCCGGCGATGTCGGGATGGACCTCCGGATCGGGGTTGGACAGCGCGAACACGATCGCCTGCGGCGCCATCGTCGCGATGAGCTGCTCGGGCACCACCCCCGCGGAGACCCCGAGGAACACGTCGGCGCCCGAGAGCGCTTCGGCCAGGCCCCCGGTGCGCCCCGCCGGGTTGGTGCGCGCCGCCAACTCGGCCTTGGCGCTGCTCATGTCGTCGCGGCCGGTGTGGACGATGCCCTGCGAGTCCAGCACGGTGACGTCGGTGAGGCCGCTGGCCAGCAAGATCTTGGCGCAGGCCACCCCGGCCGCGCCGGCGCCGGAGATCACCACACGCAACCCGGCGGTGTCGCGATCGAGCACCCGCGCGGCGCCGTGCAGCGCGGCGAGCACTACGATCGCGGTGCCGTGCTGGTCGTCGTGCATCACCGGGCAGTCCAGCGCCTCCACCACCCGGCGCTCGATGTCGAAACACCGTGGCGCGGAGATGTCTTCCAGGTTGACCGCCCCGAAGGTGGGGCGCAGGCGCACCAGGGTCTCCACGATCTCGTCGGGATCCTTGGTGTCCAGCACGATCGGAATGGAGTCGAGTCCGGCGAACGCCTTGAACAGCGCGCACTTGCCCTCCATCACCGGCAGCGACGCCGACGCCCCGATGTCGCCCAATCCGAGCACCGCGCTGCCGTCGCTGACCACCGCGACCAACCGGTTGGCCCACGTGTAGCGGTCGGCCAGCGTGGCGTCGGCGGCGATGGCCCGGCTCACCTGGGCCACCCCGGGGGTGTAGGCGATCGACAGGGCACGCTGCGAATCCAACGGGGTCTTCAACTCGACGGAGAGCTTCCCGCCGCGGTGGGCGGAGAAAATGTCCTCGTCGCCGATGTCCAGATGGGGGGAGTTCGCCGTTTCTGCCACGGCGTCAGGGTACTGGACCTCACGGTCCGGGCGCCCGGGACCGTCGGCCCGGGCCGAACGCTACCGTCACGCGGGCGCGCGTGGCATCCTCGTCACGGTTGGGGCGATCCCGGCCCCGAGGACGTCGAGGAGGCCCGCGCCGTGCGCTCGTTGCGTCTACTTCCCACGTCGCTGCGCCGGTCCGGCCGCCGCACGCCGTCACCGCCGCCCCGGGCGCAGCCGGCGCCTGCGGTGGGCAAGGCCATCGTCGACTGCGGGGTCTACCTCGACGGGGTGCGCCAGCCGGGCCACTACACCCCCGCCGCGGCGCTGGCCGCGGTGCACGACGCCCGCCGCACCGGGAATGCGGGATTCGTCTGGATCGGCCTGCACGAACCCGACGCGGACCAGATGCACGACGTCGCGGCCGTTTTCCGACTGCACCCCCTGGCGGTCGAGGACGCCGTGCTCGCCCATCAACGGCCGAAACTGGAACGCTACGACGACTCCCTGTTCCTGGTGCTCAAAACCATCAACTACGTGCCGCACGACTCGGTGAGCCTGGCCCGCGAGATCGTGGAGACCGGCGAGATCATGATCTTCGTCGGTGTCGACTTCGTCGTCACGGTGCGCCACGGTGACCACAGCGGGCTCTGGGGCGTCCGTACGGCGATGGACACCGACCCGGCGCATCTGCGGCACGGCCCCTACGCGGTGCTGCACGCGATCGCCGACCACGTGGTCGACCACTACCTGGAGGTGACCGGGTTGATGGAGACCGACATCGACAACATCGAGGAGTTGGCGTTCACCCCCGGCCGGCGCACCGATGTGGAGCCGATCTATCTGCTGAAACGCAGCGTGGTCGAGCTCCGGCGGTCGATCGCACCGCTGTCGCTGGCGTTTCAGCGTCTGCAGACCGACAACCGGGATCTGATCTCGGAGGAGCTGCGCCGCTACCTGCGCGACGTCGCCGACCACCAGGTTCACGCCGCCGACCAGATCACCAGCTACGACGACATGCTCAGCTCCCTGGTCGACGCCGCGCTGGCCCGGGTCGGCATGCAGCAGAACGCCGACATGCGCAAGATCTCCGCGTGGGCGGCGATGTTGGCGGTGCCGACGTTGATCGCCGGGATCTACGGGATGAACTTCACCAACATGCCGACGCTGACCTGGACGTGGGGATATCCGGCGACGCTGCTGGTGATGCTGACCGTGTGTCTGCTGCTGTATCGCACGTTCCGCCGCAACGACTGGCTGTAGGCCCACAAGGCCCACACCTGTCCGGCACCGCCGTCAGTGTCCGGCACCGCCGTCAACTCGGCTGCGAGGCGCGCCGGTTGGGGTCCAAGACGTCGACCCGGTCGTCACGCCAGGCCTGGCGCAGCGCCTCGGGGCCCTTGATGCGCACCCAGGCCGCCTCGGTGGCGGTGATCGGGGTCGCCGAGAAGAACTGCACCGGCTCGCGCGGGGAGTCCAGGGGCAGCTCAGCGATCTCGCTCTGGCCCAAAAGCACCGCGGTGAACGGCACCGGACCGCTGTCGCGCTGCCACATCGGGGCGCTGAAGTCGATCAGCGCGTCGGGGACCAACACCATCCCGTCGACCGCGGGTGCGGCGGCCAGCACCGCCAGGCTGCGGGCCAGACCGGCGGCCGGCTCGGTGCTGCGCAGGCCGAGCACCACCTCGGCGCGCGGGCCGCGCACCGGGTCGGCGACGATCTCGGTCGGATCGGCCATCGGGTGTTTCGCGCAGCCGACCGAGACGTAGTGCACCACGCCGTCGGCGCCCGGCGCGAACCGCAGCACCTCGATCGGCTCGCTGCCGAGGAACGTGATGCTGGCGGCGTCGGGGTCGGCGGTGACCCCGGTGGCCACGAAATGGCGGCGCAGGTGGTCGCGGACCGCGTCGACGGTGTCGGTCATCGCCGCTCCCCCTCCGGCGCCGCGGTCGGCACGCTCAGGTTCACCCCCGACTCGGCGTCGAAGAGGACGAGTCGATCCGCGGGCACACTCAATTCGATCGGTTTCCCTTTCTCGACACGCGATTCGGCGGGCACGCGGGCCACGCACTGGCCGGTGTCGGCGGCCAGCGCGCTCAACTGCGGGGCCCGCGCCGGCACCGCCGAACTGCTGAAGTACACGTATTTCTCCGCTCCCAGCGATTCGACGACGTCGACGGTGGCGCTGAATCTCACCGCCGCGCCGGTGGGGCCGGCGGGCGCGAGGGCCGCGTCCCCGAGGTGTTCGGGACGCACCCCGACGATCACCTCCGGGTTCGATGTCCGCCCGCTCAGCGCGGCGCCCGACGCCGCGTCCAACGTGACCGCACCGAACGGCAGTCGCACCCCGTTCTCGGTGAGTGTGCCCGGGAAGAAGTTCATCGCCGGGGACCCGATGAACCCGGCGACGAACAGGTTGGCCGGGTGGGCGTACAGCGCGTCGGGGGTATCGATCTGCTGGACGCGGCCCGCGTGCATGACCACCACCCGGTCGCCGAGGGTCATCGCCTCGGTCTGGTCGTGGGTGACATACACCGTGGTGGTGGCCAGCCGCCGCTGCAGTCGGGCGATCTCGGTGCGCATCGCCACCCGCAGTTTGGCGTCGAGGTTCGACAGCGGCTCGTCCATCAGGAACGCCTGGGGGTGGCGCACGATCGCCCGGCCCATCGCGACGCGTTGACGTTGCCCACCGGACAGCTGCGCGGGTTTGCGGTCCAGCAGTGCGGTGAGGTCCAAGACGGTGGCCACCTCGGCGACCTTCTCGGCGATCTGCTTCTTCTTCATCTTCGCCAACGTCAGCGGGAAGGCGATGTTCTGGCGCACCGTCATGTGGGGATACAGCGCGTAGGACTGGAACACCATCGCGATATCGCGGTCTTTCGGAGGGATCTCGTTCACCCGGCGCCCACCGATGCGCAACTCCCCCGACGAGATGTCCTCCAGGCCGGCGATCATGTTCAGCGTCGTGGACTTACCGCATCCGGAGGGGCCGACCAGGATGATGAACTCGCCGTCGGCGATGGTGACGCTGAACTCGTGCACGGCCGTCGCACCGTCGGGGTAACGCTTGGTCACCCGGTCCAACACAATCTCGGCCATCGGGCTATCCCTTCACCGCGCCGGAGGTCAATCCGGCGACAATCCGTCGTTGGAAAATGAGAACGAACACGACGATCGGCACGGTGATCACCATCGCGCCCGCCGCGATCGAACCGGTCGGCTCCTCGAATTGGGAGCTGCCGGTGAAGTTGGCGATCGCCACCGGGGCGGTGATCGCCGCGTCGGTGGCGGTCAGCGACAACGCCAGCAGCAGGTCGTTCCACGCGAAAATGAACACCAGGATCGCCGCGGTCACCACCCCCGGCGCCGCCAACGGCACGATCACTTTGCGGAACGCCTGACCGGGCGTGGCTCCGTCCATGGTGGCGGCCTTCTCCAATTCCCATGGGATCTCTCGGAAGAACGCCGAGAGCGTGTAGATCGCCAGTGGCAGGGCAAAGGTGATGTAGGGCAGGATCAATCCCAGCCAGGTGTCGAACAGCCCGGTATAGCGTTCGATGTTGAACAACGGTGTCACCAGCGATATCTGCGGAAACATCGCCACCAGCAGCGTCGACCCGACCAGCAGTTGTTTGCCCGGGAAGGCCAGTCGGGCCACCGCATACGCCGCCATCGCGCCGATGGTCACGGCGATGACGGTGGTGATCACCCCGACTCCGATCGAGTTGACCAGTGCGGACGTGAAAAACCCGCCGGAGAAGATGGCCCGGTAGTTGTCCAACGTCACCGCCTGCGGCCACAGTCGGCCGTCTTTGACCGTCGAGGACGGTTTGAGCGAGATCGACAAGATCCACAGCACCGGGAACAGCGCATACGCCACCACTGCGGTGTTGATCAGCGCCCAGGTAGCGCGGCCGGCGCCCCGCTCAGTCACGGTTTTCGTCCGCACCCGGCGCTGCGGCGCCGAACAGTTTGACGAAGATGACCGCGATGATCACCACGCACCCGAAGATCAGCACCGAGATCGCCGATCCCAGGCCGACATTGAAGCCTATGAACAGGTTGTCGTAACCCAGGATCGACACCGACCCGGTGTTGTTGGAGCCGTTGGTCAACACGTAGATGTTGTCGAAGATCCGAAAGGCGTCCAGTGTGCGGAACAGCAGGGCCACCAGGATGGCCGGCTTCATCAACGGCACCGTGACCCGTACCAACCGTCGCCACGGCCCCGCCCCGTCGACCGCGGCGGCTTTCAGCAGGTCGTCGGGGACCAGGGCCAGCCCGGCCAGCAACAGCAGGGCCATGAACGGCGTCGTCTTCCAGACCTCGGCGACCACGACGATCCCCAGCGACGGAATCTGTTCGGTCAGCGGCGCACTGCCCGCCGGCAGCAGGTTGGCCAGATACCCGGTGCCCGGCGTCCAGGCGTAATACCAGCTGTAGGCGGCCGCCACCGTCACGATGCCGTAGGGGATCAGCACGGCGGTGCGGACCATCCCCTTGGCGAACACCGTGCGGTGCATCACCAACGCCAGGGCCAGCCCCAACACCAACTCGATGGCCACCGAGACCACCGTGATCGCCGTGGTCACCGCCAATGCGGTCCACCAGTACCGGTCGCCCAGAACGGTCACGTAGTTGCTCAGCCCGACGAATCCGGTGTCGTCGGGGGCGGCGAGGTTGGAGCGGTGCAGGCTCAACCAGACCGCGTAGCCGATCGGGTAGGCGGTGACCGCCAACATCAACACCACCGCCGGGGAGATCAACGCCAGAGCCAGCCGACGCTCCGAGCGCCGCAGGTCGGTCACGCCCGCCGCGGTCACGGGATGAGGCCCTTGCCGTCGAGCGCCTTCTGGGCCTGGCGGGCGAGTTCATCGGCGGTGCGTTGCGGATCGATGGCGCTGATCGGCGCCAGCGTGGCCGCCAGCCGGGTGGACAGCACCTGATACACCGGGGTCTGCGGGCGCAGCGCAGCGTCGCGCAGTTGCGTCCGGATCACGGCGTGCTGCGGGAACTTCGCCCGGAAATCCGGGTCGTCGTAGAGCGAGTCCCGCACCGACGGCAGCCCACCGCGAATCGACAGAAACTTCTGGTTGGCCCGATCCCGCAGGCACCGGACGGTTTCGAACGCCTCGGCCCGATGCCGGGTGGTGTGGGCCACCGCCAGGTTCAACCCGCCCAGGGTGACCCGGGCCGGGCGATCGGGCGCGATGGCCGGATAGGGCGCGAAACCGAGGACCTCGCGTGCGGCTTGGTAGGCGGCGCGGAACTGCGCGTCGCTGGGGGTGAAACCCCCGCCGGGGTCGATGGCGGCGCGCAACTGCGGGTCGTCGTCGAGCGGCAGGAACCCCACGCCGCCCTTGATGGCGTTCTCCAACAGCGACGGCAGCACAAACGGCCAGTTGACCTCGAGTGCGGCGCGGCCCTGCTCGAATGCCAGCCGGGCGGTGCTCTCGTCGGTCTGGGTGATCGACGGGTCGGCGCCGGGGTTGGTGGCCACCGCCTGCATGATCTTCAGTGCGGCCACGGTGGCCGCCCGGTGCTCCGGGGTGTCGGTGAGGGTCACCCGGGATCCGTCGTCGGAGAGCACCTGACCACCGGCACTGACCAGAAGGGTGTTGAACCACACCATCAGACCCTCGTACTGCTTGGCCTGTACCCCGATCCAGCTGGGCTGACCGGCGCGGTGCAGCCGCGCCGCCTCGGTGAGCATCGCCGGCCAGTCGGACGGCGGCCGATCCACCAAATCCGCGCGGTACCACAACAGTTGGGTATTGGTGGTCAACGGTGCCGCATAGAGCCGGTCACGCCACCGCGCGGTGGCCAGGGGCCCGGGCAGGGTATCGGTGACCGCGTCGGCCTCGGCGTGCCCGGCCGGGTCGTCGGCCAGCGGAAGCGCCCAGCCGGCCTCGGCGAATTCGGCGGTCCACACCACGTCGAGGGCCATCACGTCCAGCGACCGATCGTTGCCGGTCAACCGGCGGGCCAACTGCAGCCGCTGGTCGTCGGCCGAGCGCGGCAAGCTGACCTGCCGGACGGTGAAGCGACCGTCGACGCGCTCGGTACAGGTCCGCGCGATCGCGGCGAAGGTGGTCGCGTCGTTGGCCGGGGTGTAGAAACTGATCGTCAACCCCGTGGCGACCGGCGCACAGCCCGAGGGCACCATCGCGGCGAGGACCCCGACCGACAGCAGCGCGCCGAGCCGGTGCACCCACCCGCGCCCCCTGGGGCCGGTCCACCCGGCAGCCGCGTTGTGCATCCGCTCAGATCGCCAGTTTGGCCAGCAGATCCCGAGCCTGCTCCGCGGTTTTCGGATCGCACAGCACGTCGTAACGTCCGGCGACCAGCTGCATGGTGGAGCTGAAGTCGCGGGTGCCGCGCGCCATGGCGTAGGGCACAGCCGAGCTGACCACACCGAAGACCACCCCGGCGACCATGCCGGTGAGCAGCACCGGCAGCAGCTCGCTGTTGAAGAAGATGCCCAGCAGAAACCCGATGAACAACCCCAGCCAGGCGCCGCTGAGCACACCGCCGCCGAGCACCTTCGGCCAGGTGAGCCGGCCGGTGACCCGTTCGACCTGCATCAGGTCCACCCCGACGATCGTGACCTGCTCAACCGGGAACTGTTGGTCGGAGAGATGGTCGACGGCGCGCTGCGCCTCCGCGTAGGTCGGGTAGGACCCGATCGGCCATCCCTTGGGGGGTGTGGGCAGTTGTACCGGGCCCCGGCGACCGGTGGTGCCCGCGGGCCCGGCCCCGGGCGGCTGTCCGGGCTGGAAGGGGCTGGTCATAGTCGTCATCCTCCTCGTGCGGATCCAACAGGTGTCCTCCGGCGCCCGCTGGTTCGGAGCAACTGCTGCTCAGCAACGCATACGCTAGGTTAGTCCGATGGCGGCACCGCATCGGTTTCCCGGCCGGTTTCCGCGGTCGGCCGCCGGCAACGTGAGCGGCCCGACCGGGGCACCGGGTCCTCCGCCGCCGCTGCCGCCACCGCCGCCACCGGGCGCTCCGGGCTCCCCGGTGCCGTTCCCGGCGCCGCCGGGCTGGGCGCCGCCGGGCTGGGCGCCGCCGGGCGCATACCAGCCGTATCGCGGGACACCGCCTGCGCGGGACCCCACACCGCGGTTCAACCGCGCGGCGATCGCCGCGTTCGCTTTTGCCGTCGCCGCACCGCTGCTCGGCCCGCTGCTGATGGCGCTGCTGGGCACTGTGATAGTGCTCAACTCCGGCGACATGGAGCCGGCGATGATGATCCTGCCCGCACTGATCTTCGTCGTCCTGCTGGGGGTTCTGGTGGCCCTGGCGGTGTCCGCGATCACCGGGATCCGGCGCACCGGTGAGGCCGGAATGCTCTTGGCGGTGGGGGCCCTGGCGATTGGCGTGCCCTCCCTGGTGGCCGGACTGGTGGCCGGTTTGGCCACCCAGATCGGCGGCTGACCCGGCTGGGCTCGCCCCTCGGCTGCCGAGCGTGAACGCAGTTTCACGCTCGCGCCCGAGCGTGAACCGAGCTTCACGTTCGGCGAGGTGGCGCGCCGGGCCGGCGGGGTGGCGCTAACGCGGCGGCTCGAACCGTTCCGAGCCGCGGCGCATCCCGGCGGCTCGGCCCTTGGCGGCGATCACCAGCGCCATCTTGCGACTGGCCTCGTCGATCATCTCGTCGCCGAGCATGACCGCGCCGCGCGCACCGCCGGCGGTCGAGGTGTGCCACTCGTAGGCCTCCAGGATCAGCTCGGCGTGGTCGTAGTCGGCTTGGCGCGGGCTGAAGATCTCGTTGCCGGCGGCGATCTGGTCGGGGTGCAGCACCCACTTGCCGTCGTAGCCCAGCGCCGCCGACCGGGCGGCCACCCGACGGAACGCCTCGGTGTCGCGCACCTTCAGGTAGGGGCCGTCGACCGCGGCCACGCCGTGGGTGCGCGCCGCGACCAGGATTTTCATCAACACGTGGTGGTAGGCATCGCCCTCGACGTAGCCCTCGGGTTGTTCGCCGACCACCAGGGTGCGCATGTTGAGGCTGGCCATCAGATCGGCCGGTCCGAGCACCAGCGCCTGCACCCGCGGCGCGGCGGCGATGGCGTCGATGTTGGTCAACCCCTCAGCGTTCTCGATCTGCGCGTCGATCCCGATCCGGCCGACCGGCAATCCGTGCAGCGTCTCCAGCTGGGTCAGCAGCAAATCCAGCGCGTACACCTCGGTGGCCGAACCGACCTTGGGCAAGACCACCACGTCCAGTCGTGCCTCGGCGGCACCGACCGCGCCGACCACCTCGATGATGTCGGCGTGGGTCCAGGGCGTGTCCCACCCGTTGACGCGCACACCGAGCACCTGCTCGCCCCAGCCCGGCGTGCTCAACGCCGCGGCCACCCGGCTGCGCGCGGTCGCCTTGGCCTCGCCGGCCACCGCGTCCTCCAGGTCGAGGAAGACTTGGTCGGCGGGAAGGCGTTTGGCCTTGTCGATCATCTTCTGACTGCTGCCCGGCACCGACAGACAGGTTCGCCGGGGGCGGTACACGGTGGACACGGTGGCGCTCCTCAACTCGGTTCCCTCGCGCCGGTGGCAAACGGCGGCTTGGCTTGCTCGGCCCTGATCGGGCCGTGATCGGGCCGGCCACGCAACTGCGCAGCAACCCCGCCAATCCTGCCACTGCCGTCACGGATGTTATGTATGGTGACCTAGTTCACGGAGGGTTCCCAACGGTTCCCAACGGCCAGGCGGGTCGTCGACGATCTGCCCAAACAGGTGAGGACGGGCGCGTGCGCAACGGGGGCGAGCCGACGGAGACGTCGGCTCCTGCTGGGCGCGCTCGCCGGCTGCGCACCGCCGCCCAGCAGCGGCTGGGCCGGGTGGCGCGGACCCCGGCGTTCGGGCTGGCGGTGCTCACCCCGCTGGTGCTGGCCGGCACCGTCAGCGCCGCCCCGCCGCGCCCCGGGGAGGTGCACACCGAGGCCGCGGTACCGACCCAGCAGACCCCGGTCACCCCGTTGGCCGCGATCATGCCCGTTCCGGAGCCCGAGCCCGCCGACGAGGACGGGCCGACGGTCATCAGCATCAAACGTCCGCCCAGCAGCGTCCACATCGCCGTGGCCGCAGCCTCCGCGCCGCCCCCGCCGAAGGTGGTGACCTCCCCGGGGATGCTCGGGATTCCGGGGGTGGCGTTGACGGCCTACCGCAACGCCGAAAGCATGATGGCCGAGTCCAATCCCGACTGCGGGGTGAGCTGGAACCTGCTGGCCGGGATCGGGCGCATCGAGTCGGGGCACGCCAACGGCGGGGCGACCGATGCGCGCGGCACCGCGGTCAACCCGATCTTCGGGCCCGCCCTCGACGGCACCCTGCCGGGCAACGAGATCATCGTGCAGAGCAACCGCAACGGCAAGGTCACCTACGCCCGGGCGATGGGGCCGATGCAGTTTTTGCCCGGAACCTGGTCGCGCTACGCCGTCGACGGCGACGGCGACGGCAAGGCCGACCCGCAGAACCTCTACGACTCCACCCTGGCGGCCGCGCGTTACCTGTGTAGCGGCAACATGAACCTGCGGGACCGCTCGCATGTGATGACCGCGATCCTGCGCTACAACAACTCGGTGCCCTACGCCCAGAACGTGCTGGGCTGGGCGGCCGCCTACGCGACCGGTGTGGTGCCGGTGGATC
>Ga0209487_1004206_pt1 | contig 11126 bp, 10 predicted proteins | sample Poulit2012_FD_187524 | JGI IMG/M metagenome (GOLD analysis project Ga0209487, IMG submission 187524) | Agricultural soil microbial communities from Georgia to study Nitrogen management - Poultry litter 2012 (SPAdes) (version 2) | ecosystem: Environmental > Terrestrial > Soil > Agricultural land... | reverse complement strand
TTAGATGAAGATTCCCAATCTGACATTTGGACAGGTGCTGAATTGATATGGAATGAAAGTTAATGGAGACCATGACCGGTGGTGATTCCAGAGTGATTGCGTGGATCGTGAACAGTGAAGCGTGAACCGTGATGACGTGAACCGGGAACCGTGATGACGTGATGCGGGAACCGTGATGCGTGAACCGTGAAGTACTGTTCTCGGATCACCGATTACGGATTACGGGTCACGTCCGCCTTATGGCGGAGATCACTGATTACGGATTACGCGTTACAGTTGGTTATCCAGATAAGTTTGACTAACTTCTTTGCATAAACATCCCCGATGAAATCCAATGCATCCATATCACTCCGATTGACGGGATCCAGATTTAACGACCATGGTCTCCCGGTAGCATTGTTTCCGGATTTGAAAGCTTTGGAAGATCTTTTGATTATGATGGCAAAAGAAAAGTATTTTGAAGACCATCCACAGCGCTCAAGGGTTCCACGAGGATTTACAAAAAATATTGAACTACAATTGGTTCACATGGACGAAGGAAGTCTGTTCTTATCCTTCCAATTTGCCGCTGTTCATTCAGATCCCAATGATCCCTCCGTCTTTCCGGAAGGAACTGAAAATGATTTTTATCTTCAAAAGTCGAAAGAAGAATTAATTTCTCTTTTGACTTCCCTGAATCAAGAAGACAGTATATCGATGCCATCGAATTATCGCTCTTGTTTAGAACAATTAGGTAAAAATCTAAGAGAAGATGAAGTCATTGACTTTGGATATGACCCTGTTTATAAAACCGAATCAGATGCTTTGTTCAACTATGAGGTGAGAGAAAAAATACGGAGCTACATACCTCCTGCTGAGAAAATGGAGGATATCCAATTTTTTGCCCGGATTCCGGGCATAGATCAAAAAAAGAAACAGTTTAGGATCGAAATGGAAACCAAAACAATCGACGGTCCGTTGAATAATCACATACGCTCCGACGTTTTAAGTGCAGTGAACGGATATGCAGATGGTTTCCATGTAAGACTAAAAGTGAAGGCCATCATGTACCCTGAGGATACGATCAAAAAAAATAGAAAAAGTGGAATCAATCGATATTTTGGACCCGATGGATGTCAGCCATCGGCTGCATCAACTGGCAGCACTGGAAGATCGTTGGTATGAAGGACATGGGGTGGCCCCTTCTGAGGAAGGATTAACAGGGTTTGAAAGGCTTTTTTACAAGTATTTTGATAAAAATCTTCCCCTGCCGGCGATCTATCCTACCACAGAAGGGAATATTCAATTGGAGTGGCAGAAAAACAATCAAAATATTATTTTGGAAGTGGATCTTCAAAGCTTTCAGTCAGAATATTTTTATTTTGATGCCTTGGATGATACCATCGAAGAAGAATCCAACTACTCCCTCTCAGAGGAACATGGCTGGGAAACATTGTGCAAAAAAATCAAAAAGATTTTCCATGAATAAAAACACCCTGCTTCACAGACAAATACATCCGACGTGGATACCCAGCACGCTTGATTTCGACCGTTTTCTAAGGATGAAAATGTCAACTAAACCTCAATAGAAAATGAAAAAATTTATTGCTTATTTCTCTTACTTGGGTTTCAAGGCTTTTATTGAAAATAATAGTTCTGAAGAACAAATCCGTATTTTGAAAAATACAAATTTCTTAGATGTAGAATCAGCGCTCAAGGAAACGATCCGACACAAAAGGGAAAGTATTACTAAAGAAGGAAAAATTGATTTGCCCGGGATGACGATCAACGCTAATAACTTTATCAATGCAGTTGTATTTTGGACAAAAGATGATTCAATGGAAAGCTTAGCAAATTTTCTATCAGCTGTATATTGTTTTAATTTAAGATCGGTTGTGTATACCTTCCCCGTAAGAGGCGCTATCGTATATGATGAACTGCTTTGCAACGCGGATTCTTATGAAAATAAAGATGAGGAAACAAGATATAGTGTCAATTTCGTTTTCGGGAAAGGATTGGTCAGAGCCCATGAGAAAGCGGAAGCACAAGATTGGGCGGGTACAGTCTTGGATGAGACCTTTGTTGATTTTATTGCTGAAAATCATGATGATCCCGGAGATCTTTTTTACCGATATTCAAAGCCATATCAAGTTCCCTATAAAGAGAATAGTAGATTTTACAATTCTGAAATGGAATATGTGCTCAGATTATCGAAGGATGATTTGGAAGGGGAAGCACTAAAAAATCGGAGTGAATCAATACGAAAAAATTTCGCGAAATACAATAAACCAGTAAACAATCCGGATATTCAGAGAAAGTTACAAAACACAATAAATTTTCTTTGAAAAGAAAACCTGTGCATCAATAAAGATTATTGTCTAAACCATCAAACGTAACACAATGAAAGAACTTGGAAAATCTAAAACTTCAAAGTCAATTTGGACAGACTTTCTTGATCCTGATGTATTCACGACCTTGGAAAAGAAAATAAAAGCAGAGAAGGATGAGATGGATAGATTATACAAGAATTCGCAACCCAAAGAGCCAGCAGACTTATTATCATTTTTGGAAAAAGAGAAAAGATTAATAGCAAAAGTGGGAAGTCTCATAAAAAGGAAAGAGGATCTGAAGCGAAAATATTCAGAGGCTATTCGTGAACTATATAATAGGATTGGCGATAATGAGGAGGATTATCCGATGAGTTTCGATGGTGGTGAAAAGGTATATTTCTTTCAACTTAACTTTGACCCTAAAGATCTTAGTAATCCTGATAGAGAATATTACTTGGAGGTGTCGAAAGATTCATCCTCATCAGGATACGAAAGAATAGATTTGAACTCGGATACTCCATTACCGGGCACTTCATTATCTCATACTGCTTCCATACTATGATGAGACCAAAAAGAATTCTGACCCAAGCCGACTTTCAAAGAAGTCAATTGCTCTACCGTGGGAAAATCCAGAACTCTTTTGACTTTAAAGGTAGAAATATCTTTGAACTACAGAATGGTGAATTCTTCATTCGGCAAGATATACATCTATTAGCTCCGGTTGGATTTTTTCCGGTTGTTGAAATTTTTCGAATTGACGGAGAACTGGTTTTAGCTTATTTTGAAAAGTGGCAATATACCTTTGTCGAACAAGTCAAGGTGATTAAATCAAAACTTATACAGCCTTTCGAGGGCTTTGCATATGAGCGTAGATATAGATTACAGAACAGGCAAATTTGGCAACAAGTAAGTCATAATTATACAAATTCGTCTTCAAGTGGTTATGTGAAAATTATAAATGATCAATTCATGAAGGTCGACAGATGGATAGATATAGTAGAGGTCCAAGAAGTAACGCAGCATATCCCATTCGATGACCTCTGGAAGAAGACATACATTGTGAATCATGCGGATGGACATTGCCAAATACAATTGACAAAGCGGATAAGAGGTAGTTTTTATGGTACAGTGCTATATCCTCTCCAAGAAGATAGTTGGGATACTTTACAACAGCCAAATTTTTTTCATTGGAATGAAACTGAAGTTTATGAGATGTGTACTGAATGGATTACACAAAATTTAGGCGGAGATTTTTCTGTTGAGGAATTTCAAATAGAAGATTATCAATGATTTTGAGGATCAGCTTTAAGTGAAGTCAATTATTGGTTCTACGATCTGCCTGATGAAGATCGTATTTCGGTGACCCTCATGGCAAAACCCCTTAAAGCTTGCCCGAATCACGGATCAACCAAAAACGCTTGTTCTCCCCGCCAAAGGCGCGGGAAGAAACAGAGGCCCCCTGCTCCCAAAGCAGGGGGCCGATACGAATCTGTAGTGATCAAGGTGACCCCCTGCTTGTAAGGCAGGTGATCTGTAATCAATGATTTTATTTATAATAGCTAAACTTACATTTTTAATGTAAGAAAGACTAGAGAATTATCTAAAATACAGACAGAACCCATCAACATATGAAGCAAAGTTTAGTGATGAAAAATAGGAAACAAAAATGGCATCATTAAGAGACAAAACTCTTTCAAGTATTTTTTGGTCATTCCTACAAAAAGTGGGTTCACGAGGAATTCAATTTTTTGTAACCATAATACTTGTTCGTCTCCTCACACCGGCAGATTTTGGCTTGATAGGGATGCTCTCGATCTTTATTGCGCTCAGCCAAACAATAGTTCAAGCAGGCTTTCGTCAAGCTCTGATCCAAAAAAAAGATACGGATGAAGAAGATTTTTCTTCTGTATTTTGGATCAATCTGGCTGTCAGTATTCTAATCTACATTATCCTCTTTTTCACCGCCCCGCTGATCGCTGAATTCTATCACCAACCCAAACTGGTTTCGCTAACTAGGGTATTGGCTCTAATTTTTGTCATCAATTCCTTCGGTTATGTTCAGGAATCCCGCCTTGAAAAGCAAATGGATTTTAAGAAGCTGATGTACATTCATCTCCCCTCTACCTTTTTATCGGGAGCCGTAGGCGTGATCATGGCATTCAAAGGCTTCGGCGTTTGGTCCCTGGTAGGTCAGCAACTAACGATGCAAGTAGTTTTTGTCGTTCAGCTTTGGATCTATTCAAAATGGGTCCCCATGTGGACTTTCAACAGAGCCAAGGCAGGAAGATTATTCTCTTTTGGCAGTAAATTGATGATTTCCGGAGTAGTACACACCATCGCAGATAATTTGTACCAAATCACCATCGGCAAATTCTTCCCGGTACAAATGCTTGGATACTATGAGAATGCAGACAAGCTAACCAAAACTCCGACCGGGACCATATCCAGTGTACTCAACTCGGTCGCTTTCCCGGCATTTTCGCAGATTCAGGATAATAATGAAAAACTAAGGGAAGGGTACAAGAAAATCATGCAACAGGTTTTATTCTGGCTCACCCCCATTCTTATTATGGGCGCCATTTTAGCAGAACCGCTGTTCCATTTTCTATTTGGGGAAAAATGGCTGCCTGCCGTCCCTTTCTTCCAGATATTATGTGTGACCCGGGTTTTTTCGCCTCTCAGCTCTTATAATCTCAATCTTATCAACGTAAAAGGGCGTAGTGATATTTATTTAAAGCTGGAGATCATCAAAAAAACATTTCTGGCGATAGGTGTAGCGATAGCCATACCTCTCGGAATCTTCGCTTTGGTCTATTTCAAATTGATATACGGGATAGTGGTTTACTTTGTAAATAGTTATTACTCGGGAAAATTTATCGGGTATCCCACCAAAGCTCAGATAAAAGATATTCTTCCTATTTTTGCACTGACAGCAGTGATGGGTGTGGTTGTTTTTGGATTAAATCTCTTTGCTCACGGTTTGTCTGATCCGGTCCGGGTGGTTCTGGGTTCCGCCGCCGGTATTTCGATCTTTTGGATTCTGTCCCATATTACCCAACTAGGACCCTATATTGAATTCAGAGCAGTGATGGCTGAAAAATTTTTGAAAAAAATAAAAAAATAAAAACGCTGAAAATATGCAAGCGATCATTTTAGCAGCAGGAATGGGAAACCGGCTGGGGGAATTAACCGATCATCATACCAAATGTATGATCACCGTGAATGGTGTAACCCTCATCGAACGAATGCTCAAACAAATTGATCAACAGAATTTTGAACGGGTGATAATTGTAACAGGGTACAAAGGCAAGGAATTGAGAAATTTCATCGAAACTTTGGAGGTAAAAACTCCGGTAATTTATGTCGATAATCCTATTTACGATAAGACCAACAATATTTACTCTCTGTATCTCGCGACTGATTATTTGAAAGAAAAAGAGACCATTCTGTTTGAATCAGATTTGATTTTTGAAGATGCTGTATTAGATAAAATCATAGAACATCCTTATCCCAACCTGGCTTTAGTGTCCAAATTTGAAAACTGGATGGATGGCACTTCTCTCATTCTGGATGAAGAAGATCGAATTGACCGATTTATTTCTGCCAAGGATTTTGTTCATGAGGATACTTCCGAATATTATAAGACCGTCAATATTTATAAATTCAGTAAAGAATTTTCAAACAGTCACTACATTCCTTTTCTCGAAGCCTATATAAAAGCCCTAGGAAATAATGAGTATTATGAACAGGTTCTGAAAGTGATTACCTATCTCGACAAACCGGAATTGAAGGCTTTAAGATTGACCGGCGAAAATTGGTACGAAATCGATGATATTCAAGATTTGGATATAGCTGAATCCGTATTTACGGATAAAGAAGACCGCCTCACCAAACTTGAAAGAAGATATGGGGGATACTGGCGGTACGAATCTATTACTGATTTTTGCTATTTGGTCAATCCCTATTTTCCGGACTATAAACTGGTATCGGAGCTTAAAGCCAATTTTGAGAAGGTCCTGTTTGAATATCCCTCCGGGATGAATGTGAACACCCTTCTCGCTGCAAAGAATTTTGGAGTAAAACAAGAATACACTATTATTGGGAATGGAGCCTCCGAGCTAATCAAAGCCTTACTCCGGCAACAGGGAGGAAAATACGGAGTGATCTACCCTACTTTTGAAGAATATCCTAATCGGCTGGACCAAGATCAACTGATAGTCTATCGTCCTGACAATCCGGACTTTTCCTATACAAAAAACGACCTCGTCGAATATTTCGATCAGAGAGAAATTGATGTGCTGACGCTGATCAATCCGGATAATCCTTCCGGAAATTTCATATCGAAGCGAGACCTGATTGAATTATGTGAATGGTCTCACCATAAGGATATCCGTCTGATGGTCGATGAATCTTTTGTGGATTTTTCGGAAGGGAACATAGAGAATTCCATCATTGATAATGATATTTTAGAGACCTACCCGGGATTGATCGTGATTAAGAGCATATCAAAATCTTACGGAGTTCCGGGATTACGGCTCGGGGTGATGTTCAGCAGTAATGAAGAATTAATCTCCGTTCTAAAAAAGGAGGTTTCCATATGGAACATTAATTCTTTCGGAGAATTTTTTATGCAGATTATCGGAAAGTATAAGAACCAATATCAAAAGGGCTGTATAGACCTGGCTCGGGAAAGAAGTCGATTTTTCGCCGAATTGCAACAGGTACCATTTTTGCGCCCCGTTCCTTCTCAGGCCAACTATATTTTATGCGAGGTAAAGAAACCGCACACTGCTCATCAATTAGCAGTGGAATTATTGGACAGGTCCAATTTGTTGATCAAGGATTGCAGTGGCAAAAGAGGGTTTGACGGGAAAGAATATATCCGGATTGCGGTCAGAGAAACCAAAGACAATAACCGAGTGATCCAAACCCTGAAAATGATTTAAAATGAAAGTTTGTATTTGTGGTGGAGGTTCATTGGGTCATGTGATAGCAGGAGTACTATCCTCGAAAGGAATCCAGGTCAATCTCCTGACGGGGCATCCAGATGACTGGGGTCAGAAAATAACGGTTTATTTACCGGATCACAACGGGAGTATGACCGGTTCCCTGAATAAAATATCTTCTGAAGCTTCGGAAGTCATCCCCGGTGTTGATTATGTTTTCATTTGTCTGCCCGGATTTTTGATTCCTGATTATTTAAAAAAAATAGCTCCCCATCTGGATTCGAATACTATGGTGGGGAGTGTGGTTAGTAGTAATGGTTTTTTTTGGATGGCAGAAAGCATTCTTCCCGCAAAAAGTATTTACTTCGGATTACAAAGAGTTCCCTTCATTTCCAGGGTCAAAGAATACGGGAGAAGTGGAGTTCTGAAAGGATATAAATCCATCCTTAAGTTTGCAACGAGCGAAGATTCCAAATCGGAAAAAATCAAAAGAGATCTGGAGTCTTTCTTTGACACTCCCGTCGAGATTCTGGACACTATCTGGCCGGCGGCCCTGACCAATAGCAACCCCATCCTGCACACAGCTCGCTTATACTCCCTATTCCGCAATTATTCAGAAGGGGATGTCTTACCGGAAGAACCCTTGTTTTATGAAGAATGGGACATATCAAGTTCCGAGATATTGATAGCCTGTGATGAAGAATTTCAGGCGACTATCCGTAAAATTCCTTTTGACCATGATCAGCTTCCGCCTCTATTGACCTATTATGAGTCTGTCGATGCCGCCTCCCTCACTGCCAAATTGCAGAGCATCCCTGCGTTCAAAGGCATCCGGCTCAATATGATAAAAACTGGTAATGGATTTATCCCGGACTGGAAGAACAGATATTTTAGCGAAGACATTCCTTTTGGTCTGCTCATTATAAAAGCCATCGCGGAAGAAATGAAGGTCTCCACTACAAATATTGACAAAATACTGATATGGGCACAAGGAAAAATGGGAAAGCAATACCTTATCAACGGGGAATTAAAAGGCGCGGATTTATACGAGACAGGCATTCATTCCAATTTTATAGAAAACTTAGTACCACTTCATCCTTAATATCGTCTTGAAAGACTCCAAGAATTATGACAATCAAAAAATTGATTCCGGGCAAAATAAAAAAAGAGCTGAGGCACTTCAAGCGACTATATAGGCTTCAGAAAACAAGGCGGAATCATAAATATGCATTGCAAAGAATCCGAAAGAAAGATCGAATAAAAGTTGCTTTTTTCCTGGTCAACGAATCCATATGGAAATACGAGAAGCTTTATTTTCTCCTGCAAGGGGATGATCGATTCGAACCGGTTGTTTTCATTTGCCCTTTCAAGACCTACGGGCAAGAAATAATGGAAAAAGAGATGGAGAAAACCTATGAGCACTTTTCTTCGAAAGGTTATAAAGCGGTCAAAGTAATAACACCGAATGGAGAGTTGTTAGATGTTAAGCAGGAATTTCAACCTGATTTGGTTTTCTTTTGCACCCCTTGGTTGCATTCTTTTCGAGAGTTTTCCATATATAATTTCTTAGATACTCTCACTTGCTTTGTTAATTATGGTTATACGTGTGCTAACTTATACCATATGCAATATAATAGTGATATGGCACTATATACGTGGTCTTATTTTATTGAAAGTCATAAGCATATGAAGCTGGCGAAAGGGCATTCATATATCAAAGGGAGAAATATGATTGTCACTGGATTCCCGGGTACTGATAATTTTTTGGATTTAAATTATAAAACTACTGTTGTATGGAAAAGACAAAGCACTAGAAAGAAGCGAGTCATATGGGCTCCCCATCATACAATAAGTGGAACCAGTAAATCATTAGAATATTCCACTTTCCTAACGTATGCTGATTTTTTCCTCCATATTGCTAAAACGTACCAAGATGAAATCCAATGGGCATTTAAGCCACACCCCAATCTTAGAGGGAAACTAAATCAGATTTGGGGAACTGAAGAAACCAATAGATATTATGAAACCTGGGAAAAATTGCCATATACACAGCTCGAAGAAGGACAGTACATAGATTTATTTTTAACTTCTGATGCAATGATACATGATTCTGGGTCATTTCTGATTGAGTATTTTTTTGTGCATAAGCCAGTCTTATATTTGATCAATTCGGATAAATCTAAACGACAATATAATGAAATTGGCAAAGAGGCACTCTCAAATATTCCATTGGGATACAATAAGAATGATATTATTCAATTTATAAAAAAGACAGTATTATTGGATGCTGACGATTATAAAGAAAAACGAGAATTATTTTTCAATAAGTATCTTGTCCCACCAAATAATAAATTAGCTTCTATGAATATTTATGAGTATTTGTTAGAAGAATTGAAACAAAACTAAATATGTTCTCCGTAGTTATCCCCTTATATAATAAGGAACTTAGCATTCGCAATACTCTGCAGTCCGTTTTGGATCAGACCTTCACTGATTTTGAAATAGTAATCGTGAATGATGGATCGACTGATTCGAGTGCAGCAATCGTGGAAGAATTCACTGATCCTCGTATTCGACTGATTCATCAGGAAAATCAAGGAGTATCTGCTGCACGAAACCGCGGAATTCGAGAAGCAAAGAATGAATGGATCGCATTCCTGGATGGGGATGACTTGTGGAAAGAAGATCATTTGGAGACGATAAGGAAAATGATTGATAAATATCCGAAAGACAAGATTTTTACTACTTCTTATAATAGAAGCCATGAACGTTTACCCGATATTCAGGACCATGATATTGCCATAATCGAGAACTATTTTACAGAATCCATAAAAGGACATTTTACGTGGACCGGGGTGATTTGTATTCATCAATCTGTATTTGAAGAAGTTGGAGGATTTAATGTTAGATTGAATAGAGGAGAGGATTTGGAAATGTGGACACAAATTGGTAGAAAATATCGCTTCATAAAATCCAATCATGTCACAGCTATTTATAGAGTTGAGGCAGAAAACAGAAGTGATCTTTATTTTGATCTTCAAAAAAGTAGAGTTTATAATTATGACTTCAAAAATTCAACTTCAAAATCAGAAACTAAATATTACAAAAATCAAATCATAACCACTCTGATGTCCTTTATTATAAATAAAGAATTCAACAATTTTCTCATTTTAAAACGGAAACACTCGCCGATTATCTCCAATTTGGATATAATCAAAAGCTTTACTTCGTTAATCAGAAAAAAGTTAACATGAAATTACTCATTACCGGTGATTTGGTCGTCAGTAGCGCTTATGATGCTTCCACTCAGTTTGGCTCAGAAATAGTGGATTTTTTTAACGGGGCAAATATTAATATGATCAATCTGGAAGCGCCGGTCACAAATAGTGAATCTAAAATCTTAAAGACAGGACCAAATCTCAAGTCCCATGAAGAAAGTACGCTTCAGGCATTGAATAAACTAAAGATATCGGTGGCGTCTTTGGCTAATAATCACATTTTGGATTATGGTGCACAAGGAGTATCTGATACGATTCAATTTTGTCAAAAACATGGCATCCAAACAGTTGGAGCTGGAGATCATCTGGAGGAAGCCTCTCGTACTCTCTTCCTTGACACGGAAATAGGAATAATCGCTATCCTCAATTTTGCAGAAAATGAGTGGGCAAGCGCCACAGCCACTTCAGCAGGCGCTCATCCTATGGATATCATCGATAATAGCCGTAAAATACAAGAAGCACAAGATAAAGCTGATTATGTCATAGTGATCGTCCATGGCGGTCATGAATATTACAACCTTCCCAGCCCTCGCATGCAAAAGCAATATCGTTTTTATGCGGATCAGGGAGCAGATTTAGTGGTGGGGCATCAT
>Ga0209487_1004205_pt1 | contig 11126 bp, 14 predicted proteins | sample Poulit2012_FD_187524 | JGI IMG/M metagenome (GOLD analysis project Ga0209487, IMG submission 187524) | Agricultural soil microbial communities from Georgia to study Nitrogen management - Poultry litter 2012 (SPAdes) (version 2) | ecosystem: Environmental > Terrestrial > Soil > Agricultural land... | reverse complement strand
ATCGCTATCGTCACGGAAGTCACCGGCTCAGTCTCATTACGGGGCGCGCTGGACTATCCGTGGCTTTACGCCGTGGTCGCGGTGGCCTTCACGGGGGCGTTTGGCCTGCTGTCGTTCGTGCTGCGCACGGGGATTGGGATCGGCGTCGCATACGGAATCTGGGGAGCGAGCGGCGTCGCCCTGACGGCGGTCGCTTCCATGGTGATTTTCAACGAACCGGTCACTCCCGTGATGTGGGCCGGTATCGGTCTCATCATTGCCGGAGTGATCTGCATCGAACTCGGCTCCGGCGCAGCAAAGCGAAAGGCGTCGGCCGAGCTGAGCTATGGGCATCTTGCGGCCGAGTATGGAACACCTCCAGGTGAGTACGGGGAACCTCCAGGTGAGTACGGGAAGCATCCAGAGGCAAGTGGCCCGAACGATCCCGAAGCAGGTGAGCGGACGTGATCGCGTGGGTCTATCTGGGTATCGCCATCGCGTGTGAGGTGGTCGCCGCGCTCTCCCTGCGCATGGCCGTCAGTTCACGGCGCGCGTGGTACGGACTCGTCGCCACTGGGTACGTCGTGGCTTTCGTGTTGCTGAGCCTCTCCCTCTCCGCCGGGATGCCGCTTTCGGTCGCCTACGGCGTCTGGACGGCGGCCGGGGTCGCGTTGACGGCGATCCTCGGCAAGTTCCTTTTCAACGAACCGTTCACGTGGGTGTTGGCCCTCGGCGTCGCGCTCATCATGGGTGGGGTTCTGCTTGTGGAGATGGGTCGCCTTTAAACAGGTACTCGACACTCGCCCATACAGGCCAGCCCAAGAACCACGCCGCCGTCACCACCCCTACCCGGGCGAGCCAGGCGTAGAGCTCCTCCGTGCGTGCGGGATCGTTCACGATGAGGATGATCGCGCCGAGAACTCCCACTGAGATTGCGGCGCAAACGAGCATCTTGCCCCACTCTCGCCACTCATGCCTGACCCGCTGCCGCCCGTGCTTGGGGATCGTCGCCGGCCGCGGCCCTGAAGCGAACCGGTGGGCGAACCACTCGTCCACCCGGGCAATAATTGAGCGCCCGAACGCGATCGTGAAGCCCAGGTAAACGGCGCCGAGTCCGTGGCTGAAGGTCGCGGTTGCATCGTTGATGAGCATGTCCCACGTCAGCAGGGTCAAGAGCACCACGTCGAGCACGGGCATCCCGAGCAGCAGCACCGCCGACAACCGGTTCTTACGCAGCAGGTAGCGGGCAACGAGCCCAGCGCCGAGAAGTACCCAGAACCCGATCTCGCTGATCAGGATTCCAACCAGGACGATGTTCATATCCTCATTGTTTGTTGTGCGTATGGACGGCGCCTCCTCCCCTTGGCTACTTGGCTCTCCTTCGATCGAATGAGGTCGTGGCCCGCCGCGCCGCGATAGATTGGTGCAAGAAGGAGCGCAATGGTGTCTGTCAAACGCGACCTCGCGGTTGCGGCGATCTGGCTCGCGGTCGGTCTCGCGGCGATCGCGCTCGGGATCCATCCGGTATGGTCCGGCATCGCCGTGTTCCCACCGAGCGTCACAGCCGCCGTCCTTACGCTTGTGGGCCTCATCGTGCTCGCCATGTTCCGCTCCCGCGCACCCACTCTTACGCTGGCCCTTGCTGTACCGATCGTCGTCGTCGATGTTCTTCACGGCGGAACCGTGGGCGTCATCGTCGCATTCACCGACCTCATCTATGCCGCCGTGAAGTACAGCTCGGATGCGCGGCTGCGGTTGACGCTCAAGGTGACGATCGTCGTCACCGCCGCATGCTTGCTCACGTTGATCTTCACCCGACCCAGGGCCGGGGTCTATGAACTCAGCGCGCAATGGGCACTGATCATCGCGATATCTGCGATCTGGGGTTGGAACGTGCGCAGTGAACGCGCCCGGACCAGTGCCGATCTCCTCGCCCGGCACTACCGGGAGCAGGTCGACCTGCAGGAACGGATCGCCCATGACCTGCACGATCTCGTCGCCAATCACATCGCCGTGGCGGGACTACATATCGAAGCGGCGAAGCTCCTGTGCGCCTCGCCCGAGCGCGATGCAATGAAGGTTCTTGAAACACTCGCGAAGGCGAAGGCCGGCACCGATCACGCGCATACAGAACTGCGCAACCTCATCGACGTGCTCAGCGCTGCCCCCGGCGCGGACGGAGAGGCGGCGCCGGCAACGCTCACACTCGACCATCTCCTCCCCACGGGGCGGGAACTCACGTGGGTTCCCGATCGCCCAGCGCTCGAGCACCGCCTCGCCTCGTTCGGCTCATTGCAGTCCGGCGTCCTCGCCCGCGTACTCACGGAAGCCATCGCGAACGCGGTGAAGCACGGCAGCGGAGACATCTCCGTCGAAATTGACGAAGAAAAGCTGACCGTCTCGAATGCAGTTTCGAACTCACCGCCTACCGGCGGGGAGATCAGCGGCGGATCCGGCCTGGTGGGGGCGCGGAAGCTGCTCGAAAGCATCGGCGGGGAGCTCATCGCGGGCACCGGCGCCGGGCTTGGGGAGGATTCTGGTGGAGAACCTAGCGGCGGGTTCAGCGGCGGAGCTACGTGGCGCACCGCGATCGTCCTTCCAGAAAGGAGTCTCCGTGGCTGAAGGAGTGCGCGTCATCATCGCCGACGATCACGAACCGGTGCGGAGCGGAGTTGCGGCAATCTTGAGCACGGACCCCGGGATCGAGGTGGTTGGCCATGCGGCGGACGGCTTCGAAGCGCTCACCCTGTGCGTGGAGCATTCCCCCGACGTCGCGCTCGTTGACCTCCGTATGCCGGGGAAGGACGGGATTTGGGCTACCGAACGCATCACCGCCGGAACCCCGACGCGCGTCCTGGTACTCACCACCTTCGACTCCGACGATCTCATCTCCTCTGCTCTCGCCGCCGGCGCGCACGGATTTTTATTAAAGACGACGTCAGGTGCCGAACTCGTACTCGCGGTCCGCCATGTCGCGGCGAACCGGCACGTACTCGACCCGGCGATCACCGCGGGCGTGATCGACCGGTATACGAGGGCAACGTCGACCGCGGCTTCGACGTCGGCGGAGCCACCGCCCCCACTTCCGGAATTGACGGAGCGGGAGCGGCAGGTGTGGGAACGGCTCGTGCTCGGAGAGAGCAATAAACAGATCGCGAGCGCGCTCGGAATTGGTATCACGACCGTCAAGACCCACGTCGGCTCGCTATACGCGAAGACCGGCGCGACCTCCCGCGTCGAACTCGCCCAGAGGAGACTCACCCAGGAAACGTGAGTACGCGGCACGATTGCGCGAAATATCGACGCGGTGGCCAGTAGGCTCAAGGTTGCATGGAGCCCTTTGCGCTGGCGCTGCTTCTCATCGCCGCCATCTCGCACGCGGTCTGGAACGCCATCGCGAAGTCGGCCACGGGCAACCCGTACGTGTTCGTGTGGGCGTACCTCGTCGTCGCCTCGGCCCTCCTCCTGCCGATCACGGCGGTGTTCCTCTATCGCAACGGCTGGCCGGAAAGCGCAGGCATGGCCCTTGCACCAGTGATTTCCGGCGTGCTGCACGTCGGGTATCTCCTCACGCTGCAGACGGCGTACACGAAAGGGGACCTCGGGGTCGTATACCCGACCGCGCGCGGGGTGGGGCCACTACTGACGATGATCGTCGCTCTAGGAGTCATCGGGGAACGCCCACAGCCCATCGCGCTTGCGGGCGCGCTCATCGTGCTCGCGGGGATCCTCCTCGTCGCGACCGGCGCGAACCGGCGGGTGCACTGGTTCAATCCGGGCCTGCTCTACGGGGTAGCAACGGGCATCACGATCGCCTCCTACACCCTGTGGGACAACCGCGCCGTCACCGTCTGGAATTTCGAACCGCTCCCCTATTTCACGCTCGCGCTCACAACTCAGGCCCTCCTTCTCACCCCATTCGCGCTGCGGACCCGGGCGAAGCGGCAGCACGCGCAGGCCCTGCGTGCTAACTCATGGCGGATCATCGCCGTCGCGCTGTTGTGGCCACTTGGCTACATCCTCGTGCTCACCGCGCAAAAAACGGCACCCATCTCCATCGTCGCACCCGTGCGAGAAGTCTCCATCATCTTCGGCGCCCTCATCGGCTGGCTCGTCTACCGAGAAGAGCGCCCTCTTCGGCGTTTGATCGGGGCAAGCATCGTGCTCAGCGGCATCGTGTTGCTCACGCGGTAGCCCACCGCCCACCAGAAAACCGACCCAGTTTCCCCCTCTTGGCCGGGATCCGCAACCCACTAGGCAAGCCTGCCCCGCCTTGAGACCGTGAGGGCATGGCTGAGAAAAAACACCCCACCCCGTCCGAAGAGCCGTACGACCCGCACGAGGATTCTGACTCCGACCCCGAACAGCTCGCGAGCAAACGGCCCCGCACTTCCCAGGCCGAGGGCGAGGACGATGAGACCACCGAGCCCTCCCCCACCCAACCGGAGTAACACATGCGCGCACTGACGTGGCAAGGCACGCAGACCGTCTCCGTGGAGGACTGCCCCGATCCGAGCATCATCCACCCTACGGACGCAATAATCCGGGTGACCTCGACGGCGATCTGCGGCTCCGACCTGCACTTGTACAAAGTGCTCGGCCCGTTCCTCGACGCCGGCGACATCCTCGGCCACGAAGCGATGGGGATCGTGGAGGAGGTCGGATCCGAGGTAACCGGCCTGCGCCGAGGCGACCGAGTGGTCGTTCCGTTCGTCATCGCGTGCGGAAAGTGCTGGATGTGCACCCGCGGACTCCACACTCAATGTGAGACAACTGCGAAGAAGAACCGCGACCCGGCGCTCCCCGAAACTGGTGCCGCCCTCTTCGGGTATACGAAACTCTACGGCCAGGTTCCCGGCGGACAGGCGGAGTTCCTACGCGTGCCGTATGCCGACGTCGGGCCGGTCATCGTTCCCGACGACGGCGAACCGGACGAGCGGTACCTCTACCTTTCAGATGTGCTCCCCACGGCGTGGCAGGCCGTAGATTACGCGAGCGTCCCCTCCGGGGGCACCGTCGCCGTCCTGGGGCTGGGCCCGATCGGGCAGATGGCGGCCCGGATCGCCGCGTTTCGGGGCGCCGATACGGTGATCGGAATCGATCCGGTGCCCGAACGCCGCCGGCTCGCGGAGCAACACGGGATCACCACGCTCGACCTCGACGAAGACGTCGTGGAGCAGGTGTGGGAGGCGACCGGGCGCGGCGCGGACAGCGTGATCGACGCGGTGGGGATGGAGGCACACGGATCACCCTTCGCGCAGGGGGCGCAAACGGTAGCGGGATTGCTGCCCGACGCGCTCGCGAAGTCCGTTTTCACCTCGGCTGGAGTCGACCGGCTCGCCGCGTTGCACTCTGCCATCGCGATGGTGCGCCGGGGCGGGACGATTTCGATCTCCGGGGTGTATGGCGGGGCGGTGGACCCGATGCCGATGCTCACCCTTTTCGATAAACAGGTGACGCTTCGGATGGGGCAGGCGAATGTGCACCGGTGGATTCCCGAGATCATGCCGCTACTGACCGGCGGGGCCGATCCCCTGAGCGTGCTCGACCTGCGCACGCACCGGCTGCCGTTGGAGTCGGCGCCGGAGGCCTACGAGATGTTTCAGCACAAGCACGACGGCGCGATCAAGGTCGTGCTTGATCCTTCCGGCGGGCGATAGGGCAGGCGGGTGGCTGGCATGCGGATCGCGATCATCGGAGCAAGCGGAAATGCGGGCACCGCTCTCCTCCACACACTCCACGACGAGCCCGCCGTGACCGAGATCGTCGGGGTTGCGCGCCGCGTGCCCCCGCACCGTCCACCCGCGCCCGCATACGACGGGGTCCGCTGGGAACAGATCGATATCAGCTTGCCCGTCGTCGACGCCCATGCGGAGAATCTCCTCGTCAACCGCCTCAGCGAGGCGATTGCGGGAGCGGACGCGGTGGTACACCTCGCGTGGCAGATCCAACCCAACCGCCACCGCTCGGTGCTCCGGCGCACCAACGTCGCCGGAACGTGGCGCGTGATTCGCGCCTGCCTGCGCGCGGGCGTGCCCCGAATCGTGGCGGCATCCTCCGTCGGCGCCTACTCCCCCGCTCACGGGAATCACCCCCGGGATGAAACGTGGCCAGCGGGCGGGATCAGCGGCTCGCACTATTCCGTCGACAAGGCGGCCCAGGAGCAGGCGCTCGACTACGCCGAGGCGCGCGGGCTCGCCGTCGCCCGGTTGCGCCCAGCGCTCATCTTCGACGCCGATGCCGCCTCGGAAGTTTTGCGACTTTTCATCGGGCCCGCCCTGCCGCCGCGGCTGCTGCGGCCGGGGGTGCTTCCGCTCTTGCCGGTGCCCGCCGGGTTGCGGGTGCAGGCGGTGCATGGGGCCGACGTCGCCGACGCGTACCGGCGTGTGCTCCTCACCGGCGCGACGGGAGCATTCAATATCGCTGCTGATGAGGTGTTGAGCACCGCTGATCTCGCTGAAGAGGTCGACCACGGCCGACTGTGGGAGATCGACCCGCGGATAGTACGCCGCGCTGTGGCCCTGGGATGGAAAGCACGGGCGATCGCGGCCGATCCCGGGTGGGTGGACATGGCGATGAACGTGCCGGTCATGGACTCCTCCAGAGCGCAGCGGGAGCTGGGCTGGCGCCCCAGATTCGGCGCTCGAGAGACCCTGCGCGAACTGCTCAATGGAATCGCCGACGGGACGGGCTACGCCGGGCCGAAACTTCGGCCCCGAGGGACCTGGCCCATCGGGCAGCTCCCCGATGGGTCTGCGATGGGCCGAAGGCTTCGCCGGTGGCCCGGAAAGCGCGTGGCACCAGGAGTCGACCCGCGGAAACTCGGGGTGTACCTCGCGGACCACGTTGCCGGGGCAACTGCCGGGCTCGGGCAGATGCGGGTGCTTGCGAAGAAGTGCCTCGCAGATGATCGGTTGAGTGAAACCGGGGCGACCCTGCACCACCTCGCGGACCAATTGACGGAGGAGCGCGGGCTCATATTAGAGCTCATGGATTCCTGGGAACTCCCGCAGCGGCGATGGCGCGCGGCGCTCAGCGGCATCAGCCATCGCGCCGCGTGGACGGGAGAACGCGTGAGCACGCGGGTGAGCTTCACCGGTTCATCGCCGGCCCTCGGAGTGCTCGACTTAGAGCTCCTGCGCGGCGCCGTCGCAGCGAAGGTCGGCGGTTGGCAATCACTCGCGGACCTCGCCGGGGACCTCGGCGCGCCTCGAGATGTCTTCATGCACATGGTCGATCGCGCCGAGCAACAGTTGCGCACGCTCGAGGAGATCCACGCCCGGCTGCGCGAGCAGGAGTTCTACCTGTAGGGGAGTTGGCCGGCGAGTTGCCATGGGCGCGCGGCAAACGGGAGGCTAGTCGCGCCGTCGATAATGACGCGGCCGATAATGAATTGTCGAGCGGCCCTCGGCGGCGTTGATGTGCGTCTGCGTGCCTGGCACGATGTCGGTGTTCTGTGCAGCAACTGCGATCCACCCCTCGGTGCGGCGCTCGAGCACGAAGACGAAGATTCCCTCCCGCGGCCCTGCCGGCTCGCCCGCGGGAGAGACCTGGCCCACCAAGTGCCACCGGCTGTGAACCACGGCCGCGCTCTCCCCCAGATAGCGAACCCGGGGCTCGCCCATCGCAATCGTCGAGCCGGGAAAGATCGTGCGAAAGCCAAATTCATGCGCGTCGCGAATGCTCGCCCGGTCATGCCACCAGAGTCCCACCACGTTGACGAACTCGGCGTCCTCGGCGAAGAGCGCCGCGAGCGTGCTAGCATCGGCAGCGTTCCAGGCCTCCTGCCAACGGGTGACGATATCGGCGGGCGATTCCATTTTCAGGCTCCACGGTTGGGGTAGGTTCTTGTAGTACAGCACGGGTAGTAGAGCCCGGGCGCGCGAGCAAGGGGGTGCGGTGCCTGATCCGATTGATCTCGCCTTTCCCTTCACGGGCAGTTGGCTCACGCAGAACAGCCCCGCAAACCGGGTGCCGAGTCACGGAACGGCCCGCTTTGCCACCGCGAACGCGATCGATTTCGTGCCGGTCGATGAGCGCGGGCGCACCGCGCCGCTCCGTTTGGGTTCGTGGCTGCGTCCGGAGCCTCCCGAGCGTTTCCCGGGGTTCGGGCGAGCCATCTATGCACCTGTGAGCGGGGTCGTTGTTACCGCCCACGATTCACAGCCCGACCATGATGCGCACCGCGGACTGCCTTCGGTCAGTTACGCCCTCACCCAGGGCCGGCGCGCGGCTGGGGGCTGGGAGGAGCTGGCAGGGAATTACGTGTTCATCGATACCGGCCGCGCGATCGTAGTCCTGTGCCACTTACAGCGGGGGTCCGTTTCTGTGCGCTCCGGCATGGAGGTGCGCGCGGGGGTGTTGCTCGGGCGCTGCGGCAATTCTGGAAACAGCACCGAACCCCACGTGCACGTTCAGGCGATGGACGCAACAGATGCTCGGCGCGCTCGGCCGCTAGCGATCACCTTCGACGGCTCCCTTCCGCGCAACGGCGAAATCGTCGTGGTCAGTCCCTGGGGCCGAACTGGAGCCGGCGGGTGACTTCTCCGATAAGCTCGCCCGGCTCTGCCGGAGTCGGGAGCGCGCCGTTGAGCCAAAGGTCGGCTAGACCGTGCACGAGCGAGAACGCCGCATATGCGTCTGCTTGCACCGTCACGGCGTCGCGGGAGGAACTGCCCTCCGCAACCGCCGTCGCGAGAGCCTCCCACGCCGAGTGTCGCGAGGACCGGAGTGAGGGGTCAGCCTCGTCAAGCAGTGCCGGCTGCCACATCACCGCATAATGCCCGGGATGCGCGAGCGCCCACTCGACGTACCGCACTCCCATTGCGTAGATGTCCTGATCCCCCACCTGCAGCGCGCCGGTGAGTGATTCGAAGCCGGAGATCGCCAGCGCCGTGAGCAGTCCGCGCAGCGTTTTGAAGTGGTGCACGGGCGCGGAATGTGAGACGCCCGCCCGCCGCGCCAACTCCCGCAGCGAGATTCGCGCAGGTCCGGCCTCTGCAGCCATTGCGGCCGCCTCGGTCAGCAGTTGCGCAGGCAAGTTCCCATGGTGATACGTCGTCATTCCGCCACGATATCTAGACACTGACAAGTTGCGCCACTAGAGTAGATCTTTCCACTGTCTAGATTGGCGATCCAATGATTCTCCTCCTGCCACTTCTCTTGACGACGGCGCTCGTTCGTTTCGGCGCGAACCGGCTCGTTCGCCGGGGCATAAGTGCCGCGCACCCCTGGGATTCCTGGGCAGCAGCCTTCGCGGCCGGGATGGCTGCGGTATACCTGTCCACCGGCGTTACTCATTTCGTGGAGCCCCAGCGATCCGGGCTCGAAGCCATCGTTCCACCCGCGATCCCCTGGCCAGGTGCGGCCGTGGCGGCCTCTGGGATCGCCGAATTCGCTATCGCCATCGGACTGGTCCTCCCCAGAACTCGGCGGTGGGCAGCCATGACATCGATCGCGATGCTGATCGCACTGTTCCCGGCCAACGTCGTTGCCGCGGGCGGGGTCGACCATCCGGCAGCGCCGTCGACGCCGCTCCTACCGCGGGCCGCGCTTCAGGTCGTGCTACTCCTCGCGTCGGCCGCGGCGCTCCGCCCGTTCACCGGGCAGCCTTCCGCGGCGCGGCGTTCCTCCGTAGAGTTGGAGGGGTGAGCAGTTGGGATGGCGGGCTACTTGCCGCGCCGCAGCGGGAGTTCGTTGAGGCGGCGCTGGGGGCGCCGAGGCTCGTCGACGACTTCTCGTGGGGGTTGATCGACACCCGTGTGCTGCACATCGAGGCGGGCGGGCAGCGGTTCATCGCCAAAGCCGCTTCCCCCGGCAATCACCATATTCACCGGGAGATCACTGCGCACGAAGGCCCGACTCGTCCGCTGGTCGACCTGGGCTTAACCTCGCGCCTCGTCGCCGCGAGCCGTGCCCGCCATGTGCTCGTTGTGGGCTACCAGGAGGGCGCGCTGGCCGAGGGGTCACCGGCGGAACTGGACCCGGATATTCACCGCCAGGCCGGCACCGCAATTCGGGCCCTTCACGCGCAAGCCTCCCGCCTGGATGAGGAGTACGAGCACCGCGCCGTCGCCCGAGCGTTTCGGTGGCTGGATGGCGCGCATCGGATCGACCCCGGCGCAGCAGCCGACGCACGGGCGATCCTGCGTTCATATCGGCCGATGGCCATCGACGTCGTGCCCACCCACGGAGATTGGCAGCCGCGCAATTGGCTCGTTGCGGGATCGCAGCTCCGGGTGATCGATTTCGGACGGTTCGACTGGCGCCCTCCCGCCACCGAGCTCTGCCGATTGGCGGCGCAGCAATGGCGGAAGGTTCCCGGCCTTGAAGCCGCCCTGCTGGACGGCTACGGCTCAGATCCCCGCGACGAGCACGTGTGGAAGATCGACCAATTGCGCGAGGCGATCGCCACCGCCGCGTGGGCATATTCGGTCGGGGAGGAAGCGTTCGAGCAACAGGGGCACCGGATGCTCGCTGAGGCACTCACCCAGTTCTAAAGAACCTCCCGCTTGGCATGCGGAGCACGGCGACGAAGCAGCTCGACAGTGCCGCAATACGTCCTGCGTGTGATTCCGTTCTTAAACCGGGTCAGTGCTGAATTAGAGTTTCACTCATAGACGGGGGTACGCAGCCACTCTAAGTCGGCTTCGATCTCACTGTAATCGTCTGCGTGCCACTTATCGAGGATCTCGGCGTAGCGGGCCGGGTCATTGAGGGTCGGCCCGCCCTCGCTCGGGGGTGTTGTGACGATGTCGTACCACCAGCGATTACCGCCCTCGCGGAACGGCGCGAAACTTAGGTTATCCGGCTGGAGTATGTGTCGAGCGTGGAGCACAAGACTGTTCGCGATCTGGTGATCGGTGTAGGTACTGATGTCCATGTTGTATCGGCCGTCGACAGTTTCTTGATCTTGCCGCTAGGGCTCTCAAGTTCTTGCCCAGTCGCTGCATAGACAGGCCCATCAACATCGTTTTGGGGACCTCGGGCGCCGATGGTGGCGTCGGCGCAGTGGTGGGTGCTTCAACCTCTGCCGATTCAACTGACTCCACGTTTGGCGGCCCCAGATTGAAGTTCGTAGTTAACGTGCGCATCCCAGCAACTACTCCGGCGACGAGCACGACGATAAAAAGCCCAACAAATACACT
>Ga0209487_1004204_pt1 | contig 11128 bp, 11 predicted proteins | sample Poulit2012_FD_187524 | JGI IMG/M metagenome (GOLD analysis project Ga0209487, IMG submission 187524) | Agricultural soil microbial communities from Georgia to study Nitrogen management - Poultry litter 2012 (SPAdes) (version 2) | ecosystem: Environmental > Terrestrial > Soil > Agricultural land... | reverse complement strand
TGTCTCTATTAATCCCAGAGAGGATATAGCTGTCATTCAATATACAGGAGGAACAACCGGCAGATCGAAAGGGGCGATGCTTACCCATTATAATTTAGTAGCAAACACAATACAGAGTGCCGGAACTTCTATAGGTAAAACAAAATTAGGGAAAGAACGGGTGCTTGCCATCTCACCTCTATTTCATGTATACGGAATGACGAGTGCAATGAATCTGACATTCTATAACGGCGGAAACTTAATATTAGTTCCTAAATTTAATGTAGAACAAGTTGTAAAAATCATTAAGGAAACAAAGCCAACTATATTTCCGGGTGTGCCAACGATGTATATTGCTTTACTCGATCATTATAAAAAAGAAAAATTTGATCTGAGTTGCTTACCCACTTGTACAAGTGGGTCCGCACCGTTGCCAATTGAAGTACTCCATGATTTTAATAATATAAGCGGTACAAAGGTAGCAGAAGGTTTCGGACTTTCAGAAGCTTCGCCTGTTACACATCGAAACCCGGTTTCAGGACTGCAAAAGGCAGGAAGTATTGGTATTCCAATACCAAACACAGATGCGAAAATTGTAGATCAAGCAACAGGCGATGAGTTCTTACCGGTTGGAGAAGTTGGGGAGTTAATTATTAAAGGTCCACAGATCATGAAAGGATACTGGCGAATGCCGGAGGAGACGGAACAAGTTTTACGTAATGGTTGGCTTTATACCGGGGACTTAGCAAAAATGGATCAAGATGGCTTCTTCTATATAGTTGGCCGAAAAAAAGAAATGATTATTGCCAGTGGCTATAATGTTTATCCAATTGAAATTGAGGATGTCATTTATACGCATCCAAAAGTATTAGAAGCAGCAGTCATAGGTGTTCCGGATAAATATCGCGGTGAAACTATTAAAGCAGTTGTCGTTCCGAAAGAATCGGAAGTCATTTCCAAAGCGGAGTTCATTCAATTTTGCCGGGATCATCTGGCGGCATATAAGATTCCACACACTGTTGTTTTTGTCAACGAATTGCCTAAAACAGCAGTTGGTAAAATTTTAAAAAGAGTCTTGAAAGAGGAATTATTTTCATAAGCTTTAATAAACATACTTACCAGTTAGTATAAAAATGGAGGGAAAATCATGCATTTACGTTTAACAGAGGAACAAAAAATGGTTCAAACAACAATCCGTAAGTTTGTAGAAAAGGAATTAATACCACTTGAAAACGAAGTTCTTAGAAATGAAAGGGAAGGAAAGCCGAGTCTATCAGAAGAAAAGTTAACAGAACTTCAATTGAAAGCAAAAAAAGCAGGTTTCTGGGGAATCAATACACCGGAAGCGTATGGTGGAGCAGATATCGGACAAATGATGCTGGCCATCGTATCAATGGAAGTTTCTAAAACATTCGTACCGTTCCAATTCGGAGGGTCAGCAGATAATATTCTTTATTATGGGAATGAGGAACAGAAAGAAAAATACTTAATTCCAACAATTAATGGAGACAAGAAGTCTTGTTTTGCGATGACAGAACCCGGAGCCGGATCAGATACAAGAAATATTAAAATGACAGCTATTAAAGATGGAAATGAATGGGTATTAAATGGAGAAAAGACATTTATTACCGGTGGAAATGAAGCAGATTTCGTCATGGTTATTGCTATAACCGACAAAGAATTGCATGAAAAAACCGGGCGCGATGGTGTAACTTGCTTCATCGTCGACCGGGATATGGGCTGGAAATCGGAATATATTGACACAATGGGTGAATGGGGCCCAGCAGGACTGATTTTTGATAATGTGCGCGTTCCTGAAGAAAATATTCTTGGAGAGTTGCATGGCGGGTATGACCTCGGACTGGAGTGGATCGGATTTGCAAGATGGGTTGTTGGTGCCCGTGCAGTCGGTTCAGCAGAAAGATTGCTGCAAATGGCTATAGATTATGCACAGGAGCGTGAGACGTTTGGTAGGCCAATCGCTGACAGACAAGCAATTCAGTGGCAAATCGCTGACTGTGCAGTGGAAATTGAAGCAGCAAAATGGCTTGTCCTAAATGCAGCATTTACGCTTGATCAGGGGGAGGATAACCGTCACTTGGCTTCCATTGCTAAATTATACGGGTCAAATATGGGTAACAATGTAGTTGACCGTGTTCTGCAGATTCATGGAGGCATGGGTTATACAAGAGAATTGCCGATTGAACGATGGTACCGTGAAGCAAGATTATGGAGAATTTATGATGGTACAGATGAAATTCAACGTTTAATCATATCTAGAAACTTATTAAAAGGACATGTAAAAGTAGGACAATTTATTTAAAATACAATTCATTAACAATAGGGAGGAAATTTTGATGACAGGCAGATTTGCAGGAAAAGTAGCTTTTGTAACAGGCGGCAGTCGCGGAATAGGAAAAGGGATTACACAGCAGTTTGCAGAAGAAGGTGCGAAAGTAGCGTTAATAGATGTAAATGAGGAAGCGTTACAAGAAACAGCGGAAGAATTCAAAGCCAAAGGATATGACATATACACGAAGGTTGCTGATGTTACTCAACCGGAAGAGATTGAATCAGCAATGAAGGAAGTTGTTTCAGCGTTTGGTTCACTTGACATACTCGTTAATAATGCGGGCGTTATCCGCGACAACCTATTATTTAAAATGACAGATAATGACTGGCAGCAAGTCATGGATGTTCATCTAAAAGGCTCATTTAATGCGGCACGGGCTGCACAAAAATATATGGTTGATAATAAATACGGCCGGATTATTAACATCTCATCAACATCTGCTCTCGGTAATCGGGGTCAGGCAAACTATGCAACGGCTAAGGCGGGATTACAAGGTTTAACCAAAACACTTGCCATTGAACTTGGTAAATTCGGTATTACTGTTAATGCTGTTGCACCAGGATTTATTGAGACAGAAATGACAAAAGAAACAGCCCAAAGAATAGGTGTCCCGTTTGAGGAACTGGTGAAAGCAAGTATAAGTAACATTCCTGTAAACAGAAGCGGAAAACCAGCAGATATTGCGAATGCCGTTGCTTTTTATGCCGATGAAAAATCTTCATTTGTAAATGGGCAGGTAATCTATGTCGCTGGCGGACCGAAAGATTAATAGATAGTTGATTATGAATGGAGGTATGGACATATGTTAAAGGAATCAGTAGGGAAACGATCCAATAAAGTTAAAAACACCGTTGAAAGAGGAATGGTTAAAAAATTTGCAGAAGTCATTGGTGACCTGCATCCTATTTTTATAGATAAGGAGGCAGGGAAACGATCCAGATACGGTCAGAATATTGCACCACCAACCTTTCCGCGTGTCTTTGATTATGGAGAAGTTGCTGGATTAGAATTACCAAATAAAGGACTTATTCACGGGGAGCAAATCTATCATTACGAAAGACCGTTAATGATAGGTGAGGAGATTAACTGTTACACAGAAGTAAAGGATTGTTATGAGAAAAAGGGAATGGTGTTTTTTGTTCTGAAAAGATACGGTGAAACCCCTGAAAATGAAACTGTCTTCACGGCGGAGCAGGTTATTATTATAACAGAGGCTGTAAGGGAGGGGATGAAGCTTTGAAACAGTTAATAGCATTCCAAAGCGGTGATTCACTGGATGAAGTAATACTCGCTCCTGTATCCAGACTTGATTTGATTAAATATGCGGGCGCTTCGGGAGATTTTAACCCTATCCATACGATTGATGAAGAAGCCGAGAAAGCCGGATTACCCGGCATTATCGCTCATGGTATGTGGACGATGGGCAACTTGACCAAATTATTTACCCCTTATTATGAAACGGGATTTATTCAAGACTATTCAATCCGATTTAAAGGGATGGTCTTTTTGAACGATGTGATTACATTAAAAGCGATAGTACAGGAAGTAAACGAAGAAAACATCGATTTTAAAGTACTTGCTGTTAACCAAGATGGAAAAGAAGTCATTAAAGGCAAAGTATTATTTTTAAAATATGAATAATAGTCTGGGATGGGAGTGGAAGCAGATATGAAAAGGGATGCTGTTATTGTATCCGCGGTTCGAACGCCTATAGCGAGGCAAGGGGGCGCCCTTGCCTCAATTCCTGCACATATTTTCGGTGCAGAGGTTATGAAAGAAGCCATTAAACGAGCAACAGTTAATCCGGAGGCCATTGACGATGTGATTTTCGGAAATGTGTTAAGTGGCGGAGGGAATATTGCCAGATTAACCGCACTGCAGACAGGGTTATCAACTGAACTACCGGGGCTTACTGTTGATCGTCAATGTGGTTCAGGCATTAATGCAGTAAACCTGGCTGCACAAGCGATTAAAGCCGGGGAAGGAGATATCTATGTTGCAGGCGGAACAGAAAGTATGAGCCGGGCGCCATATTTAATGGATCGTGCTGAACGTGCATATAGTCCGGCACCTCCAAAGTTCCGCAGCTCTCAACTCTCACCACAAGAGATAGGGGATCCGCCGATGGGTATTACAGCGGAAAACTTAGCTGAAAAATATAAAGTCGGCAGAGAGGAACAAGATGAATTTGCACTGCGAAGTCAACAGAGGATGGCGAGGGCGATGGAAGAAGGTCGCTTTGATGAACAAATCGTTCCAATCGAGGTTCCGGTAAGAAAAGGAGAACCTATTACATTTAAAACAGACGAACATCCGCGTCCGCAAACAACAATCGATGCATTATCGAATTTACAACCTGTATTCCTTAAAGGTGGTACTGTAACAGCCGGAAGCAGTTCAGGTTTAAATGATGCTGCATCCGCACTTGTTATTATGTCAAGAGAAAAGGCGGAAACACTAGGTGTAACACCATTAGCTACAATACGTGCATCTGCGGTCGCTGGCGTTAACCCGAATATCATGGGAATTGGTCCTGTTCCAGCTACTAAAAAAGTAATGGAAAAGTCAGGACTTACATTAAATGATATGGATACGATCGAAATCAATGAAGCTTTTGCAGCCCAAGTACTTGCTTGTGATCGGGAACTCGAAATGGATCCCGATAAAGTAAATGTTAATGGTGGAGCGATTGCACATGGTCACCCGTTAGGTGCTACAGGAGCGATACTGGCAACCAAAGCTGTTTATGAATTAAAACGGTCAAATGGAAGATACGGCCTCATTACAGCATGTATCGGCGGTGGGCAAGGGATTGCGACAATTATTGAAAGAGAATAGATGAGCACGTAATAAACAAGGGATGGAGACTCCGTTGCTCTTGAATAAGAGCAACGGGTTAGGCAAGGAGGGATACCATGGCAGAATCGCATGAAATTGAGGTATATGTTCGCTTTTGTGAAACCGATGCAGCGGGTCATGTAAATAATACAAGTTATTTTTTGTACCTTGAAGAAGCACGAACTAAATTTTTTACAGTCCTTGGTTTTGATAGAGATAACCGAGAATCTTCCTTAGACTTTATTTTAGCCTCAACATCATGTGATTATTTATCCCAAGCATATGGGGCTCAAATGTTAAAAGTTTCAACGTATGTTTCAAATGTAGGTACGAAAAGTTTTAGTTTAAATCATATAATTACCGACGTTATAACAGACAAGGTAATTGCAAAAGGTTCTGCTGTTACGGTTTGTTTTAATTATGAAGAACAGAAAACGGAAATCATACCGGATGTATTACGAGAAACACTAGAAGGTTATCTTATTGGAAGCTGAGTTAACGTAATATTCATTCCTTGTTTTTGGTGAAAATAATTTAAAAAAAGAATTGTATAGGAGGAGAAGTACATGGATCAGGTAAAAGATAGTCATGTATTAGTTGATATTAATAAGGGGACCATGCACCTTTCCTTAAATCGGCCTGAAAGCCTAAATGCTTTTAGTCCCGACATGATAGCTAGTTTAAAAGATGCTTTAAATAAAGCCAAGGGTGATGAAGATATTAGAGTCGTAACTATCTCTGGTTCGGGTCGTTCCTTCAGTGCCGGCGGGGACGTCAAAACGATGGGAAAAAGAGAACCTTTGGATGTGTATGAACATATCGGAGAACTAAATGAACTAATTCTTTTGATGAGAGACTTGGAAAAACCAATTATAGCAGCTGTACATGGCTATGCAGCGGGGGCAGGATTTAATTTGGCTTTAGCATGTGACATCATTCTCGCAGCTGAAAAAAGTAAGTTTGTTTTAAGCTTTTCCAAGGTTGGGTTAATCTCAGACGGTGGCGGACACTATTTTCTGCCAAGATTAATTGGGCCATACCGTGCCAAAGAATTACTATTTAGTGCAGAACCGATAACAGTTGAAGAAGCTCACTCATTAGGAATTGTGAATCATATTTATTCTTTAGATGAATTTGAAGACAAGGTTCGGGAATTCGCTGATAAATTAGCAGCAGGTCCTTCAACCGCATACGGATTTATAAAAAAGATTGTAGATCAATCATTTGAATCCAGTTTAGATGAAATCCTTGAACAAGAACGAATCACACAAGCAACAGTCGTTAGTACAGATGATCACCAAGAAGGTGTGCAGGCATTTAAAGAAAAGCGTGAGCCGAACTTTGGGAAGGATGTTAAAGTATAACCAGAATTTGTTAGCGCTTACAAAGGACTAGAGAGGATGAATATAGGTACAGGTAATAGTTGAGTTGACTATTACCTGATGTAAGTTAGTGCTATGAGGGGGAGAATGAAGTGGATATTTTAATTCAGCAACTTTTTAATGGTTTAACGATTGGTAGCGTTTATAGTCTGGTTGCCTTAGGATTGACCCTTGTCTATGGAATTTTACACATTCCTAACTTCGCACATGGCGCACTTTACATGGTCGGCGGATATATTACGTTGACCATGATGACATCTTTTGGATTGCATTATTGGCTTGCCATTCTTGTGTCAGTCATTGTTGTTGGTTTACTAGGTGTACTAATGGAGAGAGTTGTATTTCACCCTTTAAGAGAAGCACCACCTATCCATGACAAAATTGCTGCCATAGGAATTCTACTATTACTTGAAGCTTTGGCGCAATTAATCTGGGGAGCAGATTTCCAGACAATGCCATCACCATATGGTCAAGTAGTGAATTTATTTGGTTTAACCTTCACACTCCAAAGAATATTAATTATTGTAGCCGCTATATCAGTTATGATTTTATTGTATTTATTCCTTAAGAAAACATATATAGGTTCAACGATTATTGCCATGGCGCAAAATCGTGAAGGAGCATTTTTAGTAGGAATCAACACAAACAAAGTAGCTATGATAACCTTTCTTATTGCAGGAGGTTTAGCTGCTATCGCCTCTTCTCTTACGTCACCGATTAATCTTGTTTTTCCGGGTATGGGACATTTGGTTATTTTAAAAGCTTTTGTAATCATCATTTTGGGTGGAATGGGAAGTATCCCTGGAGCAATTATTGGTGGTTATATTCTGGGATTTAGTGAAAGTATAGGAGCAACTTATATCTCAGGTGATTACAAAGATATCATTGCATTTGTTTTACTCATTATCATTTTGTCTATAAAACCTACCGGCCTTTTTGCAAAGGGGGGACATTCATGATATCTCTGTTGAAACGAAGAAATGTCATCATAGGTTTGATCATCATAGCTGTATTATTCCCATTAGTAACACAAAATGACTACTATATTCATATTATGACGCTCTCTTTTATTTGGATCATTGCCGTTTATGGATTGAACTTGTTAGCCGGGTATACGGGCTATTTATCTCTTGCACATGCTGGATTTTTTACCATTGGTGCCTATGCACTAGGATTATTAACTGTAAAAACCGAACTTAGTTTCTGGCCCGCTTTTATGCTAGCTCCTATCATTACAGCAGTTATAGGGTTGGTTGCTGGCTTAATTTCTCTCAGAACAAAGGAACATTACTTTGCCATCTATACATTATGTGTAGGGTATGTTATTTATCTGATCATTGATAAGTGGGATGGCTTAACAGGGGGTGTCAGAGGCCTAATTGGAATTTCTGCACCAGCTGATATAGGTCCGATTTCATTTGCCAGCCCACTATCACAATACTATCTTGTTTTGTTCTTCTTGCTTTTAGTCATTTTAATCGTATATCGGATTGTTCACTCTATCATAGGAAAAACCTATATAGCTATTCGCAATAGTGAAGAATTGGCACAAACATTAGGAATTTCTACGATGAAAAATAAATTAATTGTTTTTGTATTATCAACCTTCTTTGCGGGGTTGGCTGGCGCATTATATGCAAGTTTTATTCGATTTATTGGCCCGGAATTAGGCTACATTACCGTTAATTTTGACTTGTTAATGTATTTACTAGTTGGTGGAATAGGAACGTTATCTGGCCCCATTATCGGGACTATTCTTGTTGTTTGGGTAACGCAGCAACTTCAATTTTTTCAAGACTACCGGATGATTATATTTGGCCCATTACTTACTTTGTTAATTATTTTCTCGCCAAGAGGAATCATTGGATTTATAGGTGACTGGAAAATAAAAAGAATCGGAAGAAAAAAACGAAAATTAAATGAGAAACAAATAGACTCAGATATTATAAGTGAATCTGAAACAAAAAAACAAGCTTAGGGGTGAAGTATATGCTATTGGAAACAAAACAGTTAACGAAGCAATTTGGTGGTTTGCTCGCTGTTAATCATGTTGACTTTTCAATTGAAAAAGGGAAAATCAATGCAATTATTGGACCAAATGGAGCAGGGAAATCTACTTTCTTTAATTTAATTAGTGGCTTTCATCCGCCGAGTTCTGGCCAGGTTTTATTTAAAGGGCGTGATATTACGAAATTGCCTGCAAATAAGATTGCGGAATTAGGGATTGCTAGGACATTTCAAACTACAAATTTATTTGAACAGACCAGTGTTTTTGAAAATGTTGTAGTTGGGCATCGCCTCCGAACAAAATCAAACCTGTTCGACGCTGTTTTTAGAACGAAGCGTTTAAAAAGAGAGGAAGAAAAGTGTAAAGAAAAAGCAGTTGATGTTTTAGACTTCGTAGGTCTGTCCCAAATAGCTGATAATGTGGTCGCTAATATTTCACAGGAAGAGAAGAAACGAGTTGCTTTTGCACTAGCATTAGCCACAGATCCTGAAATTGTTTTCCTTGATGAACCTGCAGCGGGGATAAATCCTGATGAAACAGAAACACTTTCTCTGTTAATGGAGAAGATGGTTCAAAAGGGTCTTACTGTCTGTTTAATTGAACATAAAATGCCAATGATCATGAAGTTGGCTCATAAAATAATGGTTTTAAACTACGGTGAAAAAATTGCAGAGGGCACACCTGAAGAAATTAATAATAATGAAGATGTCATAAAAGCTTACCTGGGAGGGAGTGCCAGTGCTTAAGTTAAAAGATGTTTCTGTTAAGTATGGAAATTTTGCAGCAATACAAGAGGTGAATATTAGTGTAAAGCAAGGAGAAATTGTTGTTTTATTGGGCGCAAATGGAGCTGGTAAAAGCACAACATTCAGGGCAATTAGTGGATTAAATAAGGCCGCTAACGGTGATGTTTTATTTGAGGATAAATCAATTAAAGGGAAGTCTCCCGATAAAATTGTGAAGGAAGGGATTGTCCAATGTGCTGAAGGAAGAAAACTTTTTTCACAAATGACAGTTCATGAAAATTTAATGATGGGTGCTTATGTTCATAGAAAAAAGAAAGCTGAGATCAATAAAACCCTTAAAACCGTTTATGAATTATTTTCAATTTTATACGACAAAAGAAATGAAGCTGCAGGTTCCTTAAGCGGGGGGCAACAACAGATGTTAGCCATAGGTCGGGCATTAATGTCAAAACCAAAACTTATGATGCTTGATGAACCCTCTATTGGTTTAGCACCTTTAATTGTCGAGCAGATGTTTGATGTGATAAAACAAATTAACAAAGATGGAACTACGATACTTTTGGCCGAGCAAAATGCAAATGCAGCACTACGGATTGCAAATAAAGGTTATGTTTTCGAAAGTGGTTCAGTTGTTGTACAAGGAAGCTCGGATGAACTATTTTCTAACGATGAAGTGCGTAAGGCTTATATCGGAGCTTAACTATGGGATGGGGGTGATGAATAGTTTGGAAAGCATTTAAAAAATGGGAGGTAAAGAACATGAAAAAAGTTAAGTTATTATTTTTCTTAATAAGTGTCATTTTAATGACAAGTTCATTGGCAGCATGTTCTCAATCTAATGAAACGGCAGAAGCAGAGAATGGTAAAGATGTTGTGAATATCGGCTTTAGTGGACCATTAAGCGGCGCTGCAGCCTACTATGGAGAAGCTACATTAAATGGCTTAGAAATGGCTGCTGAAGAAATTAATGAAGAAGGATTTGAAGTTGACGGCAAGACATACGAAATCAATCTAGTTTCATTAGATGATGAATATTTACCTAATGAAACAGCAGCTAATGCCAAAAGGTTCATGCAGGAATATAATACACCTATTATATTTACACCACATAGCGGGGGAATTTCTGCTCTTCAAGTTTTTAATGAACAAGAAAACTTTTTGATTGGTGCTTATTCTAGCGAACCTGTTATTACGGAAGGCGGGAATTCCCTGACAGTACGCATCCCTCCAAGCTATGACGGTTATGTAGAACCATTTGCTGACTATTCAATGGAACGTTTTGGAAAAAAACTCGCATCTCTACCTCCTGTGACAGAATACGGTCAAGACTGGGAGGAAGCATTACTACCATATTGGGAGGAAAACGGTGGAGAAGTTGTTCATAACTCTTCTATTGATTTCTCTAAAGACACGGATTTCTTTACAATGATAACAAATGCACTCGAAGAAGACCCTGATGTACTATTTATTGGCGGGCCTTCAGAACCGACCGCAAAAGTAGCTAAGCAGGCAAGAGAATTAGGATTTGAGGGCGGTTTTATTATTATGGATCAAGCGAAATTAGATGAAATGAAAAGGGTAACAGAGTCATATGAATTATTAGAAGGGTCTATTGGTGTAGTGCCATTAGTTGATGCGGATTATCCAGCAGCACCAGAATTTGTTGAAAAATATAATGAAACGTATGATAAAGATCCAGGTTCTGAAGCAGGACTCAACTATATTACTTTACACATTTTCGTTGAAGCAATGAAAGCTGCAGGTAATGTGGAAGATGCTAAAGTAATCCGAGAACATATCCAAGATGGATTAGATAATTTAC
>Ga0209487_1004203_pt1 | contig 11128 bp, 13 predicted proteins | sample Poulit2012_FD_187524 | JGI IMG/M metagenome (GOLD analysis project Ga0209487, IMG submission 187524) | Agricultural soil microbial communities from Georgia to study Nitrogen management - Poultry litter 2012 (SPAdes) (version 2) | ecosystem: Environmental > Terrestrial > Soil > Agricultural land... | reverse complement strand
ACGAGTGTACTGGGTGTATTCCTTGTTTTGAAAAATCAGGCCATGACGACCGATGCCATCAGCCATACGATACTGCTCGGCATTGTGCTGGCATTTTTCATCACACAGGATATCCGTTCACCATGGCTGATTATCGGTGCGGCGCTGATCGGTGTGCTGACCGTTTATCTCATCCAGCTGATCAACCAGACAAACCTGATTAAAAATGATGCATCGATCGGTATCGTCTTTACAGCCCTTTTTGCGATTGCGATCATTCTGATATCCAGATATGCCGACAACGTCCATCTGGATATAGACGTTGTCATCGCAGGAGAGGTTTTATTCGCACCGCTCAACAGAATTGAAATATTCGGTTTCAGCATCCCGAGAGCCCTGTGGCAGCTCGGGATGCTGCTCATCATCAACACAGGTTTTGTCGCATTGTTTTATAAAGAGCTCAAAGTCTCAACATTCGATCCTAAATTTGCCTATGTCATCGGATTCGGCACAACGCTGATCTACTATATGCTGATGACGCTCGTATCCGTGACCGCAGTCGTCGCATTCGATGCGGTCGGCGCCATACTTGTCATCAATTTCTTTGTTGCACCGGTACTCACCGCTTATCTGCTTGTGAAAAAGCTGAGCCATATGATATTTCTCACTGCTTTTTTTGCTGTTTTAAACAGTACACTCGGATATGTGATCGGCTATAATCTGGACTTGTCGATGTCCGGCGCCACTGCAGCTGTCGCATTTTTAATTTTTATGACAGTATTCCTATTCAAGCCTGACGGCTATATCATTCTTAAAATAAAGAAACGACGTCAGAAAAAAGAATTCATGCATGCAATGATTCTGATGCTGATGAGCGAGGATGAACATGAAACGATTTCACTGAGTGAAATCTCCAAACACTTCAATCTCACCGAGGCTGAAACTAAAAAACAGCTGGAGACACTCGAAGTGGAAGGATATATCGTAAAAACCGACGGACATTACATGCTGACCCTGCGTGGTGAAGAATTTACGCATTATTCACGTATTAAGTATGAGTTGAAACCTTACTGATGATGAAGCATATTATTATAACGAAGAGGTGGATCATTTGAGCCCGACGAAAGAAGATTATATTAAAGTGCTGTTTGAACTTGGCGGACGTTTCAACCGGGTGTCCAACAAAGAAGTGTCCAACCGGCTGGATATTTCCCCGCCGACCGTTACTGAAATGATGAACAGCCTGGTAAAAGTTGAATGGGTGGAATATACCCCTTATAAGGGCAGTATCCTGACAGACAAAGGGACGGCGTATGCCAAAGAAATCATCAGAAAGCACAGGCTGTGGGAAGTATTTTTATTTGAGAAACTGGGTTTTGATATAGAGGATGTACACGCTGAGGCAGAGCTGCTCGAACATACTACAAGTGATGATGTCGCAGACAAACTCGAGTCATACCTGGATTACCCTGCATACTGCCCGCACGGCGGAGCGATAAAGATCGACCTGATGGATATGCAGGAAGATCATACCTTTACGATTTCTGAAGCAGAAGCTGGAGCTGAAGTCGTCATTTCAAGAATTGTCGATGAAGAAAAACTGCTAAAGTATTTTAAGAATCAGCATTTAAACATAGGTGACCGCATTACTGTCACCGATATAGATACATCCATTGATTTGATTACACTCACAGCTGAAGAAGATAAAGAAATACAAATCAGCATTTCACTTGGCAATTACCTGTTTGTTGAATCCGTATAAAAAGGAGGAGCATGCGCTCCTCCTTTTTTTAACATCTATTATTTTGAAACATCATTACCCAAGTATGCTTGCAGCATCCAGTTGTTCTTTTCGATTTCTTGAATGTAGGCAATGTACATATCAGCCGTGGAGTCGTCTCCTGCTGCTTCAGCTTCTTTCACACCATTTCTAAGCTCTGCAATGACTACTTCATAGTCTTCTGTCAACTGTCCGACCATCGTTTTATCGTCCAGTCCGTAATCCGCTTCATCAAGGCTTGATTCTTCAAGCGCTTCTTTCAGCTTACCGATCGGCTGACCGCCGATTGCTAAAATTCTTTCTGCAATATCATCCACTATGACCGAAGTCGATTCATAAAGCTCTTCAAATTTCGTGTGCAGTGAAAAGAAATGTGCACCTTTAACATACCAATGGAAGTTATGAAGTTTTCCCCATAAAACAATATGGTTCGCGAGCTGCTTGTTCAATGATTCAATGACTTTGTTCTTTTCAGTTATTTGTACCATGAAACCACTTCCTTGTTTAGAATTATTATAAATAACTTATGTGTATAATATAACACATTAAAATTGCAGCCGCAACACTATTTAGAATTACTCTAAATAACAATCGATACTTATGACATTAATTTCTGAACCATATAAAAATCCCAGTGCCCGTTTCTGTCCGCATATAACAATTCAATCATTATTTTGAGACGTCTTCGCCAAGATAAGCATGCAGCATCCAGACATCTTTTTCTATGCCTTGGATATAAGCGATAAACATATCTGCAGTCGAATCATCTCCTGCATCTTCGGCCTCTTTCACACCGCTTTTCAGTTCTGCTGTAATGACTTCATAATCCTCCACAAGCTGTTTGACCATGGACTCGGCGCTAAGACCATACTCACCTTCGTCAATACTTGATTCTTCAAGTGCTTCTTTCAACTTGCCGATCGGCTGGCCGCCGATTGCTAAAATTCTTTCAGCAATATCGTCCACTATTACCCCGGCGGCATCATACAGCTCTTCGAATTTCGTATGCAGTGAGAAGAAATGCGGCCCCTTCACATACCAGTGGTAGTTGTGAATTTTACCCCATAACACTGTATGGTTCGCGAGCTGCTTGTTCAATGATTCAATGACTCTGTTCTTTTCTGTAATCTGTACCATGAAATCACCTTTCTCAAATAATTGATTTTATATTTAATTAAAAGCATTATAGACAACGTGATGTGTAACACTATACATCTTCCCCATAATGCCGGTGATAAACATGACAGATTTACACTTTAAATCAGATTCACAGATTGCAGGCCGTGCATGATTCCGTTATCTTCAACACTTTTAGTCACATGTTTTGCCTGCATCTTGATTTCATCCTGCGCATTTCCCATGGCAAAACTGTTCGGCACATACTGCAGCATTTCGATATCATTCGGACCGTCGCCAAAGGCATATACATCATTGATGTTAAAGCCCATCTTATCGACGACTTTCTTTATGCCTTCTGCCTTCGAGCCGTCTCTCGGTGAAATATCCATCGAGTACGCATGCCATCTGATGAACTGGAAAGAGTCATCGAACTGTTTTTTATAAATAAACTCCTCACCTTTCGGGCAGAACAACAGTGACTGGTAAATATCACGGTCGATATGATATTCGGGATCATGTCCCGGCATGAAGCCGAGCTTCAATGTTGATATGCCTTCGGTCATATATTCGTGTTCGGGCATATTCGACAACATATTTTCATCATCCAGATACACGAGTGGATGGTCATTTTCCATGGCAACTTCCGTAATATCCTCAAGTCGTTTCGCATTCAGAGGATTTGTGTAGATCAGTTCATCCTCATACACTACGTAGTTGCCGTTCATGCTGACAAACGTATTGACATCCAGTGATTTACGAAGGTCTTCATACATGAACGGTGAACGTCCTGTCGCAATGGCCACAATGTGGCCGGCATCTTTGACCGCCTTCACGGCATCTTTCGTGGATTCGGGCACGATCTTTTCATTATTGTAAAGTGTTCCGTCTATATCAAAGAATATTATTTTCTGTTTACTCATACCAAGCACTGCTCCTAATTAAAAAATTATGCGTAAATATCAAATCTTGATAATCCAAAATACAACACCACAATCAATATCAGCCATATGACCACCATGAACAGATGACCTTTGTCGTAAAATGCAGAGTACAGTTTCAAATCGATGAACATACTCAGTACGAACTGCCAGGCCAATACCGTCGCCAGTATCCAAATTGCAGCCGGGTGGTCGGTAAAGATGAATACGGCCAGTGCGGCAAGGTAGGTGACAAGCATCAAATATAAAAACACCCGTTCAAGCTTCCCGATGTTGAGCGCATGTATTTTCAGGAAATCTTCTTCTTCACGATATCTTGAGTCATCAAAAGCGAAGTAACGCTTTTTCTTTGAAAAGTAATGGGTATAAAACGACTTGATGATCAAGCCTGCAAATAATATGAATAATAAAATATACAAAATTTTCATTCCTATCCTTAAAAACTAAAGTCCTGGCAGCAATTGTAATGGATATCCGGCGGCAACTCCAAGAATAACTATCATCCAGGCGGGTACCTTCATTTTATATAATAGGAAGAACAATAACAATGCCAGGAAGAAATCACTGCCCGAATTGATTCCGCTTATAAATACCGGGTCGTAAAATGCAGCAAGCAGAATGCCGACGACAGTCGCATTGACTCCCATCAGAACGCTCTGGAATTTTTTATTGCCTCTCAGAATGTTTAAAAACGGCAATGCACTCATGACAAGAAGAAATGACGGCAGGAACATTGCGATCATTGCGATAAAACCGCCTGTAACACCCAGCATGACCGCACCCAGGTAACTTGCAAATGTGAATAAAGGCCCCGGAACCGCCTGAGCCATACCGTAACCTGCGAGAAACTCATCCGCTGAAATCAGGCCGGTCGGCACCACTTCCCTTTCAATCATCGGCAGGACTACATGTCCCCCGCCGAAAACAATCGAACCGACACGGAAGAAGATATCAAATATATTCAAATACTGATTATCAAACAGTGAATTCAATATCGGAAGCAGGACCAGCAGTCCAATCAGTGTGCTGAATGAAATGATGCCCATTTTTCGTGTCAAGTTGAATTTAAAACCGGTCAGTTTATTTTCAGATTTATTTTTAAAAAGGAAATAACCAATAAGACCGCCGAGCAGGATTGTCAAAATCTGAATCCATGCATTCGGGTAGATCAGCATCAGTCCTGCCGCCGCAATCGCCATCAGCATCCTTGGAATATCAGGTGCGAGGTTTTTGCCCATGCCGAGCAGTGCATGCAGCACCACTGCTACAGCAACGACTTTCAGGCTGTTGATGAATACAGCGCCTTCCAGATTCAAGGTCTGATACAGCAGTGCAAAAATAATCAGGACTAAAACGGACGGCAGTGTAAATCCGAGAAAAGATAATACGCCGCCCGCTATGCCGCCCCGCAGCATCCCGATTGAAATGCCGACCTGTGAACTGGCCGGCCCTGGCAGGAACTGACATACTGCAATAATATCCGCATACAATTTATCATCGAGCCATTTCTTTTTGTTGACGTATTCTTCTTTGAAGTAGGCAAGATGGGCCACAGGACCGCCAAAAGAAGTCAGACCGAGACGCAGCGAAGTCAGTAATATTTCAATCAGGCTGCCGCCTGATTGGTTATTGTTATCATCGTTTGAATTATGAGCCATTTTGTCCTCCGTATAATAAAGTTAACCCTTTCAAATTTACCAATGATTTGCATATAAATCCATATGACTCACAAAACTATACAAACTCTTAACATATGTACCATATCTTGAGTTAAAGGCGTTAAAAAGACATGCAGCACTCAGTGTGCCACATGCCCTTTATTTCACTTACAATAGTTCTTCAGACAGTTCAACGATATATTTGATTTTATTCCACTGGTCTTCTTCAGTTAAAATGTTTCCATGGTGAGTCGAAGCGAAGCCGCACTGCGGACTTAATGAAATCTGTTCTTTAGGGATGAACTGGGTCGCTTCTTCAATGCGCTCCTTGATTGTTTCTTTACTCTCAAGTTCACCATGCTTCGATGTGAACAACCCTAATACTACCTGCGGGCCGTTATTCGGGATTTTATCCAGCGGCTGGAAGTCTCCTGAACGATCATCATCATACTCTAAAAAGAAGCCGTCCACTTTTTCTTTGGCGAATAATACCGGTGCGATTTTTGCATAGCTGCCTTCAAACGCCCATTTGGAGCGGTAGTTACCACGGCACAGATGTGTTGTGACAACCAGATCTTCCGGCTTGTCTTCAAGCACGCCGTTAACGACGCGGAGTGCAAGGCCGATCAATTTTTCTCTGTCGAGACCGCTGTCGTTGAACGGCAGTTCTTCAGCGTTCAGCCCTGCGATATATACATCATCAAATTGAAGGTAGCGGCAGCCGGCATCGTAAAATGCTTTGACCGCATCTCTGTAAGTCTGAATGATATCGTCTGCATAAGTATCAATATCAGTATAGTATTCATGGTCTCTGATTCCTGCGTTGAATAACTGGTTCGGGCTCGGAATCGTCTGCTTGGCCACAGCACGGTCGCCGACAATCTCTTTGAATAATTTGAAGTCCCTCACATGCGGATGATTCTCGTTGAAGGAAACCTTTCCTTTGTTGCGCACATTCCATGCTTCAGTTTCTTCTCCGACAAATGCATAGCCTGTTTCAGGAACGTACCCTTCAACGCCGTTTAGATTCTCAAGGAAATCAGTGTGCCAGAAACGGCGTCTGAATTCACCGTCAGTCACAGCTTTCAATCCGGCTTCAATCTGCTTATCGACCACTTTCGCGATCTCTTCCGTTTCGATATCATAAAGTTCACTCGATGAAAGTTCATTATTTTTATAAGCCTCACGTGCTTTATGAATCCGTTCAGGTCTGAGCAGGCTGCCCACGTGATCTGCCTTGAAAGGTCCAGTTTTTACATTTGTCATATTATCCGCTCCTAAATATTTAAATTATAAATAAATCCCCTTCTTATCTTTGATAAAAAGAGGATAACGTCCGTCATCTCTTCTCATCTGGGAGCTTTCGCTCCAGGAATTAGCACAGTTCCATAAATGGTCTGCTGCTGAGGTTTCAACGGGCCGGTCCCTCCGCCTCTCTTGATAAGAAAGTATTATTTTATTAATCCATATACTATCACTCGGATTATATAAGGTCAATGATTTATTAGAAAATTTTAAAATATTTAATCATCTTGTGGAAACACTGATATGAAAGAACCTCTCTATAATTTAATGTTAATAGTATATTATTTAATGCTTATCATTAAATAATTATTGTATTTTATTAAAATATGTTGTATATTGGTACTACTAACCAAAGGAGGTTTTACTGATGACAGAAAACGCAGTAATCCATAAACGATTCAGTACGATGGTTAAAGTGCTTTACGTTCTTTCCTATGTCCCTCTCACAATTTTGATACTCGGTGTTCTTGCAGTACTCGCCGGAATTGTTATCGTGCCATTTATACCATTAAATCTGATTGAAGACAGAATGACACAGATGCCCATTGTCGGAACATACGAAAGTACAGGTTTAACATTGGAAATTACTGAAGCCTACCTGGAAACAATCAGTCTGGATCAGACTGCAATCATGCTCGTACTGGTATCACAATTCTTTTATCTCATTGCCGTTGCTCTGATTTTATTTTTCATCAACAGATGGCTGCATAACTTAAAACATGGTGATATTTTCACACTTAAGAACAGCCGCTTCATAGAACTCGCCGGATATACTTTAATGATATTTACAATAATTGATGCACTGGCAAAACTGGCTGTACAAAATCTAATGATGCAGACATTCTCCGTAATGGAAATTTCTGCAGAACTGAATGAGCAGTTCACATTTTCTTTCGATCAGCTGAGCCTTGACTTCAATCTTATGATATTATTCAGTGGTGTTATCATATGGATTCTTGCCAAAGTATTTAAATACGGTGCTTTTCTGCAGGAAGAATACGATGCAACAGTTTAGAGAGGGTGGTTAACATGATAATAGTCAGACTTGACAGAGTGCTCGCAGACAGAAAGATGCCACTTGGAAAACTGGCCGATGAAATCGGTGTATCCATCGTCAATCTTTCAAATTTGAAAACCGGAAAAGTGAAGGCAGTCAGATTCTCAACTTTGGATGCAATATGTAAGGCACTCGACTGCCAACCGGGAGACATCCTGGAATACGCTCCGGAAGATACTGCAGGAAGTTAGAAAGCTCGAAATATTTGCACTCTTCTATAAATAGTTATAAGATAAAATCAATGATAGGTTGCCATCAACATTAGGAGTGTGTGATATGAAGCTTACAGTAACAGACAATGCATTAAACTGGTTTAAAGAAGAAGTGGAGTTGGAATCCGGAAGCAAGGTGCGTTTTATTGTCCAAATATACGGTGACAGTAAAATCCGCGAAGGCTATTCGCTCGCTTTTACACTGGATAAAGATGACAGAAAAAAAGCAGTGGAATACGAAAAAGACGGTATTGAGTTTTATATCAATGAATCTGATCTATGGTTTTTTGATGGCTATGATTTATCAGTTGAATATGATGAAGAAAAAGATGAAGTTTTGTTCGAATATATAGAACAATAAGTAAATGAGAGCCGTTTAAAAGCGGTTCTCATTTCTTTATGCATTTGATATTTCAATCTTAAATAAGTGTAATAGTAGTTGTACGACATATAATAAAATAGCGAAATTTATTTAGAGCAAGTGGAGGGATTTGGCCCTATGAAACTTCAGCAGCAGACTCATTATGAGCACTGTGCTACTTCCAACAAGTATAACTTGAGAGATAAGACATATATACATTGGAATGCTCTTCTTTTAAAGTTGAGCTTTTTTTATTGGAAAATATCCGGTAAGGGAGGTGCGGAAGATGCATTCCAAAAGAAAAGAGATTGTTACTGAAAAGTACGATATCCTCAGAATGGATTTTTGAGCAGGCGAAAAAAAGCGAGACATTCGAATTGAAAATGATATGAGAAAACCCTCCGAAGCCCGGAGGGTTAATTTTTTATCGTATCTTGGAACAACTTTAAAAAAGCCAGCTGATCGTCCTTTGAAAAAGGTTTCGGACCTTTCGTCCTGCCGCCGCCCTGTCTGATGGCCGCACTGATATGACGGGTGTTCAAAAGATGGCCGATATTCATCTCATCATACTCAAAACCTTTATGATGAAGCACTTTCGTCCCTTTCGGCAGAAGGAGTGATGCAAGCCCGTAATCCTGGGTGACGACAATATCATCCTTTGATGCGAGGGCAACGATTTTAAAATCCGCTGCATCCCGGCCTGCATCCACATAAATCGTCTCCACATGTGCAGGCACATCCTGATTGGAAAAGTGCGAGATGCTGGAAACAAGCGTGACCGGGATTTCTTTATCTTTAGTTTCTTTGAATATAATATCCTTTACAGGACATGCATCCGCATCGACGATGATTTTCATAATAGTGCACCCGCCTTTCTGCTGATAATGATTACATATCAGACTTCCATTTATTATCTATCACTTTTCTTATAAAAACAATCTGCCCAATATGATAAGAATTATGTGCAGCTGCATTACTGATCAATTCCCACCATTTTGCGTCTACCGGGAAGCCGGCGACACTTTCATCCAATTGAGTTTCATCCAGCAGTTCATCCCAATGCAGCAGCAGTTCAATCAGTTCGTTCCTTTTATTTTCAAAAGAAGTACTATCATGATTTAAAAATGTTTCATCATTATCCATCTTTTCTACACTTTTAAAATCTTTATGTTCATAACGTTGCTGCCACGTCCTGTTCCAATAAATCAGGTGATTCACTAATTCGAAAATTGTCATTGCTTCCGGATGGACTTTAAAGTCCGCATCCTGTTCGGTTAAATCCTGTAAAGCGACACTAAGCGGCGCGTAAAAACTCGGATCATCTGCATTAGCCTGAAATTGGCTGATTAACAACTCCCTGACATGTGTCATTATAAAACCCCTTTAAGTTTTTTGCCTGTTGGCTTTAGCAATATAACACCATCCATCTGTTTTATAATTGTAATATCACTTTAAATGAATGTCTATAATACGTAAATTCTCTCTTCACAAAATAAGCCTTTGAAACATGCGTTTCAAAGACTCATTCATGTCAAACCAACTATCCAGCAGGCAGAACATAAAACTATGCCCTGTCGAGCCAATTTCTGAGCTCAACATTAAATTTATAAGGATTGATGATATTCCATGCATGGACTTCATCATCTATAATCTTACCTTCCGCATTCGGCATAACTTTCGGGAAAGCTGTGACTGAATTTCTGATCGCCCGCGATTCCCGGCTGCCGGCCAATACTTTCACAGGTACTGTAACATGTTGAAATTTATCATCCACTTCAAGCTTGAATACTTCTCTTACAATTTCCTTATAAGTTTCAATATTCATCTGACGAACATTTTCTTTAAATACTTCATTCAGAGAATCGTTTAATTTATAGTAATCCCTGCCTACTTTATTCAATCGCGATTCATTGTTCCGCATTTTACCCATTGACCATGCCTGCATTCGCGCCTGAAGATTAATGGCAAATCTGTTCGTTACCGGGCTTACAGCTATACCGCTGACGAAAGCACTGTCTGCCAGACTCAGGTGCTTCAGAAGCATTTCCATCACTACATTACCACCGAGTGACAGCCCCACCAGATGAACTGTCTGATCTGTGGCTCTTTCCTCGATTATCCGGGCAATTTTATCGCCGGTATCTTCCAATGATATCCACTGTATCTCCCTGCTTTTGCCGTGTTCAGGCAGATCTACAGCGATACAATGATAGTCACTGAATGCCTCGGATTGATACGTCCACATCCATTCTCCGGCACCGATTCCATGAATGAACAAAATGACCGGTCTGCCCTGTGTGCCGCTCTCCTTAAAGTACAAGTCCATTAACATACACATCCTTTGGGTTATGAATGGTTTTTCTTAACTTCACTCTGCCTCCAGGAACACATCATTTATCCAGATTCAGTTTCTTCAGCTGTTCAGCCAGTGCATTGTTGATCGGTTCTTCCTTCTCATCTTTTTTCAGATATTTATTCACTGTACGCTTATCCACTTTCCCTTTTTGCGCTTTATCCCTGCGTGCTTTGAAACTTGAAAGTTTCTCACGGTGGCCGCATGTACAAGTGAATATCTGACCGTCGCCTTCTCCGCTCAGTGTCATTTTCTTCTTACATTTCGGACATCTTGCATTGGTGATTTTTGCAACGTTTCGTCTGTGTCCGCACTCTCTGTCCTGACAGACAAGCATTTTACCTTTCTTACCTTTCACTTCAAGAA
>Ga0209487_1004202_pt1 | contig 11131 bp, 21 predicted proteins | sample Poulit2012_FD_187524 | JGI IMG/M metagenome (GOLD analysis project Ga0209487, IMG submission 187524) | Agricultural soil microbial communities from Georgia to study Nitrogen management - Poultry litter 2012 (SPAdes) (version 2) | ecosystem: Environmental > Terrestrial > Soil > Agricultural land... | reverse complement strand
CGGGAGGGGGGCCGCTGGGTGGTGAAGCGCTCCTGGCGGGAGGCCCTTGACCCCTCCATCATCCGCAAGACCTGGTCCCTCATCGGCATTGCGACGGGGGTCCTCACAGCGGCGATCCTGTTCCTGGTAACCGTTGAACGACTCGGCGGAGCGTGGCCCCTGATCGTGCCTGTCGCGGCAGGGCTGAGCGTCGGTGCCCTGGTGCAGATCGTCGGCCAGGACATCACCGAGAAGCGCGCGGCTGAGACGCGAGCGCACGAGGACTTCGGGGCCCTGTGGCTCACGCTCACCGAGGACGGCTACGCCGAGATGGCGCAGCAGTTCGACCAGGTGGCCGAAGCGTGGACGCGCGGCCGGGTGCTGGATCAGTCCTGGGAGGACGTGCGACTGACCGTCGCGGAGGCGGTAGCGGAGTACGCCGAGCACCGGACACCCGCAGACAAGGCGAACCCCGAGTGGATGCGAGCCATGAAAACCCTCGATGACGTGCGCGCGCACCTGGGAACACAGGGGCTCGGATGAGCGCGAACGTGACCGTGTATGCCAAGCCGCTGTGCGTCCAGTGCGACGCCACCAAGCGCGCGCTCGCCAAGGCCGGAGTCTCCTATGACCTCGTGGACATCACCGAGGACGACGACGCCCGCGCGAAGGTTCAGGCGCTGGGCTACGTCCAAGCCCCCGTCGTCATCACCACCGAGGAGCACTGGGGGGGATTCCGCCCCGACAAGATCAAAGAGCTAGCCCCGCGGAGGAGATCGCGGACGGCCGACGGCACGCCGTAGCGGAAGCTCGAGAGGGGGACAACCAAACCCCTATCATCGGGGCATGTGCCGATCCATCAGTCAGGGGGGACGGCGGTGCCGCTGGCATACCGCCCCCACAGCAATCGGAATCACCAACGCGCAACGTCGTGCCGCCTATCACGAGGGTCGCTGTGACGCCCTCGCCGGGCAACCGGGCGAGGATCGAGCGCTGGACAACTACATGCGTGCGCTGGAGGAGATGCGCATAGCCGAGTACGTGCACGCAGATCAGGTAGTCGACCTCGACACCAGCCGTGCACATGAGTTCAGCCGCGATGCCGTGTCCATGCAGTCAACTGAGTGGCTGCTGCAACAGCACCAGGCCCTCGCGCACGACCCCGACGCACAGGAGGAGATAGCCGAGCGCCTGGTCGAGCGTGAGGCTGACGGCGACGAATTGCCGAGGCAGGGTCGCTATGCCGTTCGTCGTGCCGTGGATCGAATCGCGGAGGAGATGACCGCACGAGGTGACTACAGCTCCGAACATGAGGCCAAAGAAGCCATAACGGAATGGTTCGGGCAGAAGCCGGACGAGAACATGAGCGAGGCTCAGCGTGCCGGAATGACGGAGAAGCAGGCCCGCGCCGAGTACGAAGACCAGATCGCCTACGAGTTCCAGCGGGCGCACGAGGAGACCCGAGGGTCTCTGTTGTCAAAGCGGGGCCGAGCGGCTGGAGTATCGACCGAAGCGTTGTTTCGTGGTCCCCTCTCGCAGATGGAGCCCTACGCCTCGGAAGAGCTACGAAGCTACTGGGCCCGACACGGGCGACTCACCTGGTCGGCCTTCCGGTTCGAGCTGCTGGGACGCGACTCCGACCGAGCCGCGCACACCAGGGCCAAGACCCAACTTCCGACCGACGTTGCGATGGTGAGCTGACGATGACCGAGGAGACCCCCAAGAGTGCCAAGCTCGCCGCCTCCCGTGCCCTCATCGAGGCGCGCGCGGCCGGGCGTGCGGCGGGCCGCGTGGGACGCCCCCGCGACGAGTGCCCCTACAGTCCCATCAGGGAGGAAAGCGAGACTCGCGCCTGGCTGACAGGATTCCGCGAGGGTCGAGAGGACCGGCGAACCGAGGGCACCGCACTACCCGAGAAGCGCCGCGCCGCGCACACCAAGAGCCAGAAGTGACCCGGCGCCGGCCTTTCGCTTGACGGACCCCTAAAAGGGGTCCTATTGTGGTGGGAAACGGGCGGGCAAGAGGCTCCCCGTAGAAGCCAGGAGGGCATCATGACCACGCACATTCCCACGCCCGCGAAGCACGCCGCCCGGCGCTGCTCGCCAGGAGGCACCCCATGCCAGACAACCACGCCCGCCGAGGGCTCCGTGCTGACGGGACTCCAGCGATGACGCCCGCCGAGTTCCGGGCCACGCGGGAAATGCTCGGCCTGTCGATCGGATGGATTGCCGATATGGCACAGGTAAATCCCCGCAACGCGCGCAAGTGGGACCAGGGCATGAACCCGGTCCCCGAGGGCATCGCGCAGGCGCTCGACAAGATCGCCCGCGACACCTCCCTGTACGTCGAGAAGGTGGCATCGAAGCGTGCTCTCGATCCCAACTTCGAGTTCAAGGTCCCGCAGCCCACCACGGCCAAGGAGGACCGCGAGCTGGGCGAGGACTGGGGCTACTGGTCGATGGGCTGGTGGTGGAACGTGGGAGGCCGAGTGCTCGACGCCGACCGCAAGGCGCGCGGCGGGGCCATCGTGTACGTCGATGCCTCCGAGGATGGGCCCAGCGTCACACCCCCCGCCATCCCCTACGTCCCCCGTCCCCCGCACGCACAGCACCAGCGCGCGGCCGACTGACGCCGCCGAGGGTCAGGCCATGAGGGCCGACCCCGATCACGGAAGGATCGAACGATGAGGCGACGCACAATCACAACCACGCTCGCCGCCGCAGCCCTCGTGCTGCTCGGCGCGGTGGTCACGTTCGGAGACCTGGACCTCTCCACCGCCACAGACTGGTCCGCCCCCTCCCCGTCCGCCAAAGCCGCGCCGACGGCCCAAGAGGCCCCCGACGGATCGGCGCGCGAGCTGCTGGACACACTCGCGGTCTCGGACCCCGCAGAAGCACCCGGCTACGAAGCTTCCCGGTTCGGGTGGCGCAACGACACCGACCACAACGGGTGCGACACCCGAAACGACGTGCTCCGACGCGACCTCACGGACGCGACGATCAAGCCCGGAACGCGCGGATGCGTCGTCGCTTCTGGCATCCTGACCTCGCCATACAGTGGCGAGCGCGTGGAGTTCGTGGCTGGAGATGACGGCGGAGACGTGGACATTGACCACGTGGTGGCCCGCAAGGATGCGTGGCAGTCGGGTGCCTCAGAGTGGAGCGACGAGGAGCTGGTGCGTTTCGGCAACGATCCGCTGAATCTCCTTGCCGTGGAGGCATCGCTGAACAGGTCCCATGGGTCGCGCGCGGCCGACGAATGGGTGCCGGACCCCGAGGCTGGGGCGTGCACCTTCACCGCCCGGCAAGTCGCCGTGAAAGCCGCCTATGACCTGACGGTGACCACCGGCGAGCGCGCCGCCATGGTGGGCGTGCTGGAGAGCTGCCCGGGAGGTGGCGAGCTGCCGAGTGCGGTTGGATGGCCTGAACCGGAGGGGTGAGACACATGGGATTGCTGCTGTTGCTGCTGCTTGGCGTGGGAGTGGTAGGTGTGCCGGTGTCCTTCGTGTTCTGGCTCAGGGCACCCAGGGGACGCCTGCTGCACAGAACGCTGGTCGTCGGCGGCGCAGCGGTGATCTGGCTGCTACTCATGAGTGCGGTCGCCATGTCGATCTTCCGGTCGGTGGTGGGCGGCGTCGATGGTGGGAGCTACTGACCCCGGTCCGGCCGCGGCTCGTGTGGGGCTCCCGCCCCTCCCACGGAACTGCCGGGCGTCGTGACCGCCCGCCTGAGAGACGCGCCGCTGCTTGCCGCGTGGCAGGTGCGTGGATGGGCTCACGGGGCCACCAGGGGCCCCTGGAGGGGGCGCGCCGTCGCGACTACGTGTCTGGGGGCGGGAGTGCCCTTGTTCGCCCTCCTCGTCGCTCTGATGGCCGTACAGGTCGCGTCACGGCGGTCCCGTCTCTACCTAGACCCCGGACGCACGGCCGTTCTGGGGGTCACCGCGACCCGCCACGGCTGGCGGATCGAGAACCACGCTGCCCGGTATCCCGGAACAGATGCGGGGGTGCGTCTGCGGGAAGTGCTGACGCCGAGGCTGCTGGGAGCGGCTGACCGTCACGGTGTGGCGATCTACCTCGACGCCACCGCGCCCGCGCTGGCGCACCGATATGCGAGGGAGTTCGACGGACTGGAGGACGTAGGCCCCGCTCCCCTGCGCGGCCGACGGATGCGCCGCCCTCCCTCTGTCGGCCCTCTCACGGAGGATGGATCGCGCCCGTAGGAGCGCGCGAGAGGAAGCCATGGACGACGAGGCAGAGAGCTGGCTCATCCGCACGCCACAGGGATGGGTAGAGCCCTGCCCGCCTCGCTGCTCGTGCGGATCGGACGGACATCTCATCGGGTGGATCGCATGCCCATGCGGAGAGGGCCCACATACCGGGGGGCACCGCACCTGGCTATGTCGAGAATGTGGATTCTCAACCCACGTGGGCTGCTCCGGCAATAGTACAAAGGGGTTCACGCGCGAATATGGGTGCGGCTGAGATAGCGAATGTGCGTGCACAAGTCCTAGAGGGAAGGTAGCTTTGGTCTGTCCCCGACGAAAGGAGCTGGCCACATGGCACGGCGTACCACGGTAGAGCTGATCGACGACATTGACGGAGGAGTTGCCGAAGAGACCATCGAGTTCTCTGTCAACGGCAAGGCGTGGACTATCGACCTCAACGCCGAGAATGCGCGGCGGTTCTATGAGCAGTTGGAGGAGTGGCAGAAGCGGGCTCGTCGCGCAGGATCAGCGCGCACTTCCTCCCCCGCGCGTAAGCGCGATCCCGAATACCTGGCGAGCATTCGAGCCTGGGCCCGAGAGAACGGCTACGAGGTCTCCGATCGGGGGCGAATCTCGCACAAGATCGAATCTGCCTATCGCGCCGCGCGGCACTGACGGCCCCCCTCTGCCACCGATAGCACCCCTGCTAGCAATCGCGCTAGCAGGGGTGCTAGCGCGTTCCACCCCGCCTCTTGACGGGCCCTAAAAGAGGGCTCTATGATGGGAGGACCGGCGAGGCCACGAGGGCCCGCCCCGTTCCTACAGGAGGACGACATGGCCACCACGACCCACTTCATCGGCAGCGCCGACGCGCTAGCCGGAGGTTCCCTGCGCTCCCGCGTCCGCCGCGCCGTGCCGGGTGGCACCCCCTCCCGCGAGCGCGAGCAGCGCGCGGCCGCACAGCTCGACAGGGAGCTGGCTGACCGCCTCCCCTCGATGATCACCTACCGCCCCGGCCGCGGGTTCTACATCACCCTGCCCGCGAACCTCGCGGACGACGACGTGGATGACGAGATCGCCGCGTGCGAGGGGATCGTGCTCGTGGAGCTGAGCGACCTGCTGGACGACGGGGGGTTGGGGGACGCCCTCGCCGCCGCGAGCTGACCGCCCCACTGTGAGCGCCCCGCCCGAACCTTCGGGCGGGGCGCTTATGCGTCATACCGGGGGACAACGAATCCATGACCTGCGACGGTCTAAGAACTCCATGAGCTGCGCTAGCACCCGGTGGTAGCAGGTTGCTAGCCAGGACTTGACGGACCCTTAAAGAGGGTCCTAGAGTGTGTCGTGCACGGCGAGGCCACGAGGGCCCGCCCCGACGGTCAGGAGGACCGAACATGAGCACCATCGCCACCATCCCCACCACCCTCACCCCCGGCATGATCCTCGTCAGCGCGTGGGGCTGCGAGCAGACCAACGTGGACTTCTACCTCGTGACCCGCGCGACCGAGCGCACTGTCTGGCTCCGCCCCATTGCGCAGCAGGTCGAGCGCCTGACCGGGGATATGACTGAGACCGTGGTCCCGGCCCCCGGCCAGCCCGCCGGTCCCGAGGTCCGCCGCCGCATCGTCGCCGGTATGGGCGGCCCCCAGGTGCACACCGCCATGGGTCACTACGCGACCGCATGGGACGGCGAGCCTGTGCGACAGTCGCACTACGCCTGACCCACCCGAGGGCCCCGCTGGACACCCAGCGGGGCCCTCCTGCTGCCCACGACTTGACGGACCCTAAAAAAGGGCCCTAGGGTGTGTCATGCACGGCGAGGTCACGAGGGCCCGCCCAAGACCCGGAAGGGGACGCCATGGCCACGACGGCCAACCAGGAGCCCACCCCGTGCCAGTGGTGGGCGATGTGCGACCGCGAGGCCGTCGGTATCCGACATCACCCGATCCTCGGAGCCGTCCCGATCTGCCTCCGCTGCTGGGAGAAGGTCGAAGCGTTGAGCTGACCGGCGCACCGTCGTGCGGGGCCCGCTGGACTGCTCCAGCGGGCCCCGCGTCGTCCGCCCGCTCCGCCCAATCCGGGGCACCCCTTGACGGGCCCCAAAAGAGGGCCCTAGGATGTTCGTCACGAGGCACGGCCACGAGGGTCAGCCGAACGTCGAGAAGGGACCGAACCCATGGCACAGGACATCTCCACCATGAGCCGCGACGATGCCGAGGAGCTGGGAGTGCTCGGCGCGTGGTACGCCTCCCGCCGCGACCCCGCCAAGCGCGCCCGCGTGGAAGCGCGATGGGAGCGCGCGGGCGAGCAGCGCACCGACGGCCGCAAGGGCGGCGCAATCGCGAGCACCCTCAACCCCGAGGCCCTGCTCGCTGCCGGGCGCGCGGCCTACGCCGCGGAGCACCCCGGCGCCGATGTCGCCGCGCTCGTGGAGCACGGCCCCCTCCCCCAGATGACCTTCACCGCCGACGGCGACCTCGTGGCTGTCGTCAACGGGGAGGGTGTCGGCGCGGTCAGTACCGACGGAACGGCCGTCGATGTGTGGTTCGACATCGGCGGCATGTGGGACACCCTGCCTATCCGCCTGTCCGTCATCGCGGAGGCCACCGAGTGCGAGACCATCGACCTCGCGGACGGCATTCGCCACTTCGGGGCCCGCCTAGACTCCAACCACTACGGATGGAGGGATCGCTACACCTCGTGAGTGCGCCCCGAGGGCCCCGCTGGACTCCCAGCGGGGCCTCCTGCCGCCCACGACTTGACGGACCCCAAAAGAGGGTCCTAGAGTGTGTCGTGCACGGCGAGGCCACACGGGCCCGCCCCGACGGTCAGGAGGACCGGAGCATGAACACCAAGAGCAACACCCCCCAGGCCCCCACGGCGCGCGAGAAGCTGGAGCGCTTCGTCGCCAACACCGAGACCTCGAAGCTCTACGCGACCATCCGCGAGCTGCGCGCCCGCATCACGACCCCGAACGCCCAGGATCCCGAGTGGATCGCCCTTAAGGCTGTGGAGCGCGAGGTCCGTCGCCGCACCGACGAGTTCAACGCGACCCAGCCGAGCGACGATCTGGCCTGGCAGCTCCGCGCCTACATCGAGCGCCCGCGAGCAGACCGCGACCCCGTGGAGAACATCAGCTATGACTCCATGGAGGCGGCAATCCGCGCCCGCTTCCCCGAGGCTGACGACGCCTCCGACGAGTACCTGGACGCCGCGGACCTCACCGCCCCGGATCATGACGAGCACGCCCACGTGCACATCCTCCTGGAGGTGGCCGGGCTCTGACCCGCAAGGCAACCCAGGGGCCCCGCCATCGACGGCGGGGCCCCTTCTCGTCCCGAGGGGGGACAACGAATAGAAGGACGTGGCTTCACGCTGAGACGCTGTGGAGTGCGCTAGCAGAATCGCTAGCAAAGTTGCTAGCAACTCTTGACAGGCCCTAAAAGAGGGCTCTAGGGTGAGGGGACCGGCGAGGCCACGAGGGCCCGCCCAACGGTCAGGAGGACCGCATGAACACCACTACCGCCACCCCCGAGACGGCCACCGATATGGCCCTGGCACTCGATGAGCTGCGCGCCCAGCTCTACGTCGGCAGCACCAGCGCCCGCGCGTGGGTCTACCGCAACGAGGCCGCGACCGCCCGCGACCTCGCCGCCATGGCCTACGGCTGGGACGGCGACCCCGGCACCCCCGAGGGGCGGGCGCTGGCGCTGTCCATCAACCGCACCGACCGCACGAGCGCCTGGCGCACCGCCTGGGTCCGCGACCGCATGGCCGACGGCGACATGGGCGCTGCGCTCACCGACGACGAGGTGCGCCAGATGATCCGCCAGAACTGGGAGCGCCGCCGCGCCGCCACCGCCACCCCGCCCACGGTCACGAGCGACTGACCCCACCCCGGGGCCCCGCTGGACACCAGCGGGGCCCCGCCCCCTCAGCGCTAGCGCGCGAGCTAGGCCCCACGGCAGGCCCAGCACTCACGGACAGGCGAGGCCACAAGGGCCCGCCCCACCGGTCAGGAGGACCGAGCCATGACCACCACCATCCCCACCGTCCAGAGCGTCCCCGCGGCCCTTGCGCGGCACGGCATCCTCACCCGCGCCGCCGACGGCACCGCCACCCCCTCCCGCCCCGCACTCGCAGCCCGCCTGCACGAGCTGGACGCCGCGAGAGGCACCGGGCACCCCCCGCACGAGGACACGAGCGCGACGCTGGCGCGCCACGGCGTGACCGTCCCCGGAACGGGCGGCATCCGCTGGGGTATGGTCACCGACCGTCTCCGCGAGCTGGAGGCCCGCACCCGCCCCGGCGAGGGCGAGCGCGTGGTGCTGCGCTCACGGCTGGCCGAGACCTCCCCATGCTGCGGGGCACGACTCACCCGCCCGATGCTGCTGGACCGCGAGGTGCCCGCCACGACCGGAACCTGGCCGTGCGCCTCGTGCGGGCGGACCTACCGCCTCGTGCCCGGCACGTGCGACCCGCGCACCGGAGGGCGCCACCTCCAGGCGGCGCGCGTGCCTGGAGGTGACCGACGGTGAGCGCGATCCTGGCCGACGCGATGGCGACCTACCGAGCCATGCGCGAGGAGTTCGAGCTGTACCGACACGCCGTCTATGTGAGAGCGCACGAGGAGCTGCGCGGGGAGCTGCTGAACGCGCGCGGCCGCGCCGAGGCCGTGGACCCCTACAGCCTGTTCATGGGGCCCACGAGTCGTGCCGAACACTTCGCCTCCGAAGAGCTGCGCGAGTGGTGGGCGCTCAACGATCGACCGACCGTCGAGGAGTACGAGGCGCAGTGGTGGGCTGGACGAGGAGGCATCCTCACCATGTAGCCCCCGCTAGCAGACCGGCTAGCAATTCAGCTAGCGCACTTGACGGACCCTGAAAGAGGGTCCTAGAGTGTGTTGTGCACGGCGAGGCCACGAGGGCCCGCCCCGACGGTCAGGAGGACCACATGAACACCAACGACACCACCCCCGGCCCGACCGTTCAGAAGGGCGACAAGTACGTGAACCCCGCCACCGGTGAGCGGTTCACCGTCCTCCTCGGTACCCAGGCCCGAGCCATCGTCAAGGCCCGCCGTGATGCGGACCGGTGCGCATGTGGATGCGTCCCGAGCGACTGGCTGGAGGTGTGGGGCGGGGGGACCGAAGAGATTGCCGACGGCATCTACCTCCCGGAGTCCACCCCGACCCCCTGAACGGCTCACCCGCTAGGGCCCCGGCTCGACACCGGGGCCCTAGCTATGTGGGCGTCATTCTTGACGGGCCCTAAAAGAGGGCCCTACACTGAGGGGACCGGCGAGGCCACGAGGGCCCGCCTCAACGGTCAGGAGGACCGCATGAACACCACCACCGACACCACCGAGGCGCACGGCTACGTGTGCAAGCGCTGCGGCACGGCCTCCCCTGTCGGCATCGGCCATGTGGCCCCGGGCGAGGAGGCGGCGCGCGCGTCCTACGACTGCTTCAAGTGCCGTTGCGGGTACAGCCGCACGGACTTCTCGGCCGCGTTCCGTGAGGACATGAAGGAGAGCTGCGAGGTGCAGAGAAGGCTGCTGGCGGGTCCTGACCGCGCCGATGAGGACGTGCTGCTCGGGCACGCCTGGGCGCGGGCGCGCCTGGAGGAGCTGGAGCGCCTACTCTCCCAGTGAGTCCGGGCGGGCGGGGCGGGCTCACTCCACCCCGCCCGCCCTCCTCCGGCGATTCGGGCCTACGACTTGACGGACCCTAAAAGAGGGCCCTAGGATGAGGGGACCGGCGAGGCCACGAGGGCCCGCCTCAACGGTCAGGAGGACCGCATGAACATCAAGGACGAGGACCTGGCTGCGATGGTGGCGCTGCGCCTGGACCGCACCCCCGCGCAGTGCGCGGCGTGGATCGAGTCGGCCGACCGCGTGTGCGGCCGTGCCGCTGCTCGCCCGTGGCTTTGCAAGCGGCACGAGACCGTCGCCGCCCGCCGCCTGACCAAGGCGCTGGCCGACCGTGAGGCCCGGGCGAAGAAGGCGCGGGAGGCGCGCGAGGAGCGCCGCAGCAACGACCGGGCCCGACTGGAGGAGGTGGAGGCGAAGCTCGACCGCCTCGACCCGTTCCGAGATGGCGCCGCCGCCGACCGCGCTGCCGCGTGCGCGCCGCTGTCCCAGCGCCTCCCGTCAGACTCCCGCATTGCGGAGCTGGCCAGGCTGCACAGGGAAGCCGACTCCCTCCGGGCCCGTCTCGGGGAGTAAGGAACGAACCGGGGCGGGCCCGATGAGGATTTCCAGAGGGCCCGCCCCGACTGCCCCCGAATACGGTTTACACACCCGCACCCCGCAGAGGAGATTCCCAAAATGAACCAGCCCGCAGCATCCGCCCGCAGCCTCGTTCCCGGTAAATGGGCCGTGGTCTCCATCGCCCACCCAAAGGACCAGAGGCGGGACATCGACTGTCCCGAGTGCCTAGACCTGGCCCATGCGGCAGCAGCGACGGCAGGCGCTACAGGATCGAGAGAGGCCACCCAGGCCATGGGAGGCCATGGGTGCACGGTTATGCGTACCCGGCACTTTCTTACCTAAGCGGGCCGTCCTAACTCTCCCGGCTTGCGCTTGACGCTGGGGGACAACGAATCGGGGGTGTGACGGTGTTTGTGCTGGTCAGGGGAGGGCCGGCGGTGGGCCTGTGAGGGTCCTAGCAGGGTTGCTAGCAGAGTGGCTAGCAGGGGTGCTAGCGGGCGTGCTAGCGCTATCTGGCGCGGCGGCGGGGACGGTCGGTTAGCGGCGGCGGAGCGCGGGGAGTGACGGCCGAGTGCCCGGGGCCCTCCAGGGAGCCGCGAGAGGCCCCACAGTGCGCCAAGGTAGACGGGAGCGGCCTCGAGGTGGGGGAGGGGGCTCCCGGGCCCACATAGGGGCTCCCAGCGCTCCAGGCGCACACCAGCGGACCCCACGACGAGGACCGGCCGCGAACCCCCTT
>Ga0209487_1004201_pt1 | contig 11132 bp, 5 predicted proteins | sample Poulit2012_FD_187524 | JGI IMG/M metagenome (GOLD analysis project Ga0209487, IMG submission 187524) | Agricultural soil microbial communities from Georgia to study Nitrogen management - Poultry litter 2012 (SPAdes) (version 2) | ecosystem: Environmental > Terrestrial > Soil > Agricultural land... | reverse complement strand
GAACGCTGTGAAGATTTCCCGCAGGACCCTGCTTTCCGCATCCGCCCTCGGAATCGCTGCGGCGTCCCTGACATCGTGCAGCGACGACGCTCCGACAGATGACGGCAGCACAGCCCCGGACGGAGGCGGAGCCGATGGAGAGGACGCAGTGCCCGACCGCGCGGACGCGGACCTGGTGATCTGGGCCGACCAGCTCAAGGCCGATTCGCTCGATGCCGCTGCCTCTGAGTGGGGCGAGACCAACGGGCTGACCGTGGCGGTGCAGGCGGTGTCCGGCGACCTGCAGGGCTCCTTCATCACCGCGAACCAGGCAGGTAACGGCCCCGACGTCATCGTGGGCGCGCACGACTGGATCGGCAACCTGGTGCAGAACTCAGCGATCACGCCAGTTCAGCTGCCCGCGGAAGCGGCAGAGAAGCTAGCCCCGATCGCGGTGAGCGCCACGACCTACGACGGCCAGGCTTACGGGGTCCCGTACTCGGTGGAGACGCTCGCGCTCTATGCGAACAAGGCCCTGACGGACACTCTGGCCCCGGCCACGATCGAAGAGATGGTGGCGGCCGGGGAGGCGGGCGGCGCGGAGAACCCGCTCTCGCTGCAGGTCGGCGAGGGCGGCGATCCGTACCACATGCAGCCCCTGTACACCTCTGCTGGTGGTTACCTGTTCGGCACCGACGCCGACGGCAATCTCGATCCGAACGATCTGGGAGTCGGCAAGGAGGGAGCGGTGCGCGCAGGGGAGGAAATAGGCGAGCTCGGTGAGCAGGGGGTGCTGAGGACATCGATCACCGGGGAGAACAGCATCGCGCTGTTCACCGACGGCAAGGCCGCCTACCTGGTCTCCGGACCTTGGGCGGTGGCGGAGGTCGAGACCGCCGGCATCGACTACGCGATCGCCCCGGTGCCCGGCTTCGAGGGCATGGACCCGGCAGTTCCGTTCGCTGGCGTCAACTCGTTCTTCGTCGCCTCCTCAGGGCAGAACCGTGCCTTCGCCGAGCAGTTCGTCAACGAGATCGCCACGTCTCCGGCCATCCCGGAGGCGATGTTCGCCGAGAACAAGCTGCCGCCGGTGAACCTGGAGCTGCAGGAGAAGCTGTTGGCCGACAACCCGGAGCTGGTCGAGATTGCCCGCTACGCCGAGGACGCCGAGCCGATGCCGTCGATCCCAGCGATGTCTGCGGTCTGGGGACCGCTCGGGAAGGCGCAGGCCGCGATCGTCGGCGGCGCGGACCCGGAGTCGACCATGGTCTCGGCCGGTGAGGCGATCGCCACCCAGATCGGCTGATCGCATCTGCCGCGCCGTGGCCACGGCGCGGGCACTCTTGCCACCACCCCCGAGAGCCTGACTGAAAGGCGTTGCCACCAGTGCCGTCGTTCCACGCATCCGCGCGCCGGAGCCGATCCACGTCGCTCTCGGCCATCATCGCCCGCGTCCTCGTCCTCGGGGGCACGCTGGCCGTGACCATCTTCTTCGTGCCGGTCCTGCTCGGCCAGCAGAACTGGCTGTGGCTGACGGTGCTGCTCGTCAGCGCCGGGGCGATCTTCCTGCTGTACTCGACGAGGCGTTTCGTCCCGGGAAAGTACCTGTTTCCCGGCACCTTCTTCCTCGTGGTCTTCCTGATCACGCCGATCGTGCTGACCGTCGGCTACTCGTTCACCAACTTCGGCGACGGGACCCGCGGCACGAAGGAGGAGGCGATCGCCTCGATCGTCGGCAACTCCGTGGAGCAGACCGAGGACTCCCCGCGCTACGCCCTCACCATCGCCACGACGGGCAGCCCGATCGATGGGCCGTTCGAGTTCTACCTCGTCGACCCGGGCACCGGCGAGACCTTCGTCGGCAGCCTCGACCAACCGCTGACACCCGTGGCCGCAGACGAGGTGAGCCTCGTCGACGGTCGCGTCACCGAGGTCGAGGGCGCCACGATTCTCAGCCCCCGCGAGGTCAACAGCGCCTACGAGGAGATCGAGCAGATCGCGGTCCAAGTCGACGAGAACAGCGCGATCCGTGCGCTCGGCGTGAACCAGGCATTCCAGGGCACGACCGTCCTGCGGTACGACGAAGCGACGGACTCGATCACGAACACGCAGACCGGTGAGGTCTTCACCGTGGGAAGGGTCGGTGACTCGGAGTACTTCGTCGACCAGAACGGCGAACGCGCGTTCTCCCAGTCCTGGCTGCAGAACATCGGGACGGCGAACTACGAGCGGCTGTTCACCAACGCCAGCATCGGCGGTCAGTTCCTGACGGCCCTTGGGTGGACCCTGGTGTTCGCGGTCGGCTCGATGGTCCTCACCTTCGTCGTCGGCCTGTTCCTCGCGCTCTCCCTGAACGACGACCGGCTGCGCGGCAGGCGCTTCTTCCGCTCGTTTCTGCTGCTTCCCTACGCCGTGCCAGGGTTCATCGCACTGCTGATCTGGTCGAACTTCTACAACCGCGACTTCGGCCTGATCAACGACCTTCTCGGGACGAGCCTGAACTGGCTGGGTGACCCGACGCTCGCGAAGGCGGCGGTGCTGCTGACGAACCTGTGGATGGGCTTCCCGTACATGTTCATCGTGTGCACCGGCGCGCTGCAGGCGATCCCGGACGAGGTGAAGGAGGCAGCCCGCATCGACGGAGCGACGGCGCTGCAGACGACGATCAAGATCATCTCTCCGCTGCTGCTCGTGGCTGTTGCGCCGCTGCTGGTGGCGAACTTCGCCTTCAACTTCAACAACTTCAACGCGATCGAGCTGCTCACCGGCGGCGGACCGTTCCCTGCCGGGGAGTACACCCGCGGTGCCACCGACATCCTCATCTCGATGATCTACCGGATCGCCTTCGGCGGCTCGGGTGCAGACTTCGGGTTCGCGGCCGCGGTCTCGGTGTGCCTGTTCGTGCTGACCGGCGTCATCGCGGCGCTGCAGTTTCGTATCACCCGCGTCCTCGAGAACGTCAACTGAGCAGGGGCACCCCACATGATCACTACGAGACCCACCCCCGTCTCCACGCGGCGCGGCTTGCCCGCGGGGCGCTGGTTCGCCGAGATCGGATGGCGCTACCTCGTCGGCGTTGCGGCCCTCGCGTTCGCCGCCATCCCGATCCTCTACGTCCTGTCCGCATCGCTGAACCCGCTCGGCTCGGTGGCCTCCACCGACCTCGTCCCGCGGCAGCTGTCGCTGGTCAACTACGAGACTCTGCTCAGCGGGCAGAAGGGTCCGTTCCTGCGCTGGTACGTCAATACGGTCATCGTCTGCGTCGTCGTGGCCGCCACCCAGGTGTTCCTGTCGCTGCTGGCGGCCTATGCCTTCAGCCGGATGCGGTTCGCCGGCCGTCGCGGTGGAATGCTCGCGTTGCTGCTGATCATGATGTTTCCTGCAGTCCTGTCCATGATCGCCATCTACGTGATGATCTCCGACCTCGGAGACGCAGTTCCGATCCTCGGACTGGACTCCCTGCCCGGCTACCTGCTCGTGCTCCTGGGTGGCTCGCTCGGCCAGGTGTGGCTGATCAAAGGCTTCTTCGACACCGTGCCCAAGGAGCTCGACGAGGCGGCGACGATCGACGGCTGCACGCACTTCCAGCTGTTCCGCATCATCCTGCTGCCCGCGCTCGCGCCAGTGATCGCGACGACGCTGCTGCTCTCGCTGGTCGGCGTGATGAGCGAGTTCCTCCTCGGCTCCATCTTCCTCACCAGCAACGAGAACAAGACCCTCGCCGTCGGCCTCTTCGGGATGCTCGAGGGCGACCGCTCCGCCAACCTGGGCGTCTTCGCCGCTGGGGCTGTGCTGACCATGATCCCCGTCATCGCCCTCTACCAATACCTGCAGAAGTACATCGTCGGCGGCTCGACCGCCGGCGCAGTGAAAGGATGACCGTCTCACCGTGAGCTTCCCCACGATCGCGCTGATCGACCAGCCCTACCACGGCGCTGACCGGCTCAGCCTCCCTCGGCCGCCGCGCAGGCTCGGTGACCGGGTGCCTGTCCGGGTGCACGTGCCGGATGCCATGCGCACCCGCACTGTGGCCGTTCGCTCCCTCGCGGACGCTGAGCCCGTCGCGTCCCGGCTGACGCTGCGGGAGCGCACCGCTACTGGCCACTGGTGGGACGGCGAGATCCCCGTCGCCAACCCGGTGACCGGCTACCGGTTCTGTCTGATCGGCGAGGAGGGCTCCCCGTTCCCGTACGGCTGGCTCAACGCCGCCGGACTGTTCCCGTTCGACGTCTCCGACTCGGCCGACTTCCGCCTCATCCTCCATGACCCAGCCCCGGACTGGGTCAACGACGCGGTCGTCTACCAGATCTTCCCCGACCGCTTTGCCCGTTCCGCGCAGTCCCCGACGGACGCCGACGGCCTGCCGACTCACCCCGAGCTGCCCGCGTGGGCCCTCCCCAAGCCGTGGGGAGCTGAGCCGTCGGTTCGTGGCGAGATCAGCGGACAGGAGTTCTATGGCGGCGACCTTCGGGGCATCATCGAGCGCTTGGACCACATCCAGTCCCTCGGAGCGGACACCGTCTACCTCACCCCGGTGTTTCCCGCCGGCTCAGTGCACCGCTACGACGCCACCGACTTCACCCGGATCGACCCGCTGCTCGGCGGGGACGAGGCGCTGGCAGACCTCTCCCGCGCGCTCCACGATCGGGGTATGCGTCTGGTGCTTGACCTGACCACCAACCACACCGGCGACACGCACGCCTGGTTCCAGGCAGCGCAGGCCGACTCCGAGGCGCCCGAGACCTCTTACTACCTGTTCTCCGAGCATCCCGACCAGTACGAGTCCTGGTTGAGCGTCCGCACCCTGCCCAAGCTCGACCACCGGTCCGAGCCCATGCGCACAGCGCTCTATGAGGGCCAAGACTCAGTGGTGGCGCAGTGGCTCAGGCCGCCGTACGAGGCCGACGGCTGGCGGATCGACGTCGCCAACATGACCGGCAGGTCCGGCGAGAGCGACCTCGCCCACGACGTCGCTCGGGCGCTGCGCGCCACGATGCGGGAGACGGAAGCTGTGACCGGGCGTGGGACCTGGCTCGTGGCCGAGCACGGCCACGACGCCACCCGCGACCTCGTCGGCGATGGCTGGCACGGCACCATGAACTACGCCGGCTTCACCCGGCCGCTGTGGGCCTGGCTCGCCGACCCCGAGTCCGACCTGAACTGGCTCGGGCTGCCGACCACGATCCCACGCATCTCGGGCCACGCAGCGGCGGCGACCCTGACCCGCTACAACGCCGAGATGCCCTGGCCCTCCCGCTGCCACTCCCAGAACCAGCTCGATTCTCACGACACGCCCCGCATCCGCACTGTGGTCGGGGACAGAGGCCGTCAGCTCGTGGCCGCCGCGGCCCTGGCCACCCTGCCCGGGGTCCCGACCGTGTTCATGGGCGATGAGATCGGCGCGGTCGGCACCACGGGGGAGCACTCTCGCACCGCCATGCCCTGGCCGGTGATCGACGGGGAGGAGACCGACGACAGCGTCGAGCTCGACCTCATCGACGTCTACCGGTCCCTGTTCGCGGCCCGCCGGCAGCACATCGCCCTGCGTCGCGGCGGCATCCGCTTCCTCCATGTCGACCACGACGTCCTGGTCCTGGAGCGAGTCCATGCAGACGAGAGCGTGGTCGTGCACCTCGCGCGCGCTGCTCATGACCGGATCCGGATCCCGATCCCCGTGCTCCTCGGCGGGAGCAACGGCAGCGCGCTGGCCCCGCTGTTGGTCGGTGACGCTCTCGCGCGCAGCCAGGACGGCGACCTGGTGCTTGCCGCCGACGGCGCCGGCGCGTCGATCATCGCCATCTCCTGATCGCAACTTTCTGACCCGGCCCGCCCGCTCGGCGGGTCGGCACGTCCCTGCCCCCCGACAGCTCGGAGACAGAATCCATGCCCCTTCAGCACAACGCACACGAACAGTGGTGGCGCGACGCCGTCGTCTACCAGGTCTACCCCCGCTCGTTCGCGGACTCCAACGGCGACGGCATGGGCGACCTGCCCGGCATCACCGAGCGCCTCCCGTACCTCGCCGAGCTCGGCGTCGACGCCATCTGGCTCTCACCGTTCTACACCTCCCCGCAGAACGACGCCGGCTACGACGTCGCCGACTACACGGACGTCGACCCCCGTTTCGGCACCCTCGCCGACGCCGATGCGCTGATCGCCCGCGCCCACGAGCTCCAGATCAAGGTGATCGCAGACATCGTCCCCAACCATTCCTCCAGCGAGCATCCGCACTTCCAGCAGGCACTCGCCGCGGGTCCGGGTTCGCGCGAGCGGGAGATGTACGTCTTCGCAGACGGTAAGGGGGAGCACGGGGAGCTGCCCCCGAACAACTGGACCTCGATCTTCCACGGCCCCGCCTGGACGCGCGTCACCGAGGCCGACGGCACCCCCGGTCAGTGGTACCTGCACATCTTCGACACCACCCAGCCCGACTGGAACTGGGAGAACCCGAAGGTCCACGAGCTGTTCGCGGAGGTGTTGCGGTTCTGGCTCGACCGCGGCGTGGACGGCTTCCGCGTGGACGTCGCCCACGGGATGGTCAAGCCGGAGGGCCTGCCCGATGCCGCCGTCAACGCCGATGGCCTGGTGGACATCCCCGAGGGCGAGGCCCCGATCTACTTCGACAACGACGGGGTCTTGGACATCTACCGCGAGTGGCGGCCCATCCTGGACTCCTACGACGGGGACCGCATGATGGTGCTCGAGGCGTGGATCCCCGAGCACCGGATCCCGCTGTACATCGGCGAGGACGTGGCGCACCAGGCTTTCAACTTCGGATTCCTCCAGGCCGTCTGGGACTCGGAGACCATCCGCGCCGCTATCGAGAAACCTCTCGCCGAGGCCCGGGCTGTCGGTGCGCCCACCACCTGGGTGCTGTCCAACCACGACCTCATCCGCCACGCCACCCGCTACGGATTCCCGCCGGACTATCGGTTCGGTGAGGGGCTCTCCCGCGACGAACGCCCGGACGCTGAGCTCGGGCAGCGACGAGCCCGCGCGATGAGCCTCGTGATGCTCGCTCTGCCCGGATCTGCCTACCTCTACCAGGGTGAGGAGCTGGGCCTGCCAGAGGTCAGCGACATCCCGGACGAGCTGCGCGAGGACCCTGCGCACAAGCGCTCCGGCGTGCCCGGCCGCGACGGCTGCCGCGTGCCGCTGCCGTGGAAGCGGGATGCCGCTGCCTTCGGCTTCTCCGAGACCGGGAAGAGCTGGCTGCCGCAACCGCCCGAGTTCGGCTGCCTCGCCGTGGACACCCAGGAGCAGGACCACAAGTCCACGCTGCAGATGTACCGCGGCGCACTGCGTGCTCGACGGCGATACGGTCTGGGTCGGTCCGACAAGCCGATCGAGTTCCTCGACGCCCCCGAGGGCGTGCTGGCCTTCGAGCGCGGCCCCGTGGTCGTGGCCGTCAACACGACCGACGTGCCGATCGACCTCGCCGCATGCCTCGACCCGGACCGGGCCAAGGTTCTGGTGCAGTCCGCGCCGGTCGAGGCCGGGAAGCTTTCAGCGAACTCTGCGGTCTGGCTGCACCGCGACTGAGGTGCTCCCACGGTCGCTCGCGGGCCCCGTGATCAGAGGGCGCGCAGCCGGAAGGTGAGCGTGGCCGAGCGCGGGCGCAGCATCGCCTCCGGCAGCACGTCCGGCCCGCACGCCCGCGACCCCAGCCCGTGCTGGGCGGCGTCCAGGTACAGGTGGTGGGCCGCCGGGGTCGGTAGCTCGTGCGGGTGGTCGGCCGCAGTCACCTGCTGGGCGCTGTGCCGGGACAGGGTGAACCCCGGCCACTCGCCGGCCGCGTCCGCCACCGGCGTCACCTGCAGCCACGGTGCGCCACCGCGCAGCAGGGTCAGCTCCCGCAGGCCCGGCCGGTGCCCGGACTCCTGCGGCCGCGCATAGGGCACCGTCAGCTCTTCGATACCTGCCTCGTACCGGCCCAGCCAGACCGAGGCCATCGTGTCCGGGTAGGCATCGTGCGGGCCGAGGCCGAACCAGCGGGCACCGTCCACGCTGGTCGGCAGCGCCAGGTGCACCCCCAGCCGCGGCCAGACGTCGTCGAAGCCGGTGCTCGGGGTGATCGTGACCTGCAGCACCGCCTGCACCACGCCGTCGACCTGCTCGGCGGTCCAGGTCTCGGTCACGTCCAGCCCGGCGCGGGAGTCCGCGGTGGACACCCGTCGGCGCACGGTGCGCACCTGCTCGTCCGCCTCGAGCGCCACCACCCGGGAGACCAGCCGGTGCAGCCCGGCCGCACGCCACCGCTCCGCCGAAGAGCGCGCGTGGTCGTGGGTGGTGAACTCCTCCGGCCGCACCCGGTCATAGCTCGGCCCGGACGCGCCCTCGTCGTTGTCCGTGGGCGCCCGCCACAGCTCCACCGCCGGACCGGACACCGCCTGGCCCGCCAGCGACGTCAGCTCCGCACCGGCGAAGCCCACCGGCGCCTGCGCCAGCGGCACCCGCACCGCGCCCGCCCCGGAACCCCGCCGCGGCCCACCGGCCGCAGCCGCAGGCTCGGCCCACTGCCCGCGGGAGACCACGTGCCCGGCTGGCGCCCACGGCGCCTCCTGCCGCAACACCGCCTCCACGGTGACCACGCGCTCGCCCGGGCGAGCTGCGCCGTCGTGCGCCTCCGGCGAGAAGAGCCGCACCTGGGCGACCTGACCCGGACCCACCGGAGCCCCGCCGTCATCGACCAGGTCCGCCTGCCCGGAGGCCACCTCGTGCCCGGCGACCTCCACCCGCCAGCGCAGCACCAGGTGGGTGGTGTCGATCGAGTGGTACCGGCTGCGCACCTCCGCCACGCCGGCGCCGGCCCGGGCCAGCAGCACCGGGGCCTCCACCGCCGCGAACTCGATCAGCCCGGGGGTGGGGGTGGAGTCGGACAGGATCATCCCGTCCATCACGAAGTTCCCGTCGTGCACCACCTCACCGAAGTCCCCGCCGTAGCCGAAGTACTCGGTGCCGTCCGCGGTGCGGGCGCGAATCCCGTGGTCGCGCCACTCCCAGATGAACCCCCCGTGCAGCCGCGGGTGGGCGTCCACCATCTGCCGGTACTCGGTCAGGGCGCCCGGTCCGTTGCCCATCGCGTGCGCGTACTCGCAGTGGATGAACGGCTTCGTGCGCTGCCGTGCGGACTCCGCCACCGAGCAGCCGAGCAGCGGGGTGTGGTCCGCGGAGTCGGCGATCGAGGCGGTCTCGGCGACCTTGGCGTACATCCGGGAGTACACGTCGGTGTAGGCGCCGGTGTAGTCACCCTCGTAGTGCACCGGGCGGGTCCGGTCGCGCTGCCGGACCCACTCGGCCATCGCAGCCAGGTTGCGGCCGGTGCCGGACTCGTTGCCCAGCGACCACATGATCACGCTCGGGTGGTTCTTGTCCCGCTCTACAGTGCGGGTGATCCGGTCCAGGTAGGCCTCCCGCCAGCGCGGGTCGTCGCTCGGGTTGCCCACCCAGCCGCCGGCGCCGAACCCGTGCGTCTCCAGGTCGCACTCCAGCACCACCCACAGGCCCAGCTCGTCGGCCAGGTCCAGCAGCCGCGGGTGCGGCGGGTAGTGCGAGGTGCGGATCGCGTTCACGTTGTGCCGCTTCATCAGCGTCAGGTCCGCGCGGGCGTCGGCCTCGTCGAACACCCGGCCGCGGTCCGGGTGGGTCTCGTGCCGGTTCATCCCGGAGAACACCAGCCGGCGGCCGTTGGCCAGCAGCTGGTCGCCGTCGATCTGCACCCGCCGGAAGCCCAGCTGCAGGGTGATCGTCTCGACGGCGTTGCTCACCGTGGTCTCGTGCAGCACCGGGTCCTCGGCGGACCAGGCGGCCACCGGCCCGACGGCTAGGTCGGTGACCTCCGCCGGGGTCTCCCAGGTGACGTCCACACCCAGGTCGGGGATGCGCAGGCGGACCGGGAACGCCTCCGGGCCGGCGGTGAGCTCCGGGAGGACGTAGCCCTCGCCGGTGGCCGGGTCGCGGTCGGCGTCCAACCAGAGGTCCTCGATGCCGCCGGCCGGGCGATGGGTCAGGGTCACCGCGCGGAAGATGCCCGGCAGCCACCACTGGTCCTGGTCCTCCAGGTAGGAGCCGGCCGACCACTGCGCCACCCGTACTGCGACCGTGTTCTCCCCGGTCTTGACGGCGTCGGTGATGTCCAGCTCGTGCGCCAGCCGGCTGCCGGCCGCCGAGCCGATCAGGGTGCCGTTCACCCAGACCCAGAAGAATGACTCCACTCCGTCGAACCGCAGCAGCACGCGACCGTCGTCGAGCCACTCGGGCGGCACGGTGACCCTGCGGCGGTACTCCCCAGTCGGGTTCTCGTCCGGCACGTGCGGCACGTCGATCGGGAACGGGTACTGCACGTTGGTGTAGATCGGGTTGCCGTACTTCCCCTCGCCGGTGAGCACCCAGTGCGACGGGACGTCGATCGTGTCCCAGCCGGAGTCGTCGAAGTCCGGGGCGGTGAAGGCGTCGGCAGGCTCCCCGGTGGGGGCCGGGAACCCGGGGGTGCCGGGCACTCCCGGGTGCAGCCGGAACTGCCACTGGCCGCTGAGGTCGAGGCGCGGGGCGTCGCTGTGCAGAGCGGAGCGGGCCGGCTGCAGGGCACCGGCCCCGGGGGAGAAAGAGGTGTGCGGCTGGGGCTGGTGGTGATCGGTGGCGGCGGGCACGGACGGCTCCTTTGCGGCTACGGCTGGTCGGTCCATGGACACGTCCGGCAACCCTACACAATCCCGATCGTCTGTTCGAGATTAGAGTGGGTCGAGACAGGCTGGTTCATACAGAGTGGTTCATGCAGAGCGGGTCGGCAGCGAGCCGGCCGGCGCAGAGTAGGTCGAGACAGGGTAGGTCGAGACTGAGCGGGTCGATACGCTGCGTCGGCAGGCTGCGTCGGCAGGAAGGAGGTCCGGTGGCAGACGCTCCCGTCCCGCGTGGGCCACGCGGGCCTTACCGCAAGTCGGCGCAGCGGCGCCGCCGGATCGTGACGGCGGCAGTGCAGGTGTTCTCCCGCGACGGCTACCGCGGCGCCACGATCCGTGCCATCGCTGCCGAGGCCGGGATGAGTCCCTCGAGCCTGCTGCACTTCTTCGCCAGCAAGCAGGAGCTGCTCTGGGCCACGATGGCGCACCGGGACGCGCACAAGTTCACCGGCGGGCGCGAAGGGGTGCGCGGCT
>Ga0209487_1004200_pt1 | contig 11138 bp, 10 predicted proteins | sample Poulit2012_FD_187524 | JGI IMG/M metagenome (GOLD analysis project Ga0209487, IMG submission 187524) | Agricultural soil microbial communities from Georgia to study Nitrogen management - Poultry litter 2012 (SPAdes) (version 2) | ecosystem: Environmental > Terrestrial > Soil > Agricultural land... | reverse complement strand
TCTTCTTTCAATTGTTTCTGGATAAGATAATACAAGCCCTCTTCCCCGAACTTATCTGTATGAAACATATCATTTAATGAAATGATTTTTTCATTTTCCAAATCGATAATAAACGTATGTAATTCTTCATACGAATTATCTTCCTCTACTAATTGTTCAGAAGTTAGTTTTAGCTGGTAAATATTATCATTCACTTTTTCAACATTTGTATCCATACTGAAATGGGAATGGAATGATTCCCCCAACATAGATTCAACGGTTTCCATTTCATTATAAAATTTTTGTTCTTGGTTTTGTACCCATTCATAGATTGGAACATCTATGTCTTCTATTTTTGTATAAGGATAAGTAACAAAAGAAGTAAATGTCTCCGCTTCTTTTGATTCTGTTTGTAAGTATACCCCTGATTCAATTTGTTCACTATTAACTTTGACAGTGACTGCAGCAGCTTCTTCATGTCGACTTTCTTGAATAAAGGTTGTGAATTTTGCAATTCCAACCGTTACAACGATTAGTAGTAAGATGATGGCGACCCATGAGGGCCATTTTAGTTTTTTATTTCTTGTTGATTTTGTTCTACTTAAATGATTGTCTCCCATCCAAAATAACTCCTTAAATTTAAATATATAAATTCTACAATCTACCACTAAATTATAACAAATTTATTCAATAAAAAACACAAATTGTCGACAAGTTTTCGTGTCTTTTTATGGTAAGTTAATTTTTCTCAATGGTTTCACTGCTGGGCCATTGATGATATCCCCTTCAAATGTAAATCGTGAACCATGACATGGGCAATCCCATGAATTTTCTGAGTCATTCCAAGCTACCTCACATCCTAAATGGGTACAAGTTGTATCTACACCATATAAATGATTGTTTTCATCTTTAAAAACTCCAACACGCTCGCCTTCGATTGTCGTTATACATGCTGTGTTTGTCTCTAATGCTTCTAAATCCGCATTTGGACGTTCTAATTTACCTTTTACTAAATGTTTGGCAACATCAGTATTAAAACTAATTATTTTTCGAACAGAAGGATCTAATTTAACATCTCTAGATGGAGAAAACAATTGTTCAAACTTATTTTCATTTTTGACTATTAAATCGGTTATCAATTTTGCTGCATTTGTACTATTTGTCATTCCCCACTTTCTAAATCCTGTAGCAACGAATATATTTTTGTGACTTTCCGTTACACTGCCAACATAAGGAATTTTATCTAGTGTAATATAATCTTGTGCAGACCAACGATAATCTACAGATGTAACATTAAAATTTTCACTAGCAAATTGTAGTAAAGCATTATAATGTTTCATCATATTAGAACCTTGACCGGTTTTATGTCCCTCTCCCGCTATTAATACATAATTCTCTCCATTAATTTCACATGATCTTATCGATCTACTTGGGGTCTCTGCATTGATATACATTCCTTCTTCAATTTCTTTACTAAGTTTTACTGCAATAATATAAGCACGGCTAGCATACATTCTTGTAGGGTAAAAACCTAAGCCATCGTAAAATGGATAATGTGAAGCTTGGATGACATAATCAGAAAATATTCTAGCATCTGTATTTGTTATAACGGATGGTTTATTCCCAAAATCAGTATTCAAAGCACGAGTATGTTCATAAAATTCTACACCATTATGAACACATGCTTCTACTAATTTTTGGACATACATTAATGGATGAAAGTGGGCCTGATTTTTCATCACAATTCCTTTTTTCATCTTAATGTTAATTGGTAACTGATTTACTAAATCTGAGTCTATACCTAATTTTTCATATGCTCTAAATTCGTTTTCTATATTATCTAGATAATCATCACTATTAGTATAAATATATGCATCTTCGTTTGTATAACGACAATCAATTTGTAAATCGGAAATAATTTGTTCCATTAGTTGTTTAGCTTCATTATTTGCTTCATAATAAAGAGCAGCATTTTCTTCTCCAACATGTTTAATAAGCTCATCATAGATAAGTCCATGTTGCATTGTTATTTTTGCAGTTGTATGACCTGTAGTTCCATTCAATATGTTACCTGCCTCAATAACACATACTTTTATTCCTTGTTTAGACAATAAATATGCTGCAGTAATCCCAGTAAGTCCCGCTCCAACAATACACACTTCTGTTTGCTTCTTGTCTGATAATTTTGGAAAGCTTGGAAGTGTAACAGAATCGATCCAATAACTAGTAGACTGTTTCGGTAATTGTTGCATTTAGCTTTTCTTCCTCTCGTAGGCATATAAGTCTATTATTTGATATAGAAAGTATTTTATGTATATTTGTTCAAATTATTTCATACAATGGCATTTGCAAAGGTTTATAATAAAGAGGTGTATTCAATGCAAATGATTACTAAAAAAGAAATATCTTTTGAAAAAGTTAGTAAAATTTTTAAAATACCGTATATTCTTCTACGTGCATCAAACCCGCAACTAAATTCAAAAACAATTAAAGAAAAAAGTGCAATTACTATCCCCGGATTCATTTTATCCAAAAAAGGATATTCGTTAACAAACAAGGAAATAGATGAATGTTTTCATTTAGGAAATGGTAACGGAAAGAAAGCTCAATTTCCAAAAAGGGTTACAGATTTTATAGTCGATGATATTACTAATTATGATTCACAGAAAATGTATCAAAATCTGTACAAACTAATTGCTATTTATCCTTTTTTAAAACAAAAATCAATCGGAAACACTGTTTTAACAAAGCCAATTGTAGAAATAAGAATTGGTACAGGAACCTATAAAACTCATATAAATGCAGCTTTCCATGGCAATGAATGGATTACATCAGCTGCATTAATGAAATGCATAAATAAGTACGCATTGTTATTAATGGAAGGAAATAAACTTTTATTAAAAACATTCGATAATCATCGCTTATCCATAGTTCCAATGGTTAACCCAGATGGGGTTGACTTAGTAATTCATGGAAAAAGTGCAGCAAAATATTATCAAAAAGAAGTTTTGAAAATTAATAATAATAATGAAGACTTTTCTCGTTGGAAAGCAAATATTCGCGGGGTTGATTTGAATAAACAATTTCCTGCTAAATGGGACGAGGAAGTAAAAAGGAAACCAAAATCTCCTCATTATCGCGATTATCCAGGAGCAATTCCATTTTCAGAGCCTGAAACAATAGCGATGAAACAGCTCGTTGAAAATCAACACTTCTATCGTGTTCATGCATTACATACACAAGGTGAAGAGATTTATTGGGGATTTGCAAGTTTAGAACCATCCAATGCCAAAAGCATTGCTATTCAATATGCAAATAAAACAGGATATGAGGCAGTTCAATTTGTAGATAATTTTGCGGGATTTAAAGATTGGTTCATACAGACATATCGTAAGCCTGGTTTTACAATTGAATTAGGTAAAGGAACGAATCCTCTACCAATTCAACAATTTAGCCAAATTTTTCAAAAAACATGGGAAATATTTTATACGAACTTAACATTAAATAACGAACATTTAAACAGCTGAAAAATATTCTTTATAATAACCACCTACACGATTGCTATTATCGATAATAAAAATAAATTCATCTGTTTCATTGACAACTTTATACTCTTTACCAATCGTTAACATCGTATTAACTTTATACTTTTTTGCTTCATTATTAATACATTTAACACGACGATTCGTTTTGATTTTGTCCCAATTTTTATGAATCATTATTGTTTTCTCCTTTAAAGTTTACATAATAATATTATCGTTATTTTCACTGAAATAAATATAAATAGTTACCATATCCTTCTTGTTGCATATCTTCTTTTTTGATAAAGCGAAGTGCTGCTGAATTTATACAATACCGAAGGCCGCCATGTTCTTTCGGTCCATCATCAAACACATGACCTAAATGAGAATCAGCATGTTTACTTCTTACTTCTGTACGAATCATGCCATGGGTTGTATCTAATTGCTCTTCTATATTTTGATTAATAATTGGTTTCGTAAAACTCGGCCATCCACAATGAGCGTCAAATTTATCCGTTGAGGAAAACAAAACTTCTCCAGAAACTATATCAACATAGATTCCTTCTTCTGTATGGTCATGATATTCATTATTAAATGGTTGCTCTGTCCCATTTTCTTGAGTGACATGATACTGTATCGGTGTTAATTTTTTCTTTAATTCAGCTTTATCATATTTTTCTTTCCAATTATCTTCAATAAATTGTGCTCTTCCAGAACCTTTCTTATATGTTTTATAATGAAACTGATTTTTTTTGTAATAATATTGATGTTCTTCTTCAGCGCGATAGAAAGGTTTTGCAGCTAAAATTTCTGTTACAATCGGTTTAGAAAACTTCCCACTGTTTTCAAGTTCATTTTTAGATTTCTCCGCTATTTCTTTTTGCTCATCATTATGATAAAAAATTGCTGTTTTATATGATTCTCCACGATCATGAAATTGACCTCCTTTATCAGTCGGATCAATTTGTTGCCAATACAAATTGACTAGATCTTCGTAAGAAACAATATTTGGATCATATGTGATTTGAACGGCTTCGACATGTCCAGTAGTGTCAGAGCAAACTTGTTCATAGGTCGGGTTTTCAACATGTCCACCTGTATACCCTGATATGACTTCTTCAATCCCAGGACGTTCATCGAATGGTTCCACCATACACCAGAAACATCCACCTGCAAATGTTGCTTTTTCTAGATTGGTTTTCATGTATGTTACCTCCATTTTTATATGTTATAACAAATAGTTAAATAAATAATTTTGGTGCAGTTTTACTTCTTGTATTTATGTTATCACTCGCTACTTCACTACTATTAGTATTTTCACCTTCACTCTGTTTTATTTCATGAAATGCTCTTAAAATTTGGTACATTTTTGGCAACTCTCTAATAACCGTTATATTTTCTTCAATAAATGCTGATGTTGATTGAATACAGCGAATAATATATTGAATTACAGCTATTCCCCTTACAACATACTCATTCGTCAAAAATGAAGATCGTATCCTTGAGGGATTTGGAACATTCGTAAAATTATTAGGATAATAATTAAAATAAGCCTTGCTAGGCTGAAAATAAATGGTGTGAAAATTTTGATTTACCATATCATCACCTTCTTTAAAATAGACTATTTTATTATATGTGTAAAGGGTAAATTTGTGTTTTTGTCCTATTATCTATTTTAACAAAAGTTAGCAATCGTACAAGGAAATTTACTTTAGCTATTAACAGGAATATAAAAAAAGTCATTATGTACGATTCATTTGTACATAATGACTATTATAGTGAAATTAATGTTAATTATTTAGCAAAACCAATTTCATGTCTATTTGGTAAATCTCCATCATCAATTGTATAATTAACAATTTTATCATTAACTGGAACTAATAGAGCACGATATAAAGTAGGGAATACCGGAACTTCTTCTACCATCAATTCTTGCCACTCTTTATATACATCTTGTCTATGCTCTAAGTCAAAAGAGTCAAGAGATACCCCTTCTTCTAATAGACGACTATTTTCCTCATTTTCATAACGTGGGAAATTAAACATAGCATCTGGACCATATAGACCTGCAGGGTCGACATCAGATCCAACAGACCATGCACCCATATAAATATCTACTTCAGGGTCATCATTTCCACCATTACCAACACGATCATAAAACGTATTAAATTCTTGTAAACGTCCATCTAATAACTCTACATGAATACCAGCTTTAGCCCAAGCTTGGATATAGTAGTTTGCAAGTGGTTCAGCAATATCTCCACCAGACATAGATGCAAAGTTTAATACAAATTCATTCCCATCTTTGTCACGACGATATTCTTCACCATCAACCCATTCATAGCCTGCTTCATCTAAAATTTCATTTGCTTTATCTAAATCAAATTTAGGTGCTTCAAGTTCTTCATTATAATAATCAGGGTGTGTTGGCGCAATTAAAGAATTTGCTCCCCAACGTAATCCTTTGTAAAATTCATCACCAACCGCATCATTATCAACGGCATACCACATTGCACGACGTAATTCTACATCGCCAACTTTTGATTCTTCAGGATTAAAGTCTACACGTTTCGCTTCTTTATCCCAAGTACCTAGTTTGAAACCGATGTACGTATAGGAGTCTTCTATTTTTCCTAAGAAAGTTACCCCTTCCATATTTTGGTTATCTGGGTATTGATCTGCTGGGAATGAATCGACAACATCGATTTTTCCAGATTTTAATTCTTCTGCAATTACACTTGGATCAACTACACGTAAGACAACTTCATCAAGTTTTGGTTCTCCTTGCCAGTAGTATTCATTTTTAGAATAAACGACTGATTCCCCAGGAGTAATTTTCTCAACTTTAAAAGGTCCCATACCTACAGGATTTTTACGAACTGCATCGGATGATGACATTTCTGCTACTGGAATATCTTTGAAAATATGTTTTGGCATTGCATATGGCCAAATTCCACCAGCTAACAATGAAGGAGTCGGGCTATCATACGTTATTTCTAATGTTTTATCATCAATTACTTTAACCCCTGAAATGGAATCAGCCTCACCAGCATGATATTCTTCCATTCCTTGAATTATTGTAAAGTCTGAACCGTAACGAACACCATCATAGTCCGGGTGTCCAATAACTTCATAGGATAATGCCCAGTCTTCAGCTGTAACAGGCTCACCGTCAGACCATTTTACATCATCACGAATTGTAAATGTCCATACTTTATAATCATCTGAATGTTCAAATGTAGCGGCACCATCTTGAGTAAATTGGAAATTCTCATCTGCAGATAGTAAGCTTTCATCAAACCACTCAATAACTTCTGCATCAGTTGCACCTGCATAAAATGCAAAGTTTAAAGTACCTTCAAACGCAGTGTCACTTACTAATCCAAAGTTAAGTGTTCCACCTTCTTCTGCTTCCCCTTGTTCCCCTCTAGTAGGGAAATCTTCAATAGAAAATTTACCATCGTTTTGTTCCGCTTTTTCATCTGAACCTTTATCCTTTTTATCTTCAGAACTTTTATCAGAACCACATGCAGATAAAGCTAACATAAGGACAAGTAATACTGCGAACATAGCTTTACCAAAATTGGATTTCTTCATCTGTATATTCTCCCCTTTTGTATATAGTTGACAACGGACAACAAAAAACTTATTTTTCTATGAACTTTGGGCCTCACCTCCCTGAAGTAAAAATAAATTATGTTTCGGGCCTCGGTTCATAATAATTAAATTTTTATCACTATTACACAAAAGTAGGATTTTTAACCTCTTCTTTGTCTAGCATCTGTTGCACGTTTTATTGCCTCACCTACATTTCTAACGGAGAGCATAAGTAGTAATATTAAAACAGCAGCTGGTACCCATATCCACCAACGATGTTGTAATACTTGAGGATTTCTCGCATAACTTAGTAACGTACCAAGGCTTGGTGTATCTTCCGGAAATCCAAACCCTAAAAATGATAGACCAGATTCTATACCAATATTAGCTGCTAAATTTAATGTCATTGTAACGATAATTAAAGAACTTAAATTAGGCAATAATTGCGTAAACATAATTTTTATATGAGATGAACCTAGTGTTTTCGAAGCTTGAATATAATCAAGCTCCCCTTCTTGTAATGCCCTTGAACGAATTAATCTTGTAATTCCCATCCATAAAAATAAGGTCATAATAAGTGAGAAGGACACTACTGTATATTTTGGAACGATGGCTACGAATACAATTACAATCATTAAAAATGGTAAAACCATAAAAAAGTCGACAATACGCATTAAAATGTTATCAATTGTACCACCAAAATATCCGGAAATGACCCCAATTGTAATTCCAATTATTCCCGACATTAATGTTACTAATATACCAATCGATAATGAGTTTTTCGTCCCTATAATTAATTGACCGAAAATGTCACGACCACCATAGTCAGTGCCGAGCCAATTTTCTGCTGAAGGAGGTTCATACGTCTTAAATATATCTACAGAAACAATCTCCTTTTGATCTAAAATAATAGATGTTCCATAAACAAAAATCGCAATAAGGACAAAGAATATAAGTGATAATAGCGCTAGCTTGTCTCTTACAATTTCTCTCCAAACTACCTTTAGACCACTTGGATTATCTGATTTTATTGTGATATTATCTGTTTCTGTTACTTGTTTCGTCTCCATCTTATATTCACCTCACTTATTATTTAATCCGTATTCGTGGATCAACGATACTAAGGACTATATCCGAAATTAATGAACCTAATATGGCAGCAATACCAAATATAAGTACAACAGCAGTAACTACAGAATAATCCCGTAAGTTAATGGAATCTAAAAACAACTGCCCCATACCAGGATAGCTAAATATAGTTTCAACGAATATGGATCCACCAATTAAACCAGCCATTTCATATCCGAAAAATGCAGCAATTGGTAATAATGCATTTCTAAAAATATGCCTATTATAAATTCTCGATTCGGAGGCTCCTTTTGCACGAGCAGTGAGAATAAAATCTTTTTGTTTAGTATCAATAATTTCACTTCTTAAATACTGAACTGTACCAACTGTAGCTATTAATGCCATTGAAATTGCTGGTAATAACATATAATAAATTTTACTTAGTATATATTCGAAAGTTCCAGGAGTTAAGCCAGGCTTCACACTTCCACCGGTTGGAAACCAGTCTAAATGAAAACCAAAAAGCCAAACCATTAATAATGCAAATATAAATAATGGTGTTCCAAAACCAATATATGTGTAGCCTGTAATAGCCTGGTCAATGAGTTTATCATTATACCGCCCACTAACAATACCTAAAGGAATGGCAATAAGATACGTAATAAATAATGATAATAGGGATAACCAAAGCGTGTTTACTAAACGTTGGCCTAATAGTTCTGTAACAGGCATTTTATGGCGAAAAGACATTCCAAAATCCCCGTGAATAACTCCATCTACCCATCTGCTATACTTGACATACCATGGATCGTAAAATCCTAAATCAATTCGTTTTTGTTCTATTATATCCGGATCAAGACTCGGATCAATTTGACCACTTAGTGCATCACCAGGCATAAAATTAGCCAGCACAAAAATAAGCACACTAAGTAAGATTAGTTGTGGAATCATAATTAAAAACCTTCTAACAATAAATTTCCACACGATTATTCACCTCGCTCCGGTATCGCTACTAAATGAGAGTTTGTAATACGTCTTAATGGATAAACATGACCATACTCATCAAAATATTTATCATAAGATTGTTCATATTGCTCTTTTACTTGTTTTCTTAATTCGATTTGCTTTTGGCGATTGACTGGATCAATATCTGGAATTGCTGCTACAAGTCTTTTTGTATAAATGTGTTGTGGGTTATTAAAAATATCCTCTGTAGAACCTTCTTCTACAAATCTTCCCTTATACATAATTCCAATACGATCACATAAATGTTTAATAACACCTAAATCATGACTAATAAAAATATACGTTAGTCCTAGTTCTTTCTGTATATCTTGCATAAAATTTAATACTTGTGCTTGTACAGATACATCAAGTGCTGATACAGGCTCATCGGCAATAATAAATTTTGGTTTTAATGCAACCGCACGAGCAATTCCAATTCTTTGTCGTTGCCCACCGGAAAATTGATGGGGGTATTTATACATACTTTCTACACTTAAACCAACTAATTCTAACAATTCCTCAATTCGTTTTTTTTCTTCTTTTTTCGAAAGCTTTTCAAAATTACGAATAGGTTCAGCTAAAATATTGTAGACTTGTTTTCTAGGATTTAATGAAGAGTACGGATCTTGAAATATCATTTGCACTTTTTTTCGAAATGCTTCTCTTTTTCCTTGTTCATTCGTAATATTTTTACCGTTAAAGATAATTTCACCATCTGTTACTTTATTTAAACCGATGATTGCTTTTCCTGTAGTTGATTTACCTGAACCAGATTCCCCAACTAAACCGTACGTCATTCCCTCTTTTACTTTGAAAGAAACGCCATCAACTGCCTTTATATAATCGACTGTTCGTCCAAAAATACCGCCTTTTATAGGAAAATGAACTTTTAAATTATTTACTTCTAGATTCAAGTTGTTCATCCTCCTTTGAATTTTCAAAATCAAAATGTTTATAACAAGTACAACGTACAAAATGACCTGGACTAACTTCATGTAGCTCAGGGTCTTTTTCGTGACAATCATCACCAATCCATGCAATTCGGTGACTAAATCGGCACCCTGTACGTGGTAAGTTTTGTAAAGTCGGTACTATTCCTTGAATAACATGAAGCTTTGATTTCGGCTCTACATTTGTTGGAATAGAATTTAATAATGATCTCGTATATGGATGAAGAGGTTCTTTAAATAAAGTATAAACATCTGTAATTTCCACAATTTGTCCTGCATACATGACTGCAACACGATCGGCCATTTCGGCAACAACACCAAGATCATGTGTAATTAAAATGATTCCCGCTTCCATTTCCTCTTTAAGTTCAACCATTAAGTCCAAAATTTGTGATTGAATTGTTGCATCAAGTGCTGTTGTTGGCTCATCAGCAATTAATATTTCTGGTTCATTTGCGATTGCAATTGCAATAATTACCCGTTGTCTCATTCCCCCAGATAATTCATGTGGAAATTGATGATACGTTCTCTTCGGATTCGTAATTCCTACTTTTTCTAATAAGTATAACGCTTTTTTTGCTTGTTCCTTTTTAGACATCGATTTGTTATGCAAATATAAAACCTCTTCGATTTGGTCACCAATAATCATTAATGGATTTAAAGCCGACATAGGGTCTTGAAAAATCATACCTAAAGAATCCCCACGTAATTCATTCATTTTATTATTGGGAAGGTTAACTAAATTAGCATTATTATATAAAATTTCGCCTTCTATACGTGCCTGTTTGTGTAAGCCCATAATAGAAAATGCAAGGGCACTTTTCCCACAACCGGATTCGCCCACAATTGCTAATACTTCATTTTTATTTAACGTGAGTGAAACATTATCCACCGCTGCGTAATAATCATCTTGAATCCGAAAGGATGTTTTTAAATTTTTTATATTGAGAATTCCCTTTTCCATTATGTCACCTTCCTGCAAAATCAAATAAAAAATTCATTTAAATCTAGCATTCAC
>Ga0209487_1004199_pt1 | contig 11141 bp, 7 predicted proteins | sample Poulit2012_FD_187524 | JGI IMG/M metagenome (GOLD analysis project Ga0209487, IMG submission 187524) | Agricultural soil microbial communities from Georgia to study Nitrogen management - Poultry litter 2012 (SPAdes) (version 2) | ecosystem: Environmental > Terrestrial > Soil > Agricultural land... | reverse complement strand
GTGATGATGATTTCTTTTTCATTTCGGCCATTAAATATAGCCTGGATCTGGTCTTTGTGAATATCCAGTGATACAACTGTCTTATCCTGATCATTGGTTTCTAAATTCCTTCCATAGGTGAAGGCAAAAAACTCAGCAACCTTTTTATCCAGAGTCCAGGAAATGCCATACTCTTTTGAATCAGCTTCAGAAACAGTCATCCCTCTGTATATTTTCAACTGATCAGGCAATGAAGATAAAAGAGCCAGCTCCTCTTCATTCATTAATTGATCTTTATGAGGCTTATTTGATAGGAAGCATTCACTCACTTCATATTTTAGATGATATAAATTATCTGAATTCTGATAAGCCTCTCTCAGTGCTTTCCAATAAAGTGCTGGGTCTTCAATTTGATCTTTGAATAATAGAAAAGCCTGCATTCTGCTAAATGAATCAGCCCACATCAATATTGAGAAGATATCATCTTTCTGGAGTGCCAGATTTTTGATTTCCCTCTTCAGCTTATCAAAATTGATCCTGCCAGAAGATTGGATCTGCTTATCAATGAAATACTGAGTGGTTTCCATGTGGTGTAAATCAATTGTTACCAATTCTGTTACCAACAATATACGGTAAACTTTGCTTTGAATGAAAGCATTGAACAACACGAAAGGCATTTATTTAATCAGAAGGGCAATATTTCAGTGTAAAGCTATTCAGGTAAGTTCAGTTGTTTGAGTCCTCTCTCGGGTACACAACATAATGAAGGCTTCTGTATTACAATAAATACAGAGGCCTTTTTTGTTTTTAAGATCTATGATATCAATAGGATCGAGGCGTTGACATTGCGAAGCAGTGCTTCGCGGTTCATTTTATATAATATCGCTCCCCCCTTCTCATGACATCTACCCTTTCTGTGGATATTTATTAGAGTAAAGTCAGGGGGTTATAAATAATTTGTAAAAGAATAACTATTTCCGGTTATTTAACAAGGGGACAATTGAAACTACAATAACCAACAGGCTTTTAATGAGACGGTATAACTTTATTCTGGGGATTACTGTACTATTTGCACTTTCATGTACAACGGAGAGCACTCCGACCTATCAATTAACCACATTTGTGGAACCTGCAGAAGCCGGATTAGTTTCGCCATCCAGTGCAGAAGCTGAGGAAGGGGAATCAGTAACCATTTCAGCCAATGCCAATGACCGTTGGGTTTTCCAGAGATGGAGCGGGGATCATAGCGGCTCAGAAAATCCCTCATCCGTATTAATGGATTCTGATAAACAGGTTACAGCGCTGTTTGTTAAAAAAGACTATCCCTTAAACATTACAGTTGAAGGGGAAGGAACAGTTGGTGAACGGGTCGTGCAGGCAAAATCCACACATTATCAACACGGCACTGTAGTTGAGTTGACTGCTAATCCAGCTGAAGGCTGGGCTTTTGCAAATTGGAGTGGGGATGTGGAATCAGATGAAAGAATTGTCGAAGTGACAGTGGAAGAGGATACCAATGTTACTGTTATATTTGAAAGAATAAACTACCCCCTGACTATTAAAATCGAAGGAGAAGGGTCAGTGGATGAGAATGTGATACAAGCAAAATCAACAGATTATCCATACGGCACAATAGTTGAACTAACTGCCAATCCGGCTGAAAGCTGGTCTTTTTCTAATTGGAGCGGAGATGTGGTATCAACGGAAAGAGTCATTGAAGTGAAAGTGGAAGATGCAATAAATGTTACTGTCAGGTTTGAAAAGTCCTTCTACCTACATTCCAATGGGGTAACCATTATGTGTCCACATGCTGATATCGGAGATACGGGTACTTTTTTTGGTGTGACCTATACAAAGCGAACACGCGATCAAATTACTCCTGAAAATGCGTCCACTACATGTACATCCGGGATTACTGATATGAGCATTTTGTTTTACGAAGCAGAGAGTTTTAATAAGGCCATCGGTGGTTGGGATGTCTCTTCGGTTACTGATATGAGATCGATGTTTTACGGAGCAGAGAGTTTTAACCAGGACATTGGTAGTTGGGATGTCTCTGCGGTTACTAATATGAGATCGATGTTTAGCAATACATATAATTTTAATCAAAACATAGGTAACTGGGACATCTCCTCAGTTACTAATATGGGATCGATGTTCAATCGTGCAAGGAGCTTTAACCAAGATATAGGAAGTTGGGATGTTTCTTCGGTTACTGATATGAGATCGATGTTTAACAATGCAAATAATTTTAATCAGGACATAGCCAATTGGGATGTCTCCTCAGTTACTTATATAGGAGCGATGTTTTACGGAGCAGAGAGTTTTAATAAGGACATTGGTGGTTGGGATGTCTCTTCGGTTACTGATATGAGATCGATGTTTAACGATGCAAGGAGATTTAACCAGGATATAGGCAATTGGGATGTCTCTTCAGTTACTAATATGAGATTGATGTTTAACAATGCATATAATTTTAATCAGGATATAGGTAACTGGGATGTTTCTTCAGTTACTGATATGTACATGATGTTTAGTCTTGCACTCAGTTTTAACCAAGATATAGGTAACTGGGATGTTTCTTCAGTTACTGATATGAGTTGGATGTTTAACTATGCAAGAAGGTTTAATCAAGATTTAAGTCGTTGGTGTGTGTATCGCATTTCATCAGAACAGGATCATTTTTCTGTAGACAGCCCATTATCAGAACAAAACAGACCCGTTTGGGGCACATGCCCTGGCACACCTCAGCCAATCGCTCTGAAATCTCCGGAGAATACGGCTGCCGACATTTCAGTAAGGCCGACGCTAACATGGGAAAAAGATTCAGATGCAACGGTTTATCACCTCCAGGTATTTGAAGGTCCAAACTCAATGATCATCGATATCCAAACAAGCGCAACCTCTTTTGAAATCTCAGATGCCCTTAACAGTGGAACGACCTTTTATTGGAAAGTCAGAGGAATAAATGAAGATCAGCAAAACGTTGGTGAATGGTCGTCTCTATGGTCATTCACAACTGCTGAGTAGTTGGTGGGTGATTTCTATAATCAAAAGAGATCATCCATCGCAAAGTTGGGTTCCTATTGATTCAGACCCCTATACACCTTCTCCAACATCATCTTTTTAACCAAATCGCCAAAGACGTTGTCGTCAAGAATTTTCTCAAAGATCTCCTGGTTCTGATCCATTCTGCCAATGAGTTTCTCGATGAATTTATCATCAAAAGCATATTTAAACGTGTCTATCTTATTTACTCTTGCCTGAGTTTGCAAGGTTTCATCCTCCATCAGCTCAGCTTCAATCTGATCAAAGAAAAGCTTATCAGCCTCTTCAAACTCTGTTCCGAAACGGTCGTTTAACACATCGATGATTTCAGAAAGCCGTCCCTCCTCTTCTTTGGCTCTTGAGAGTCCGGCTTCAGAAATTCCGCTTACTTCCCCTTCTTCCCCTTTTTGCAGTTCAATCGCTCCCTCTTTTATTTTTTGCAACCGATAATACTCCAAAGCCACTTCATCATCTAAATGCAAAGATTCGGACAACTCACGTTTGGGAAGCCGGGTTTGCAGCAGTTTTGCATATGCATAGAACTTTTCAAACTCCGAATCGGTGAAAGGCATAATTTGAGAAAGGAACGCATACAGGTTTGTCCAGGTACGCAGCCCTTTTTTAAACTCATCCTGTTTATCCTCTTCCATGGCTTTGTATCTTTCCACTGCCGGATCGGTAAAAGCGTACAAATGCTTTTGCTGTTTTGGGGTATTCAATTTGGTGTTCGGATTGAAGTAAACGTTGGCAAAAGCTTCACTCTCCTGTTTCCAATATACTTGAAATTCATCCAGCCTTTCTTTCAGATCATACAGATGATTGACGTCTGTTTTCTCCGTTACCGAAGTCACTTCATAATAAGGCTGAAAGGAACTTAAAATGGTTTCTCTGTCATTGGCGAAATCCAATACAAAGGTATCTTCTTTGCCCGGATGCATTCTGTTAAGACGCGATAGAGTCTGCACGGCTCTCACCCCAGATAGTTTTTTATCTACATACATGGTATGCAGCAGCGGCTGATCGAAACCTGTTTGATATTTGTCGGCTACAATCAAAATTTTGTATTCCTCTCTATCAAAAACACCGGGCAGTTCTTTTTCGCTGTAACCTGTTAATTCTGGTTCAGAAACGCCTTCAGGTGCGTTGTTATCGATGACTTTCCCCGAAAATGCCACCAAAATCTTAATCTCTTTATCGTATCCCTTCTCTATGATGTATTTTTCAAATTCTTCAAAATAACGTTTCGCATGCAACCGGGATCCGCAGACCAGCATCGCCTTGGCTTTGCCTCCAATTTTCTTGGAAACAATGTTTCTGAAATGCTCAATGATGATTTCCGTTTTCTGTGCCAAATTGTGCGGATGCAATGAAACAAAGCGCCCAATGGCTTTCGCTGCCTTTTTCTTATTTAGGTTGGGATCTTCCTCAATCGCTTTGGTCAGGTTGAAATAAAGCTCATAGGTGGTATAATTCTGCAAGACGTCCAAAATAAACCCCTCCTCAATCGCCTGGCGCATAGAGTACAGATGAAACGCTTTTGGCTCGCCCTCAGCGTCCTTATCACCAAAAACTTCTAATGTCTTATATTTTGGTGTTGCTGTAAAAGCAAAGAACGAAATATTGGCTTGCTGTCCCCGTACCGCTGCTGATTTTTCGATCTGTTCTCTTATCGTGTCTTCATGGTCGGGGATGTGCGCTTCGTACACGGCTTCTTCCTCGGCTGCCATCGCTAAATCTTTCACAGCCAGAACTTCTTTCATTTTATTACTGGCTTTACCGCCTTGTGAACTGTGGGCTTCATCAATAATTACGGCGTAGTTTCTATCTGGCAGCTCTCCCACTTTATCCACCACAAAAGGAAATTTTTGCAATGTGGTGATGATGATGTTTGTTCCATAGCCCAAAGCAGAAGCCAGTTGGGTACTGTCTTTGTCAATTTTCTGAACGACGCCTGTTTTATGCTCAAATTGGTAAATGGTGCTTTGCAGCTGCTGATCAAGTACTCTTCTGTCTGTTACCACAATCACAGAGTCAAAAATCCGATCGTCTTTGGCGTTGTGCAAACTTGTTAAACGATAGGCCAGCCAGGCGATGGAATTACTTTTACCAGAACCAGCTGAATGCTGAATCAGGTAATTCTTTCCTGGTCCGACTTCCAGCACTTTTCTGCTGATTTCCCGAACTGCATCCAATTGATGGTATCGCGGGAAAATGAGTTTTTCTTTATTATAAACTCTTCCATCCACTTCAATTTCTTCGGTTTGCAGGTGCACAAATCGCTGCAATATTTCCATCCAGCTGTCTTTTTGGAAAATATCTTCCCACAGATAAGATGTTCTGTACCCATCTGGATTCAGCGGATTTCCTTTTCCATTATTTGCACCTTTGTTAAACGGCAGCCAATAGGTTTTACTGCCTTCCAGTTTTGTAGCCATAAACACTTCATCCTGATCAACCGCAAAGTGAACCAAAGCCCTTTTTTTGAATGCAAAAAGGATGTCCCGGCTATCTCTCGTTGTGCTGTATTGTTTTAAGGCATTGCCTGCATTCTGACCTGTGAATTGATTTTTAAGTTCTAAGGTGGCTACGGGAATACCGTTGAGTGAAAGAAGCACATCTACCGAGTTCCTGCTCTTGTTACTGTAATACACCTGGCGGTAGACGTTAAGTCTGTTTTTATTGTACAAATCCACCGCATCCGGATTGAGCCCGGAAGCAGGCTGAAAATAGGCCAGCCGGAAACGCACTCCATAATCCACAAACCCATTGCGAAGCACATCCAAACTGCCTCTTAAACCCAATTCTTTGTAGAGCCTCTGAATAACCCGATTCTCTGCATCTGTCCCGTGAATAGCAGAGATTCTTTCCCACTGCTCGGGTTGTGATTCCTGCAAAAATTGAATCACTTCGTTTTCGAACATCCCAAGTTCAGGGTTGTAATCAGGTGAATTTCCTTCAGTGTAACCGCCCTGTTCGATTAGGGAATGTACCAAAGCGGATTCAAACGTGTTTTCGGATGTTATGCTCATATTGATTCATTTTTCCAGATGGAGATACTTACAAAGTATGTATTCATGTTACTTTTACTTTTCCAGTTACCACCTCGCTGATCAATGCCGTACGGTATTCGGTTAGCAGATCCACTAACTTTTCGGTATTGGCTATTTTGGTATCAATACGGTCGCATTCGGCTTCGATGTGGCGGACGATGGATTGTTGTTCTGGGAGGGGTGGAATAGGCATATAAATATCCCCAATTTGGCTTGAATTCATTGCAGGGTAACTTACTCCTGTAGATAAGGAGATAATCTCCCCGATTAATGGTTCCGAATAAAAGAGGTACCCCGCATAATCCGAATTTATCTTTCTTGATCGTATCACAGCGAACCCGGTAGATGCAATTAGATTGTAAGGTGGGCTTTCAACTTTTGCGATAGATTTTAAATAAGTTCTAACTGTTGATACTAAAACATCACCATCTCTTACTATTCTTCTTGCTCTTGAAGGAGCATCTTTGAATCTGTAAGTCGAAGTTTCAACTATACCGATACCATTTTTCACGCCAGAAATTTCTACATACTCAATTTCATAATCTTCATCAGTTTTTTCTGTCAATACCTCGTCATTAATTGAGGCCACATACTTCAACCTCTTCACCTCCCAGTGCTCGGGAATCTCTCCCAGCCACTCAATCCCTGAATCTTTCATTGGTACATCAGGGTTGATGCCTTTGGTGACGGCTTGGTTGATGATGGCCAACTTTTCTTCTTCGTAGAGCTCCAACAGACGCTTTTTGTCGGAGATCAACTCATCTATTTCAGCGGTTTTTCTGTCGAGATAGGCAGCGATGGCGATTTGTTCTTTTCGGGGAGGCAGAAGTATTTTGCTTTTATAGATATCTGAAGGATTTGCTCTTTGATGACTTTTCGTGGCTGACTCTACTAAAGAAGATATATAGAGTTTAAATCCATCAGATAATAGGAAGTAGAAACAAAACTTAATTTCGTTTACTATCGGTTTAAGTATAACAAATTCCGTGGAGGCTACTGCAAGCTTATCGTGTTCAGTTGATAGGGTAATAGTACCTTTTCTAGGGTTTAGTTTTGAAAAAAGTATCTCATTTCCTTTAACTTCGTACTTATGACTATTAATAGTCGAACCATCCTCAAGTAATGGTTTGCCAAACTCTTGTATGGAGGGGATACTATAATGATAGATTTGCAAACCATTTAAATCTTCCTTCTTTATTAAATTTTTCTTTAGCTCAAAAAATCCATCACCACGCTTCACCTCCCAATGGCTCGGAATCTCCCCTATCCATTCAACACCAGAATCTTTGTATGAATCGTATTTTCTCATTTCTCTTTATTGATCTTATCAGCCAATTTCTTTAGTGATTCCAGGTCTTCCGCATCAGCTTCCTTTGCTCCCTCTATTATCCTTCTTTGATCAAAAAGTCCATAGACCCTTCTCACTTGTTTCTCCATTTCTGCCTTAGAGTTACTGCCTGCATTTTGGAGTACTTTTTTATCCTGAAATTCAAGAATTTTATCCACGTTATTCTGCCAGAATTCCATCGTAATGTCTTGCCGGTTTTTGGCTCTCAGCTCCGCACTTTCTAAACTGTGTACCTCTATTGCTTCTCACTCGAAACCCGACGGCCAAAATCATCTCTAAGGAGTAAAAAGCGACTTGGTATTTTTTACCATCTGAGGCAGTTGTAAAGTAATTCTTTACAACTGAATTTTCGCTTAACTCATTGTCTTCCAATATATTTCTTATATGTTGGCTAATATTTTGTTTAGAGGTGTCAAATAATTCTGCCAACTGGTTTTGATTCATCCAGACCGTTCCATCTTTTGCATAAAGCGCTACAGATGCCTTTCCATCCGGCGTATTGTACAAAATGATATTTCCTTTGCTTTCACTCATTCTAATACCTTTTTTTCCATTTCCAGCGTCTTTTCTTCCAAAGCCAGTATATCCGCCTTGATCTCCGCCAGTGGCCTTAACGGCTTAAACTCGTAGAAATACTTGGTGAAATTAATTTCATAACCCACTTTGGTTTTCTTTTCATCGATCCAGGCTTCCGGCAAATGAGGCTTCACCTCCGTATCGAAATACTCTTCTATGGTTTGAGGTATCAGATTACCATCTTTGTCTTTGCGTAAGAATGGAATATTTTCATAATCCCGTAGTGATGTATCGGGTTTCGGTTTGCCTCTGGACTTTACCGTTTTCCCATTCTCATCTTTTTGAGGCTGTTCTACGACCACCCGCCAATAGCCAAAAAATTCATTGGGCAGTATTTTACAAAATTCATTTTCTTCAAAGTTGCCGTAGAGCTGTGTTATAAATCCAATACCTGTTTCATTTCCGTTCTCTGCAATTTTCTTTCGTTTGTTGCCCAGACTCCGATCCATCTTTTGCCAAAACCGGTTGAACTCCAGCTTGCCTTCTTTACGCAGTTCTTCGTCTTTTACTCCGGTGGCATTAATTAATTGTACCTTCCCCTTTCGCTCTGCGCTTTTGTTGTTGGTTACAATCCAGATGTATGTGCTGATGCCTGTATTATAGAAGAGCTGATCAGGCAGTGCGATGATCGCTTCCAGCCAGTCGTTTTCAATAATCCACCTTCTGATATTGCTTTCGCCGCCTTCTGCAGCGCCGGTAAACAAAGGTGATCCATTGAATACAATAGCGATCCGGCTTCCGTCTGATTTCATCTTGGAAATCATGTGCTGCAAAAATAGCAGAGAACCATCATTAATTCGGGGTAAACCAGCTCCAAATCGCCCGCTCAGCCCCTGGTTATCATATTCTGCTTTGATAAATTTCCGGGCTTTTTTCCAATTCACACCAAAAGGCGGATTGGACAGCATATAATCAAATTTTTCATTTTCTAAGCCATCCACGGTGAAGGTATTTCCAAACTTGATGTTGCCTGGGTTTTGCCCTTTGATCAGCATATCCGATTTACAGATAGCATAAGATTCCGGGTTGATTTCCTGCCCGAAAACCTTTAATTCCGCTTGAGGATTGAGCTCCTTCACATACTGCTCTCCCACAGAAAGCATTCCGCCCGTTCCGCAGGCAGGATCGTAGAGGGTTTTTACGATTCCGGCTTGCGTCAGAATCTCTTTATCTTCAATGAAAAGTACATTTGTCATCAATCGGATCACTTCTCTTGGCGTGAAGTGTTCTCCTGCCGTTTCGTTGGATTGCTCTGAAAATTTACGGATAAGCTCTTCAAACGTATACCCCATCTCCATGGATTCCATCTTAGACAGATCAATCTCCTGAAATGATTTGACTACCCGAAACAGGATATCCGTTTGCGGACTGTCCATACGATCGATTTGATCATCAAAATTGAAATATTCGATAATTTCTCTTGCACTGTTTGAAAAACCGTTGATATAGTTTCTCAGATTCACCGCTACATTATCCGGATCTGCAATGAGCTTATCAAAGTTAAACTGACTCCTGTTATGAAAGTTAAAACCTGCAATTCTGTTTAGCGCCAGATCTCGTGCTGTTTCTTTCATCGACTCTACTTTTGGGTAATAATCAAGCACCTTCTGTTTTGTTGGTTCCAGTACACAGTCCAGACGCCTGATCACCGTCATTGGGAGAATCACCTTGCCATAGTCCGATTGTTTATAATCTCCCCTTAGCAAGTCAGCTATTCTCCAGATGAGGTCGGCTTTTTCCCTGAATGTTGTCATTATGTGGATGAAATATTTGTTTTAAGATTGGATTGCAGTGCAATACTATCCGGGCTAATATTGCAAAACTATCAGAATGATAAGTTCAGAATGAATAGACCGTTAGTATCCGCTACCTACCTATCCATTTATTTGCATACCCCGTGCCGTATATCAACCGTATAATAATCTAAACCCCTAAGTAAATCAAACCAGCTTACCGTTCATCTTTCTATGACAATATCGTAGTTGTCCAAAGCCCCGAGATACCCCAAATTGAAAGTTATGCTTTCTTAATCCCGTTCGCCTCCGGGTCAATAGAGTAGTTCTGGGAAGTACGAAAGTCCGCCAATGTTTTAGCCCGGCTTTATATTCTTGTAATCGTATTGCTTATCATCGTCTGTTAATTTTCTTATTACCTTGCAAGGGTTTCCAGCCGCAATTACATTGTCCGGAATATCTTTCGTAACGACACTTCCCGACCCGATTACTGAATTTTCTCCAATTGAAATACCCGGATTTATCACCACATGTCCGCCTATCCACACATTATTTCCAATGGTTATTGGTTTAGCAAATCCTGTTTTGTACCGGTCAATCGGATTTATTTCATGTCCTGCGGTATAAATTCCGACATTTGGTCCGATCAGACAATGATTTCCGATCCTTACTTCCGCCATATCCAGAATTGTGCAGTTAAATCCGGCGTAAAAATTATCCCCGACGTGAATATTGTATCCTAAATCACAATGAAAATTGCGTTCAATGGAAATTCCGCTTCCTGATGTTCCCAAAAGTTCCGCTAATATTTCCGTTTTTAATGAATCATTTTCGTAATCAGCCGTATTGAATTTTTGCAGAAGTTTTCCCGCCCGGACAAAATCTTTACGTAGGCTTTTGTCATTTCTTTTGTATTCGATTCGTTTCACGTCTGATCAATTTTTTGAGCTTTTCTTTAAATGAATCGTGTAGTGAACGGATTTGTCGTGCTTTCTATTTTAAGAATAAAATTGTCTTCTCTATAACCGGATTCATTGAACCAATCAGCGTAAAATGGTTCTCCTCGGAAACAACAAATAACTCACTATTTTCAATTAGATTATCAGCTCTTCTCATGTCCTCCCGGGTAAAGCAGCTATCTCCCCCGCCCTCTTCCTCATTGGGCAGGCTCTTCGTCTATCTATTTTCTTTTCAAATTTTTCAAGGATTCGATATCCCCAAGGTCTTTCGGCCGGCCGGATGCCTGTTTGTTCTTTATAAAATCTTTGGCACTAATGAATGATATTTGCAGGTCGTCAATTTCGGTTTCGAACCGTGCACCGTATGCCTCATCGAAGTCAACGCCTGATATGGCGTTAAGGATGTCTATCCGCAATGGAGCATAGCCCAATTGGGTAACATAGTTTT
>Ga0209487_1004198_pt1 | contig 11141 bp, 10 predicted proteins | sample Poulit2012_FD_187524 | JGI IMG/M metagenome (GOLD analysis project Ga0209487, IMG submission 187524) | Agricultural soil microbial communities from Georgia to study Nitrogen management - Poultry litter 2012 (SPAdes) (version 2) | ecosystem: Environmental > Terrestrial > Soil > Agricultural land... | reverse complement strand
TGATGAGAAGTGTGTTTTCGTGTGCGCTGGCTGTTCCCGCGCACCTGAAATTGATGAGAAGTGTGTTTTCGTGTGCGCTGGCTGTTCCCGCGCACCTGAATTCGGTGAAAAACGCATTTTCGAGTGCGATAGAACGTCTCACGCACCTGAAATAGGGAAAAGTTTTATTTTCAAGGGCGCAAGGAACACTTAATACCTTATAACCTCCTCTATTTTTTTCCACTATAGCAAATTATTATATTGAAAATCTAAACTGTTTCTCTAACTGTTGATAAACTGATAATGAAAAGTGGATAAAAGTGATGAATTGTGAGCTGAATGTGGATAAAAAGAGGTGTGTGTGTACAGTATCACAATATTCGTGGAAAAGTGACAAAAGTTATCCACAATCTGTGCACAACCTCTGGATAAGTACGTATGTTCTTATTTGTCGAAATGTGAACTCTTTTGTACTTGAACCGTTGAACTTTAAAATAAAAAAGGATACGATGAAAGAAACAAGATTCGAAACTTACGTTATAGGTGGGATATTATGTCAGAAAAAATTAAAGTCGGTATTATCGGATATGGAAATTTAGGTAGAGGGGCAGAAGCGGCCATTAATCAGCAAAAAGATATGGAATTAGTCGCTGTTTTTTCTCGTCGTGGACAAGTCGATACAATCGATCCGAAAGTACCATCTTTACATATTGACGAAGTAGAAGCATATAAAGAAAAAATTGATGTGATGCTCTTGTGTGGAGGCTCGGCTACAGATTTACCAGAACAGACACCGTATTATGCCCAAATGTTTAATACGGTCGATAGCTTCGATACTCATGCGAAAATTCCTGAGTATTTTGCATCAGTTGATGAAGTAGCGAAGGAAAATGGCACATTAAGCATTATCTCCGTCGGTTGGGATCCTGGTCTATTTTCGATTAACCGTGTGATGGGAGAAGCGGTTTTACAAGAAGGTGAGACGTATACCTTTTGGGGTAAAGGTTTGAGTCAAGGACATTCCGATGCTGTTCGTCGAGTCGAAGGAGTAAAGGATGGTGTGCAATATACGATTCCTTCAGAAGAGGCCATGGATCAAGTTCGTGCAGGTGAAAATCCTACCCTTTCAGCCAGCGAACGCCATAAACGTGAATGTTACGTCGTGTTAGAAGATGGAGCTGATGCAAAGGAAGTAGAACATACAATTAAAACGATGCCTAACTATTTTGCGGATTATGATACGACTGTTCACTTTATTACGGAGGAAGAATTACGTCGCGATCATCAAAAAATGCCCCATGGAGGCTTTGTCATCCATAGCGGTAAGACCGGCGCGGGAAATAATCAAGTTGTTGAATTTAGCTTAAAGCTAGAGAGTAATCCAGAATTTACGGCAAGTGTGCTCGTCGCTTATGCACGGGCAGCCTACCGACTTCATAAAGAAGGACAAGTCGGTGCAAAAACAGTCTATGATATCGGGCCAGGATATATCCATCCGGAGAACCCAGCCACATTACGTAAACGTTATTTATAAAAGATAGAACAAATTTTATGCTACATAAAACGTCGTCATATTTTTCATAAATTAGGCATAAAGTAAAAATGAAAGACAGACGGCTTTATGTACTTATTGAGGGAATTTTTAGAAAATAGTTGACATCTAATTTTTTATAAGGTAAAGTATAATGCACAATCAAATATGAATAATTAATTCTTATCCAGAGAGGTGGAGGGACGGGCCCTATGAAGCCTCGGCAACAGACTTAGCAATAAGTACTGTGCCAATTCCTGCAAGCAACAAATGCTGAAAGATAAGAAGAGAACGGATGAATGTATACACCTCTTCTTATTTTTGCATAAGAAGAGGTTTTTTAATTTGAGAATACATTTCCTCCTTTCTTTCAGTACGGATGATGTTGCGAAAAATAAGTTCGGAAAAAGAACTGCGATGTTGTTTGTCCTTTGTTCGCAAAGAAATGAAAAGGAGAGATGAGAAATGGGGAAGTTGAGCAAAGAACAAGTTGCTCATTTAGAAAAAAGCTTGCGCTCACTCGAGTACGGATCCATCTTAATTACCGTCCATAACGGGAAAGTGACGCAAATTGATACGACGGAAAAAAAGCGTTTTACAGCACAAGTTAAGCAAGCATAAATAAATCGAAAACGTAAGTTGCTGACTAGACAACTAGAGGCACATACGTTTGTAGAAAAGTGTGACTATTTAACTCGCACGACTACAAACGGTGTGCCTCTTTTATTTTTATGAAAGGAGAAGGAAAATGACAGGACGATGTAAGAGAGAAACGTTCCTTGTACAGATGGGGAATCGACGCGATGAGGTCCATCGAGCGGTAAGTACACCAATCTATTTTTCAACGGCCTACCGTCATGAAACCCTTGGCTTACAAGACGGTTATGACTATATCCGAACGGGAAACCCAACGAGGGATGTGCTTGAAGAGGCAGTAGCCGAATTGGAAGGAGGAACAAAAGCCTTTGCAACTACTTCTGGAATGGCTGCAGTACAACTAGTATTTGCCAAGTTTAAAAAGGGTTCACACTTTATCTCTTCTCGGGATATTTATGGGGGAAACTTCAGACTCTTTGAAGTATTTGAGGAAAAGTACGGTTTTGAATTTACTTATTGGGATGGAAAAGATGAAGCAGAGATCGTCGACTTAATTAGACCGAATACAAAAGCTATTTTTATTGAATCGCCGACAAATCCGTTAATGCAGACAGTCGACTTAAAGAAAATATCAGCAATTACGAAAGTTCACGATATATTGCACATTGTAGATAACACTTTGTATACACCGTATATCCAGCGACCATTAGAATTAGGGGCTGATGTCGTACTCCATAGTGCGACGAAATATTTAGCCGGCCACAATGATGTGCTTGCCGGGTTAGTCGCTGTCAAAGATGAAAAATTAGCGGAAGAACTTGCCTTTTTACACAATTCAATTGGAGCGGTACTAGCACCATACGATAGTTGGAGTTTACTTCGCGGGATGAAGACACTGGCATTAAGGATGCGCCAACATGAGAAAAATGCCCGTCGCCTAAAAGCTTATTTAAAAACACATCCCCTCGTTACAAAGGTGTACTATCCGGGGCGAGGTGGCATGTTAAGTTTCGAAGTAGCAGATAGAAGGCTCGTCGAACCATTTTTACAATCGTTACAAATTTTTACGTTCGCGGAAAGTCTCGGTGGTGTCGAAAGCTTTTTAACGTATCCAATTACGCAAACTCATATGGATATCCCTGAAGAAGTAAGGTTATCTTATGGGTTATCAGACCGATTGCTTCGGGCTTCTGTCGGTGTCGAACATCCAGATGATTTAATTTACGATATCGATCAAGCTTTAGCAAAAGCACAAGTAAAGGAGGGTGTATAACGTGGGACTTTTACAACGGTTAGAAAAAGAAGTGTTAATTGCAGATGGAGCGATGGGAACTATTTTATATTCCCACGGGGTAGACCAATGTTTTGAACAGTTGAATTTGACCCATCCGGACCAAATCCAACACGTTCACGAAGCGTACATCCATGCGGGTGCTCAAATCATTCAAACGAACACATATGGAGCGAACTATATTAAATTAGCTCGTTACGGATTAGAAGATCATGTGAAAAAAATTAACACTGCCGGAGTACAAATTGCAAAGAAGGCGAGTCGAGGCCGAGCATTCGTATTAGGAAATATCGGTGGGATTCACGGGGGGAAAGTATTAAACGAAAGCGAAGCTGAAATAAAACGTAGCTTCCGAGAGCAGTTATATAGCTTACTTCTCGAAGGGGTCGATGGACTTATTTTTGAAACGTATTATGATCTCGACGAATTAAAGACAGTTTTACAAATTGCTCGGGAGGAAACAGATATCCCGATTATTACGAATGTATCAATGCATGAACCAGGTGTATTAGAAAATGGTGTCACTTTACGGGAAGGATTAGCCCAATTAGAGGCACTAGGAGCAGATGTCGTCGGGGTTAACTGTCGCCTTGGCCCAGCCCAAATTGCCACGGCCCTAGAGAGCGTTCCATTACCTGAGAAAGCCTACTTAGCAGCTTACCCGAATGCCAGCTTACCAGCGTATCGGGATGGTGTTTTATATTATGAAAATGAACCGAGTTACTTTAAAACAGCAGCCGATACACTACGGAAGCAAGGTGTTCGCCTCTTAGGTGGTTGTTGTGGAACGACGCCGGAACATATTCGGGCTCTAGCCGAAGGTGTCAAAGGAAAAAGACCAATTGAATCAAAGGTTGTGACACGAAAAGCGACAGTAACCGTCGCCCGAGAAATAAAACGAAAAGAAAAGCCTCTTCCAGATTTAGCGAAAGAAAAGCCAACAATTATCGTCGAACTCGATGCACCGAAGCATTTAGATATTACTGAATATATTGAAGGGGCCCGAGCCTTGAAAGAAGCAGGGGTCGATGCTATTACATTAGCCGATAATTCCTTGGCGACACCACGAATTAGTAATGTGGCAATCGCAACGTTATTACAGCAAGAAGGAATTCGACCACTTGTTCATTTGACGTGTCGGGACCGTAATTTGATCGGCTTACAAGCTCATTTAATGGGGCTTCATACGTTAGGGATTCATGAAATTTTAGCGATTACCGGTGACCCTACGAAAATCGGCGACTTCCCTGGAGCGACCTCCGTTTTTGATGTAAATTCTTTTAAATTAATCGAATTAATTAAAAAAGGTAATAAAGGAATTTCCTTTTCCGGAAAGTCATTACGGGAAAAAACAGCCTTTAGCGTTGCAGCGGCCTTTAATCCGAACGTCGCTAACTTGGAACGAGCCGTTCAACGAATGGAGAAAAAGATTGAAAGCGGTGCGGATTATATACTCACTCAACCGATTTATAATCCGGAAAAATTTGCTGAGCTAAAAGAGGCGACCCAGCATATCGATGTACCAATTTTCGTCGGTATTATGCCTCTGACCTCCTCGCGCAATGCGGAGTTTTTACACAATGAGGTGCCTGGTATTACGCTTACAGAAGATGTGCGAAATCGGATGAAGCTCGTTGCTGACGATAGAGCTCAATCAACAGCAGAAAGTATACAAATTTCTAAGGAACTTCTCGATGCTGCGTTAGAACATTTCCAATCGATTTATTTAATTACACCGTTCTTGCGCTATGATATCGTCGTTCCGTTAGTTAAATATATTCATGAAAAAACGAGTACAACAGCTTATACAGCTTTATAAAAAAACTTTCAAATGGAGGAGTATGAAAAATGACAAACATCATTAGTTCAAATTTAGGTTATCCAAGAATAGGTGAACAACGCGAGTGGAAGCGAGCGTTAGAAAGTTATTGGGATGGTGCGATTACAGAGGAACAATTAGAAGAAAAAACGACAGAAATTCGTCTCAATAACTTGAAGAAACAAAAAGAGCTAGGGGTCGACTTAATTCCGGTAGGGGACTTCTCCCTTTATGATCACGTCCTCGATACAGCAGTAACCTTCGGAATTGTTCCGTCACGTTTTTCTTATGACGGAGGAGTCGTTGATTATGATACGTACTTTGCAATTGCACGAGGAAAAGATGACGCCGTTGCATCAGAAATGACGAAGTGGTTTAATACGAACTACCACTATATCGTACCAGAATTAAACGATGTAACTCCTAAATTAGTCGAAAACCGAGCGTTACATTACTACGAAGAAGCAAAGGAAAAATTGCAAATCGATGGAAAGCCTGTTATTTTAGGCCCGATTACTTTTTTAAAACTATCGAAAGGTTATACCGAAGAAGAATTTGCTAGACTAGTAGATACCTTTATTTCTCTTTATGTCGAGCAACTGAAAGAACTAGAAGCAGCAGGAGCGACTTGGGTCCAAATCGATGAGCCAATTTTTGTAACGAAAGTAAGCGAAGAAACGTTACACCTAACGAAGAAAGTTTACGACACCTTTGCAAAGGAAGTACCAGGGCTAAAACTCCTCTTCCAAACCTACTTCGAGAAAATATACAACTATGCAGAAATTACCCAACTTCCTGTGGCTGGATTTGGGATTGACTTTGTCCATGGAGATTCTTTAGAGCAAATTCGTCAGTTCGGCTTCCCACAAGGAAAGACTTTAGCGGCCGGAATCGTCAATGGTCGAAACGTATGGCGGGCTAACTTAGGAGAGAAGTTGACAATTTTAGAAACGTTAACCCAATTTGTAAAAGATGGAGATATAATCGTTCAACCATCATGTTCCTTGTTACATGTCCCTGTGACAAAAACATTAGAAGAAAAAATCGACCAAGTTATATTAGATGGCTTATCCTTTGCCGATGAGAAGTTAGACGAGATCGTCACATTAACGAAAGGCTTACAGAAAGGGCGCCAAGCAATTAGTAGTGAGATTGACCTTGTTGATGAAGCCTTGGCGAAATTAAAAGATACCTACCGTTCGAACGATGAGGTTCGTAAAGAAACAGCTGCACTTACAACAGATGATGCAAAACGTAGTGAACCTTTCACCGAACGACTTGAACGACAAAAGGGACACTTCAATTTACCTTTATTGCCAACGACTACGATTGGAAGTTTACCACAGACGCCAGAAGTTCGACGCACTCGAACGAAATGGCGCAAAGGTGAAATTACAAATCAAGAATACGAAACGTTCGTAAAGAGTCAAATTAAGAAATGGATTGAAATTCAAGAAGACCTCGATATCGACGTATTAGTTCACGGTGAGTTTGAACGAAACGATATGGTCGAATATTTCGGAGAAAAACTAGGGGGCTTTTCTGTCACTGAATACGGCTGGGTCCAATCGTATGGTTCCCGTTGTGTAAAACCACCGTTAATTTACGGGGATGTCACTTGGGATGGACCAATGACTGTGAAGGAAAGTGTCTATGCCCAATCGTTAACTAATCGTCCGGTTAAAGGAATGTTGACAGGACCGGTAACGATTTTAAACTGGTCTTTCGCCCACGATGCAGCTACCGATGAAGAAATAATGAACCAAATTGCCTTAGCCCTACAAAAAGAAGTCGCCGCTTTACAAGAAGCAGGCATTAAAATTATCCAAGTCGATGAACCAGCCTTACGCGAAGGATTGCCTTTAGATCCGGCAAAATGGGATAACTATCTAGAAGCAGCTAGTTATGCCTTTCGCCTAGCGACAGCAACAGCGCATGCAGATACCCAAATCCATACGCATATGTGCTACTCGCAATTCGAGGACATTTTCGAAGCAATCGATGCGCTTGATGCAGACGTCATTTCGATTGAAACGTCCCGAAGCCATGGGGAGCTCGTCTCCACCTTCGAAGAAAACACATATAAAAAGGAAATCGGCTTAGGAGTATACGATATTCATAGTCCACGAATCCCTGCTAAGGAAGAAATTAAGAACAATATAAACCGCGCTCTTCAAACGATTCCAGCAACTCAGTTTTGGGTTAACCCTGACTGCGGACTAAAGACTCGTAAAGAAACTGAGACGATTGAAGCTCTCAAAGTAATGGTTCAAGCTGCAAAGGAAGCCCGTGAACAATTAGAAGTAAAGCAATAAAATAAATGAAAAAGGACGGAACTTGTTGTTAAAGAAGTTTCCGTCCTTTTATATTTTATTAGTAAAAGTCACAAGCTACTCCTACAAAAGCCTAATCCGCTTTCTTGGGAACCTTTTGGCATAAAAACGTTCAACTTACTCAACGTAAAGCTCTACTGAGAACGTTTTTCAAAAATTATATGCCAACTTGCTCAACGAAATGTAACCAAACCCGTCGCCATTCCGAAAGGTGAAAACGAGAGCCCACAACTTACCCTTATCAATTATTCTTTTTAAACCGATTCCCCGTATTTGTATAGATAATCATCCCTATCGTTACGCCAATAAATAAAATAAGGCCAACGATAAAGAAAGCTTGCTCATTGTAAAACTCTCCGAGAAACCAAAGAAAGACACAAAAAGCATAGATAAACATCATTTTACCCATAAACTTTGTAAGAGCATCTTCATCATATTTTGCTTTTTCTTTTTGCGGTAAGGTATTGTAACCAGCGATTAAGAACGAACCTTTTCCTAGTGAAAAAATAATCCCGAGCAGTATAAATAAACTAGCAATAAAAAGAAAAACGCTCATAGCAACCATCGCCCTTCCCACCTTTTTAAAAACTTAAAATTCACTTTACTATAAAGATTAACGTAAGTCTATCTGTAAAGGATTTTAAACTTGATAAGCATCAATTTTTTAATATGAAAAGTAAAGTAAACTATAAGAGAAGTTACGGAAAAACTATAACGACATAGGAGGGGATGACTATGCAACGATTTATCTTTCAACATAAAAATAAAATAACGTTGCTTAATGCGATATTTATTGTGTTTGGATTTGGCGCTAGATTTATCGGTCAAAATATTTTTCTTTTCGAACTATCGTTAATCTTAGCTACGGTAATCGGGATTACACCAATTGCAATTCAAGCGTATCAATCATTGAAGGTGAAAGTTGTAAGTATCGATGTGCTTGTCACTATTGCTGTTGTTGGAGCATTAATGATTAAAAACTATGAAGAATCCGCAATTGTTACTTTTCTCTTTTTATTCGGTGCTTACCTAGAACAACGAACATTAATGAAAACCCGTTCAGCTATTAAGGAATTGACAGAACTATCGCCAGAAACCGCACTAAAACAGATGGAAAATGGGGAGTTCCAAGAAGTCGATATATTCGATGTCGATGAAGGGGATCTTATCTTAGTTAAAACGGGTGCGAATGTTCCCGTGGACGGAACCGTTCAATCCGGGGAAGCCCATATAAATGAGGCGAGTATTACAGGTGAATCTATACCAGTAAAAAAACAAGTCGACTCCTTAGTTTATGCTGGTTCCATCGTTGAAAACGGAACGCTCTACGTTCGGGCAGATCGTGTCGGTGAAGATACTACTTTTGGAAAAATAATTGAGTTAGTTGAAGAAGCCCAAGACTCAAAATCTTCAACAGAACGCTTTATCGATAAATTTGCAAAATATTATACACCAGCAGTTTTACTACTTGGAATAGTTATTTGGCTTATTACAAAAGATATTGAACTAGCCATTACAGCGCTTGTCTTAGGTTGCCCTGGAGCCCTCGTAATAGGAGTGCCAGTCTCAAATGTTTCCGGAATTGGTAATGGTGCTCGAAACGGTGTGCTTTTAAAAGGAAGTGAAGTGGTCAACGATTTTAGTAAAGTAGACACGGTAGTTTTTGATAAAACAGGAACCTTAACCATCGGAAATCCAGAAGTAGCCTCTGTGGAGATCTTTACAGAACATATAAAGGATACGTATCGTCTCCTAGCAAGCGTCGAAGCGGAATCAGACCACCCTTTAGCAAAGGCAGTACTACAATATATCGGTTCGGTGGATCTTGTGCCTGTTGATCACACCGAAGTCGTAAAAGGCGAAGGGATTGTTGCAACAATCGGCGAGAAACGCATCGCTGTAGGAAATGTCGCCTTAATGAAACGCGAAAAAGTAGCCTTCACGAAATCGATGAAAAGGGCGATTGATGAATTCGAACGAAAAGGAAACTCCCTCGTCCTTACTGCAATTGATGGAGAGCTTCATATAATAATGGGAATTAAAGATCAAATTCGCCCCGGAGTTAAACAGCAACTCCAGCAATTAAAGCGTTATGGTGTAAAACACTTAATCGTCTTATCCGGTGACCATCAAGGAACCGTTGATCTCGTTGCAGAAGAACTCGGTTTAACAGAAGCTCACGGAAATATGTTACCTGAAGATAAGGCGAACTATATCGAACGGCTACAAAAGGAAGGTCGCACAATCGCTTTTGTCGGCGATGGAATTAATGACAGCCCATCTTTAGCTTTAGCTAATATTGGAATTGCAATGGGAAGTGGAACTGATATTGCAATCGAGACGTCAGATGTCGTCTTAATGCATTCTGATTTTAGTCAACTCGTTCACGCTTTAGGTCTAACGAAAGCAATCGTCCGAAACATGGTACAAAATATCGTAATTGCTATCGGTGTAGTAATCCTTTTATTATCTGGACTCTTATTCAGCGATTGGATGAACATGTCGATTGGTATGCTAGCCCATGAAGCAAGTATTTTCGTCGTAATCTTAAACGGTATGCGCCTACTTCGCTTCCGTAATTAAAAGTGTAGCAATGGAAAACTTAGAACAATAGCAAACCTATAAGCGAAAGACAATCTTAAAGAAAAATAAAGAAAAATACAAAACTTGATGCACGTCAATTTTTTTCAAAGGAAATTCGTTTATGCTCTATATAAGGATAAAGGATAATGAATAGAAAGAAGGAAAATAATATGGAACAGAAAAACCGTTTCAGTAAATTAGTTCAAAGTAAACACGAGCAACTTGATTTATATACGAATGCAATTACAAAAGCTCATGGAGAAAGTCATCCGGAAGCTTTTAAAGTTCGCCGGCTATATGAAGAACTTCACGTAGAAATATTAGAAGCAAAAGAAGCCTTTGATGAAAAGCGTCTCTCATCAATCTTTGCATCCTTGAAGGCAGTGACGAATAACTTTATGATTCCTGAAGATGTTTGTGAAACGTACGCCTCTGTCTACAAGGAGCTAGCCTTGTTAGCAAATGAATTTGATGAATATGTAAAGGAGGAAATATAATGAAACAAGCAGTAATTCAATTAGAACCGTTAGCTTGTCCATCTTGTCTACAAAAAATAGAAAGTGCTGTAAAGCGTATCGATGGTGTAGAAGAAAAGTCCGTCGAAGTCCTTTTCAACTCAAGTCGAGTACGAACAGACTTTAACGATGAAGCAACGTCGATCAATACAATTGAACAAGCGATTGAAAAACTCGGCTACAACGTCGTGCGCTCGCGAGTGAAAGATAAATAAAAGTAATTACCGTTCAGATTCTAGTAAGTAGCGTCTGAACGGTTTTTTCTATAAAAGGCTCTTTAAAATTGCACAATAGTTTTCAATAGGGCTCCAACTAGAATCCCCGGTAAAATCTTCCCTTTTGATGTATATAAGGAAAAAATTAACGAATACTACTCGTTACAATAAGGCTTGCTACATCGGAAAGGATGATCTATTATGACACTTAAAATCTTCCGCCTAAGTGTTCTTTTACTATTTTTTATTTTTCATACAAATTTTAATCTCTTCGCTTA
>Ga0209487_1004197_pt1 | contig 11147 bp, 8 predicted proteins | sample Poulit2012_FD_187524 | JGI IMG/M metagenome (GOLD analysis project Ga0209487, IMG submission 187524) | Agricultural soil microbial communities from Georgia to study Nitrogen management - Poultry litter 2012 (SPAdes) (version 2) | ecosystem: Environmental > Terrestrial > Soil > Agricultural land... | reverse complement strand
CCCGCGCAGGGTGAGACCTCGCGGCTCCAGGAGCACGGGCTGTCGTTCGGTATCGCGAAATTGTTCTTGTCGGCGCATACCGTGGCGAATCAAGAAAAACAGTCCAGTGATCAGGCCGAGGCTTGTGATGTATCCGAAGATCATGCCAAACCATGGGGGATTATCAGCGACGATACTCACGCTAATCACCCCCACAAGCCCGCCACCAGCGAGCAGGATCACAAGCCCCATAAGTATCCTGAACAGCACCAGCAACGTCTTTGACCAGTCAGCAGGCGCTCCCGATAACCGCACACTGCCGGTCCGCTGCAGCGTCTCCATAGCTTGTTGCAAGGTTGGTGACATAAAACTCCCGCTCACATCTGATACCTCTTACCTTATAGAATCACCGTATACTCTGCCCATAACCCCCTAATAATTCCTCTAACTCCACAAATGCCCCCTTCCCTTTTAGCTAGCACTGTTTCCCGGCAGGATATCCAGTGTAGGTAGCCAGCTGGTCCCGGCATGGCGGTTGATTCGTTAATGATCCGGGGATTTTTCACCGGAACTAGTCTGGTTCGTTCGGATAGCTGATCGAAGCGCGCTCTAAACTTTGTGGGACTGTATAACATAGATGTAAACGCACGAACCATCGGCGACCTCGTCTTTAACTGGGCCCAGCTAAAGAAGGCGCCGAATGGACCCTTGGTAATGGGTGTCTTCACCGAAGAGGTCGGAGTCGGGTCAGTGGCTGCCGCGATTGTGCTCGTTGCGTGGGGGTATCCCAGCAGAATACGCAGCGAAGCTGCCTTTGCTGCACTAGCCGGAGCCAGCCCACTACCCGCATCCTCTGGCACCACCATCCGATACCAGCTCAATCGTGGAGGGGATCGCAAGCTCAATCGGGTACTCAACGTGATTGCCATGCACCGGATGGTCCACCACCAAGACACCCGCTATTATGTCGACAAGCGCCTGGCGCAAGGAAAGACCTACCGGGAGATTCGCCGATCGCTCAAATGCTATCTCGCGCGCAGATACTACCGTCACCTAAACAACGAGATGGAGGCCAAGGACAAGGGTTGACAACTATAGAAGCTTCATAGCAGCACCCCGGCAGCCTCACGGGATATCAAAACACAGCTAGCTGCCCGTTTTTCAGTGTGTAAATATCTCTATACGGGCTCTAGGGAGTTAACATCGGGCAAGAATCAGCATAGCGTGGCGGTATTATTTGATGGAGTTCATAGACCTATCTAACGGTTTGAATCCGCCTTCCACTTCTTCGAAATAGCTATTATCTTGCCTTGACAGATCGCGTTGAAGTGTTATTTCCGGAGCCTGTATAGAGGAGACGTCCCGAAGCCCTTGACTCGCAATTTCTGAGACTAGCTCATCGACGGTCCAGACGTGTTCTGGCGCGATCGTGGCTGCTCGTGCAGCGGCTTGTAGCCAGGTCGGCTGCTTGTGCGATTGAGCTTCAAATTTAATGAACTCATTTGGCACGCGGTACCCAATTGTTTTGCCTGGCCCTTCATAAACAGCCTCCAAAGGTTTAGGAGCGTCTTCAGATAGCATGCCACTTTCTACCAAATCCAGAGCGATTCTCTGAGCGGGCAAAGCAAACCGTCGCAGAGAACGGTCTTCGTCATAACCTGCATATAAGTAAATCTTTTCTCGGGCTATGAACCCATCGCCACCAGCTGCCAAAGAGATAATATCTGCCTGCAATTGGTTACCAACTTCTCTGAGCTCGTTAAGAAGTCTTCTGTACGTCTTTATTGACCAATGCGGTTCACTATCTTGGGAGGACACGGCGCTGAGAGTACTTGCTTGTACTAACGATTCAGATGCAGCTTCATCTCCCGGGCGCATTTTCGACATAAGGCGATAAAAATCGTTCTGTTGCAGAAGGACCAGACGACTCCCGGTACGTTGAAGTGCTTCGGAAACTAGCTCAGGTCGTACACCGAGAACACGCCTCTTAGGTTTTGATATCGCTATACGCCAGTCTTCCTTTGCATCGTTAGTGACTAGTACGAAAGCCCGAGTTTTTGGTTGTACTGCTTCTATATATCTGAGCGTTTGCTCCCACATTAAGTAGTCGCCTGTTCCGCGCTCCGGAATCTGGTCTTCTTTGTCTATACCATCCTTGTAACCAGGAGGGATGCTAGCGGCAAACCGCTTTAGACCTTCTTCAATAACCTCTGGTTCCTCGTCACCAAACGATTGGCCAACTCTACCGTCCAGAATTTGCTCCAGGCGTGTAAGCACTGGATCAAGGCTCGTATCATTGAGGATCTTAGATAGATCTAGCGCATTTCCGCGTGCTTCACTAATCGCTGTCTCCAACTCATCCAACTGCTTTTCAACCGTTTCACGTATGGTCTGGATTTCTTCAGTACGTTCTCGGTCTGGGCGAAGTGAGTTAAATATGGCGAATAATTCGTTACGAAGAGCTCCTATCGGTTCAGCCGGAGTCGGTATCCTTGCGATCGTTGAATGTCGGTTGCGCCAAAATTCCCGCATCACCTGATGAGGAACCCATAGTCTTGATTCGACAGAGCCAAGAACATCAAGTGCCAATATGCGCGCAGGTTCCTCGAACCCGTATATATCTAATAACACATTAGTATCTAGAACAACCGGGCATGTTTCAAGAAGGCCTAGGACTTCTGCTTCAGAAGGGTCGTTATATCCCTCAAAACCATCGTAAATACCATATCCTATTGAATTAACGACCATTCGGACACCTTTCATGCTATATTCAGTGTTTATGCTTATTTTTATACTTCACTTATCGTCTTTTCAGAAAATGAGCTATTCATAATATTTTCTTCTAGGAAAACCCGCACGCCTACGTCAACCTTTCGAGTTTCACTCCGCCTAATCATAATTAACATCTGGTACTACAACTTACTCGCGTATAAACAGGCTTTATTTGGAGTTCCAATTGCATTGGTACTGATGATTTACTCGTCGGCTGCGGGATTTTAGCCCTCGAAGGGATGCCAAAAATATTTCACTATCAAGACGTCCGCCACATGCTCGCTAGTTAGCATCATGAACTGTCAAGACAAACATTCTTCACCTCAACTATTGTCTGCAGACCAAGCACTCGGCTTCAAGTGATCCTCAGCCCCCGTTTCGAATTCCGGCGACCACGCACGAAGCGAGAATTCATCGAGGATCACACCAACCTTTAGACCGGGAAAAGATTTTGGCCTATCAACAGGAAGGACAGAGGGGTACTTACTTACATTGATGCTGTGATCGGCGTTTTTCACTGCAAGTGGAGTAGTAACAAAATGATAGTAGCGGCTACGACGCCTCCATTTTACGGATTGCTTAATGCCCCCTTGTCACAAATGCCAGAGGCCTTTTCGGACGCGATCGAGCTGCATAGGGTGAAGACCTCTCGGAATGGTGTGTGGTGTGAGGGCTAGATACTTCAGCGTTGAGAATATTAGCCGTGAGGTGTTGCAATAGTAAGGCTCGCAAGTCGATAACAAAATTCAGGCTCTGATGTCATAAAACGCGTTATTGGTTTGTCTTGATAATTGTTTTTACAGGTTTGTAAATAACTATTGTCTATCGATAAGTCTTCCTGTATGGTATATAGTTATTTTTATGACGAACCATACCACGGAAGCTATTGAACAAAATGATCAGGCTCCCGCCAAAAAGAACAAAGCATTATTTTGGGTTTTGGGATCTTTCCTGGTCATTCTGCTCATTGCTGGTGGGATCGTTTGGGCCGCCCTGGCCAAGCTAGGCGGATTTGAACGTATTGAGGATGCATTCCCAGATGAAAGTTTGCGTCCTGCTACGTCTGAACCTGCTGAAGGACAAGACGAACCTTCGGTCAACATTTTGTTGCTCGGCTCAGATTCTCGTGCCGATACTTCCACTCCAATTCTGGATGATCTTGGCAACCGCGCGGACAGCATCATGGTGGCGCATATCCCATCAGATCGTAGCGGCGTGCAGATTATGTCAATTCTGCGAGATTCATGGGTCGAGATCGAAGGCCATGGTGAATCCAAGATAAATGCTGCAATGGCACACGGTGGGGTTCCACTGATGGTCCAAACCGTTGAGGGGGTAATCGATCAACGTATCGATCACATCGCGGTCGCAGATTTTAATGGGTTCAAAAATCTTACTGATTCGGTGGACGGTGTCGAGCTGGATAACCCTCGGGCTTTCAGCGTGGGAGATACTGATTTTGCTGAAGGAACGATCTCACTTGATGGTGAGGATGCACTGGCGTTTGTTCGCGAGCGCAAGAGTTTTTCCGATGGAGATTACTCAAGGGCCGAAAATCAACAGTTATTCATGCAGGCTTTTGCTGAGGAAGTTCTTTCGAGAGATACTTTGACTAGCCCTTCAAAGATGAATTCTTTAGTTGATGAAACTACCCCGTATGTTGCCCTTGATGATGATTTTGGCGCCACCGATATGTTGGGTCTGGGTCGATCGATGTCTGCAGTTCGCTCCAGCGATATCACCAGCTTTACTTTGCCGACCGCTGGTATCGGTACTGAAGGCGGCGGTCAGTCAGTGGTCTATGTTGACTGGGATGAGCTAGATGAGGTTCAGCAACGGTTTAAAGATGATGATCTCGCTGATTATCAACCTGAACCTTACTAAGCATGGGTTTTGCACTCTAAAGAGTCTTTCGGAACCCTACGCAGGTTTAACGCGATGTGTACAGTAGTAGGCAATACTGCCCAGCACGAGGTAGGCAATGGCACCAGGACATCTCTCCCAAATTGATCATTGGCACACAAGTGATCCACCAGATATCTATTTTACACGGGATTATTTCGATGTTTCCGCATCATTAGAACCTGATTTCGCAGAATCAGTCTTGCTGCAGTGGCAAGATGATACCGGCGTTGTCTATCTGCCGTTATTATTACGAACAATTAGTGATGAACCTTATTTTGATGCCACCAACGCGTATGGTCATGGTGGCCCTTGGCTTGATGGGGAACCTAATCTGTCAGCTTTTCGTGGCTATCTGGATGATTGGGCTAGACAGCGTGGTGTGGTGTCGTCGTTTATCCAGTTTCACCCGCTCCTTGAAAACGGGCCCGCGTTTGCGAGCGTGCTTGGAGCTCAAAAAGTCGGTCAAACAATAGCGTGGAATCTGAACACCGATGATCTTGTTGGCCAGATGGCAGCCAACCATCGTAGAAACTGGCGAAAAGCCGATCGAGCTGGAGTTGAAGCACGGCTATTACCCAATCCGTCTAACAGTGAGAACTTTCGTTTTCTTTATGAAATTTCTATGCAACGCCTTGGGGTCAAGTCTTTTTATTGGTTCCCGGAGGCGTACTGGTCTGGGCTGCAGAACAAACTGCGTGATCGCTCGTTGCAAGTTGACGCCGTCTACCAAGGTCGAACTGTTGCATCAGTGTGGTGTCTGCTAGGTCGAGACTATATGCATTTTCATCTCAATGGCGCCACTGATGAAGGCCGTGACCTACGTGGAACATTTATTGCACATGTTGCCGCCGCAGAATGGGGACGCGACCAGGGCTATAAACTAGCCCACCTGGGTGGTGGTTCTGACGAATCACTACTGAATTTTAAACAGCGTTTCGACCCTTCATCAGCTAGGCGGGATTTTTATACCGCTAAAATCATTCACGACCAGACAGTCTTCTCGAGATTATCCCAGGGGTTATCAGAAACGCGGTTTTTCCCTCCCTGGCGAGCCCCGGTATAGGTAGTATCGTAGGATGGATCACGCCTCCCATAAGCGCACTAGGCTTGCTAAACAACTGAGCCTTCTTGAAGCTCTCGTGTGGATTTTGGCCGTTGTAGTGGCGTGGTGGTGGATCTTGTCGGCCACAGAACAGGCCTTACAGTCGGCGATCTATTATGCATCTGTGGTCAGTGTCCTGGCTGGAGTGCGAGCATTTCTTGGCCACGGCAAAAATATTATTACCGCTACCGGGCTGTATGGTTTATCGACCGGAATGTTTATTGGATATTCAGGTATTATTTTGGCCGGGCAGCCCACGATCGATCCTCCGTGGTACTACTTAGCTTTGGCTAGCGGAGCAGGGTTAACCGCGCAAATTGGCACCACGCTATTAGCCTGGCGATACACACCAACACGCGTCTTCCCCACCCATTGGTTCCAAGCCCGGTCTGCGAATTGGGCGGTGGGCGCGGGTTTGCTGATGCTAGGGCTTGCCGTGGCTTTGCAGTTGATCGTGCCAGATTGGCAGTGGTGGGCTGAGGCCTCAGCGTTTTCTGCCATCTGTGTGCTAACCGGTGGACTTATGCTCCGCGATAAGGCCCGGCTTCTGTCGATCAGCACGGTATGTATTGCCGCAACTGTGATCCTATATGCGGAATTTTTTCACGCAGGCACCGGCCGTCTACTGATCGTTGCTCTTGCCTGTGCTATAGCAGTTATCTTTGCGTTTAGGTTTCAGAGGCTAACGCTCAAAATAGCCATCGTGCTGGTGATACCCCTGGCGCTTTGGTGGATGGCTATGGATCGGCTAGCCCTGGAACAGGGCATATCCGGAGCTTCTACAGCTGGTCGCACTGGTTTGGAATCTATGGTTGCCCCGTTAAACGTTTTCGCTCTCATGCTTGAGGCGCTCCATGAACATGGGTTCACGCCCTCTTACGGTTACAACCTATTATCCGTTCCCGCACTGTTTATCCCCGAATCGATTTGGCCCAACCAGCCTCGTGCTCTGGGTTATGAGGTGGTTCGTTTTGATGCCCCAGAACTTTACGGGGACGGGATTTTTTCAACCGTCGTATCTTCCACCGGTGAGGCTATTTACAACTTCGGTTGGTGGGGTCTGGCCTTGATCATCGTGGTTGCCGCCATTGTCTTGCGTTTGCTCGATGGTTTTCTACTGTCGCGATTGTCTGCTCAACGGCTAAATGTTATGGGGCTACTCGGGTTGGTATTTGCAGCGATGCTTGCTGGAGCAATCGCCGATTACACTTGGTCAGGCGTGCATACCTACGCGGCTCGTATGATTGCGCGACTGCCTGCCTTTCTGCTGATTGTCACTGCCGCATGGCTGACCACACGCATCCGATTTAATTTACAGCCCCGGCGGCAACACGCTACTCACGCCAAATTCCGAAAAAGAAAAATTCAAGACTGAATTGTATTGGAAGGCGCTTGTAGATCTTGTGTCCTAGTTTGCTTGTGCAAGGCTGAGAATATTGTTTGCCAGTTCAGCATACGTTTTGTCTCGGTCAAAGAGCTCTTCGGCCATGCGTCTGCTGTTGCATCCCATCATTGCTCTTCGCTGGGGATTGTCCACGAGATTTCTAATGGCCTCGGCAACATCAGAACTATTTTCACTGCGACAGTTCACTCCAGCAGCATAGGAATCCAGCAATCGACGGTATTCTATAGATTCTTGGGTATTGATAACTGGCAGTCCAGCAGCAGCATAGTCACCAACCTTGTTGAGGATGCTGCCGGCCGAACCTACAACTATTGGATTGACGGCAATATCGGCATCTTGCAATTCCCGAACCATTGCTGGATATTGCAACTTCCCTAGAAACCGGGCTTTGATGCTGAGCTGTTCTGCGTAGTTCTCAAAATCTTTACGCTTGGGTCCATCGCCAAGCACGGTAAGTTCTAGTCTCTGGAAGCGTGGATCTTCATGCTCCAGATTGGCCATCGCGTCCATTACCATAGGCAGGTCATAACTATGGCTTAGCGTGCCTGCATAAACCAGTTTGGTGCAGTCCGTCTCGACGGGTGATTCGTTAAGCTGAGCATGCTGGGCATAGTCTGCTAAAGAAGTCCCAAGAAACACTACGGAAGTTGGTAACGCACGTCTTGCGGTCCGTTGGGCGTGGTCAACATAGGATTGCGATACACCTAGAACCGCGTCGGCTTGACGGTATGCGAAACGGCTGGCTTGGATCATGCGAAAGAATATCCAGGTGAGTGCTGTTGGTGCTTTGAACCGCATCCCAAATGCTTCAGGCCAAAGATCCTGCACATCTACAACGAAAGCTGTGCCATGTTGTTTAGCAAAGGCTGCACAATTTGAGGCAACAACGGGTGGCGGGGTAGCACAATATATTAGATCAGGAACGGTTGGCCGGCTCCGCAAGAACTTAGCTATATTTCTGCCAAATACGTGCTGGCTTAGCAACCGTTTAACAGAAATATTCTTCGTATACCCGGGCTCATGCACCAACGTAATTTTAAAGTCTGTTTTGGGTAAAGGCAGAGCCCTCAAGGTATGGGAGTCGTGTTCGAAATCAGATGTTACGACTTCAACGCTTGCGCCTAACGCTGTGAGGCGATGGGCTATGTCGAGAAACCGGCAATTGCCGGTGCCGCTTGTGGCTGTAAAGTTTGCCACTAGAACTATATCGACGGTGCGAGCCGTTTTTGACGAAGCGTTAGGGCGCATCATAGGCTCCTCTACTCACTTAGAACAGCGCACATCATAGTAGTATCTTAGCCCCGTTTGGGTTGGATAAACAGGGCAGTTGGAGTTCTTTAGCGGTTAAATGGGTGATTTTTCAATTCGTTATCCAGATTCGTACCCATTTTCTATTTCTTTGGTGTAAAACATGTAGAGACAGGTCATACTGGTTGCGAGCGTCGAGGAGGAATGTGGTTGGTCAAAATACTGCATGAGCTCTTTGCGAAAGTCCGCGGCAGCCAGACAGCGACCTTGACTCTGTGGCTATTGGTATCCCAGTTACTCGCAGCTGGGGTGTCGTTTGTTGTCAATATTATTGCCGCTTATGGCTTGGATCCCGATCAGCGCGGTCTATTAGCCTTTTATCTCCAGATCGGCTATTTATTCACCACATTTTTGCTACTGGGGACAGAGAAACCATTTTTAGCAAACGTTCAAGCAAGGTTTTCCCCGGCTGTTGCGCTGCTTTTACGAATCGTACGGCCTAGCTACATCATCATTGCAGTAATCTTCGTAGGGGTTTTGGGCCTATATGCGTTTGGGTTTACCGCAATTGCAGCTCCGATCGGCTTAGTTGCCGTGTTTATTATCTGCAATCAGCACTTACGCATAATCCGGGCTGCCTATATAACCAGTGGTGATCTGCGGCCCTTCCTCACGGTCATTACGACAACCAATGTTCTAACCTTGGCCTTTGCCGTGTTGTTAGCGGTTCTTCAACACGGTAATTTTCTCACCTGGTTACTAGCTTACGTAGTGGCAAATGTCATCGCTACCGTCTATGTAGCCAAATCCGCATTTGTGGCACGTGACGACGAAATTATACAACTTGACCTCATCCGTGCAATCCAACGCCAAGGCCTACGACTGTTACCGGCTTCGCTGGGTAATATCACGTTATTCCGCCCCGATCGCTTATTACTTCCGTTACTGGCCAGTCCAGCGGCTTTGGGGGTCTATATTGTAGTGTCTGCGGCCCTGGAAGTTGCGGTATGGCCTGTGCAGCAGTGGTCTGATTCCAAGATGCGTCAATGGCAGCAAACCAGGCCGTTCGCCAACCCCCGGTTGCGTCTGACGATAGTTTCCAAGGCAGCGCTGGGAGTCCTGGGGATAGCACTTGCCTGTTCCGCTGTGCTGGTACCGGTCGTGTTATGGGTCCTACCTGATGAGTACAATGCTTCGCTAATGCTCATCTTGCCTATTACTTGCGCCAATATTCTTTTTGGCGCAAGCCGTGCTCAACAAGGGATTGCTATCTCTGGGAACCGTTCCGGTCTGGTATCTACTGCCGAAGTCTCAGGTTTGTTGGTCTCGGTGGGAGCCTATATTGTGCTTATTCCACTATTCGGCGGAATGGGGGCGGCAGTGGGTTCTATTATTGGTAATAGCGTCTGTTTCGCTGTCACTGAGCTGGGCATTTGGCTAGCTCGACCAGCCGAGGAGTGATGTTAGAGCATCACCGAGCTACTATTCTGTGACCAGACGTTACCGCGCAGATACTCAGTGAGCTCTAATCCTTGGCGCACCTGGATAAGCCTATCGGCGGTTCGCGCATAGACCGGTGGTGGCGGTTCGATGAACAACGTGGGTTGAAAACTCATCGTGTATCCGCCGACTTTATAAAACACCACCCGGTCTCCTACTGATAGTGCTGGCTGATCGTGAAGCGTCATGAGGCGGTCATCTTCCATACAGGTAAAACCACTAATAACTTGTTCAGGCCGCGTTGTCTGAGCAGTGGTCTCTAGGCAGTATTCAAATGGCTTTTTTCGTCGAAATAGCGGGTCGATGTTTGTGCGGCTAGCATCGGCGACGATAAAGGTTGTCGAGCACACGCTCTTCACATCAATGACGCTAGCATGCATTTCTACCGGCACAGCCACCAATGATCCGCCAGGCTCAAGGATCAGCGTTGTGTTACGGATATCCAGAGTATTTCCAACGCCCTTGCGGATGGCTGCAATATAGTCATGAAAGGTAGGGGCACCGTCCATGCTGCCATAGAAGCCACCACCGATATCGAGATAGTCCAACGTTAGACCTCGAGAGGTGATGATTTCGGCTGCTACGGTTGCTGCGGCACGATAAACATCCACACTTTGTGTGGCGGAATTGCGGTGCATATGCAGTCCTGCAATACGGACCCCGGCGGCATTGAGCTCTTGTATCGCTGCATCAAGTTCGCCGTTTTCGGCGTTGAATCCAAACCGGCTATGTTCCAAACCGCTTGTGCTTTGTCCCGGGCAGTAGGCTTCAAGGTCCCAGTTGACTCGCAGGCCCACCGCCAAGGAAGCATCTGGCATCCGGGCGGCAAGTTCAGCCGTCCAGGAAACTTCTCGTTTGGCGTCCAGATTGATGATGGAGCCTTCACGAAGTGCCGACCATAGTTGTTGGCGGCTTTTGATCGGACCATTATAAATAATATGTTCCGGTGTATACCCCAGAGCGATGGCTAATTGGTATTCGGTATCCGATACGACCTCGGCCCAGAGCCCACGATCTCGCATAAATCCGATAAGCCAAGGCAGCGGGTTGGTCTTAAACGAATACGATAAGATCGCGTTTGGCCAATGGGTGTCGACGGCATCCTGGAGGCGAGCAACGAAGCCTTCGAGTTTGGGAACATCAAGGACCAGAGCAGGCGTGGGTGGGTGGCTATTGCTCGTCTCTAATGTATGAGTCATAGCGTCTTTTGAGGTGTGCATATCAGGTTGGTCCTTT
>Ga0209487_1004196_pt1 | contig 11153 bp, 4 predicted proteins | sample Poulit2012_FD_187524 | JGI IMG/M metagenome (GOLD analysis project Ga0209487, IMG submission 187524) | Agricultural soil microbial communities from Georgia to study Nitrogen management - Poultry litter 2012 (SPAdes) (version 2) | ecosystem: Environmental > Terrestrial > Soil > Agricultural land... | reverse complement strand
GCTTGTCGATGCGCTCTTCTACTCCCTGGTTAGATCCCCTTACTAGGGATCCGACCACTTTGGGCCCCACCCGCATTTCTTCGATCACGCTGCGGGCGACGAATTGGTGCTCAGGGTTTTGAAACACAAAGCCGATGCGCTGCGCCAGCTGAGCAGGGCTCCACGCGTGTGGGGATTTTGCCAATCCGCGGCGAATCTCTTCGGAATAGCCCAACTCCCCCGCTACCGGAGAAATCAACCCTGCCATCGTCATCAACCAGGTAGTTTTTCCAGAGCCGTTGGCACCCGTAATCACCGTCGATGCACCCTGCGGAATGGCCAGCGTGCGGGCCGGACCAAAACGTGTGGCAAGGTTATGCGACCACAGCGCTGCCGGAGCATCGACAGGCACTGGCGATGCCGTGGGCAACCCGGTAATGCGCCGTGCGGCGACAGCTGGCACCACTTCCCCGTCGTAGATAAGCTTTCCGTGTTCTAAAACAATGGCCCGGTCCAATACGTGTTGCCACTGCGCATAGTTATGCTCAATGACAATGAGAGTTGCGCCGGTTTCTTTAACCACGTGGTCAACGGCTGCGACAACATCGGCTGCACCTTGCGGGTCGAGGTTCGCTGTGGGTTCATCGAGCAAAATTAGCTCGGCTCCCATGGCGATTACACCTGCCAGCGCAAGGCGCTGTTTTTGTCCGCCGGAGAGCCGCGCGGTGGGATGCTCAAGGCTTAGATCTAAGCCGACCATTTCCAATGCTTGATGCACACGACGCCAGATTTCCTCGCGTGGAAGGCCGAGATTTTCGCAGCCGAAAGCCACGTCATCGCCAACGCGCGAGGCAATAACCTGAGAGTCCGGGTCTTGCAAAACTAAACCCACTGCCTCGGCGTTGATGGTGAGCTCACCACGCAGGGTACCTTCATCATCCCCGCCGAGTACTCCGGCCAGTGCTGAAAGCAGCGTCGATTTGCCCGAGCCGGAATCACCAGCGAGCAAGATTCGTTCACCGCGCTCGACGCGGATATCAATATCGGAAATAGCTGGGGTGCGGCGACCAGCGTGCTGCCACGTGGCACCGCGCAATAAGATTTGTGACATTACAGCGTGCGCTGTTCCCGTCCCACAGCAAAGCGATCCAGGGCCCCGGTTTTCGCTAAAGCTTTAACCGTAAAGTAGCTCAAGGCACCGGCCAAGATAGCTCCCGAGACGATGAGACAAGCCAGGTAGATCAGGTTAAATTCCAACGACTTGGCGATATTTGCTGAGGTGAAAAGCTCCAGCACAAATGCACCAAGCGCGGCACCAATGCCGCCGAGCATGGCGACCATCAGGCTAAAGCGGCGGTAGAGGAAGATTGCGAAGACAATCTCTACGCCTAAGCCTTGAGCAAGACCAGAGTAAAGAGTTTCTGGTCCCCACTGGGAACCAAATACCGCGGAGACAGTCGCCGCTAGAGTTTCTACATAAATCGCTGCGCCGGGTTTACGGATAACCAACGCGCCGATTACACCACCGGCAAGCCAAATGCCAGTGGCAATGCCACCGAGGCCCGGGGTGAGCGCATCCATCGCCATGAACCAGGCGTATCCCACCGAGTTCCAAAAGACGAAGACCAGCCCGCAGGCAACTGCGAGGATGGAGGCAACGATGATATCTACGACTCGCCAATTTAAAGAGCGAGCAGGGTTAACTTGAGTAACCACTTCTTTATCCTTTCGCCGGCATTATCCGGTTCAAGTTCGACGGTTTCCCAGCGCCTGCGCCAAGGTCTCAGCCCGCACTTTGCTTGCGAGCACCCGTAAATGAATATGATGCCCTTCAATACCTACCAGAGCCCGTATAACCTGCGCAAATAACAAAGCAGCGCCCGCGCTACCGAAAATCAATCAGTAGCACGGGCGCTGCGGTGTTAAACAGCTGAAGCCGTTGAACACGGAGTTGGACTAGAAGGTGAAGTCCTCATCCAGTGGGACGGAAGCGCCGGTGAATTCACCGAAGCCGTCGTCACCGTAGATGGAATCGCCGTAAGTCGGAATCGAGTAAGCCGCATTGCGTGCTGCCTCGGTTGGCTTGACGGAGATGTTGCGGTAACGCGAGATACCAGTACCAGCTGGGATCAGCTTACCGATGATGACGTTCTCCTTCAGACCGATGAGCTTATCGGAGCGCTTGTTGATAGCGGCATCGGTAAGCACGCGGGTGGTCTCCTGGAAGGACGCCGCAGACAGCCAAGACTCGGTAGCCAAGGAAGCCTTGGTAATACCCATAATCTCAGAACGCAGCTGAGCTGGTTCCTTGCCCTCTGCCTGCATACCAGCGTTGATCTGGCGAGCCTCAGAAAGGTCAACCAGAGTACCTGGCAGCAGATCGGTGTTACCAGCATCGATAACGGTACCGCGACGCAGCATCTGACGGATGATGATCTCGATGTGCTTGTCGTGGATGGCTACACCCTGGGTGCGGTAAACAGCCTGAACCTCGTCGATGAGGTGCTTTTCCACACCACGGCGGCCGAGAACCTCAAGCACGTCGTGTGGGTCAGCAGCACCGCGCATCAGACGCAGACCGGTGGTGACGTGGTCACCGTCGCGCAGGGAGCGCTCGATCATTGCGTTCGGGTTGGATTCCATCGGACGACGAACCTGAGCCAGGCCCTGACGCTTCGACAGCTTCTCGTAGACCACGTTATCCGAGCCGTCATCTGGGGTGATCGTCAAAGTCCAGAAGTTGCCTTCATCGGACAAAGAGATCGTACCGTCGACGGATGCAATTGGTGCACGGTTCTTCGGGTTACGTGCCTCAAACAGTTCCTGAACACGTGGCAGACCACCGGTAATATCGCCACCGACACCACCCTGGTGGAAGGTACGCATGGTCAGCTGGGTACCAGGCTCACCAATGGACTGAGCAGCAACAATACCGACGGCTTCGCCGATATCAACCAAGTTGCCAGAAGCCATGGACTTGCCGTAGCACTTCGCACAAACACCAGCTGGGGTCTGACAAGTCAGTACGGAACGTACCTTAACTTCGGTGATGCCAGCGTTAACCAGCTTCTCCGTCAGTTCCTCAGTCAGGTCAGAGCCAGCTTCAGCAACAACGTTGCCTTCAGCATCCTTGACGTCGGTTGCAACAACGCGGCCAGATGCTGAGGTCTCCCACAGTTCGTGAACAGCGTAGGTGCCTTCTGCAATTTCCTCACCGATTGGGACGCGAACGCCCTGACGGGTGCCACAGTCGTCTTCGCGAACGATGACATCCTGCGCAACGTCAACCAGACGACGGGTCAGGTAGCCCGAGTCAGCGGTACGCAGAGCGGTATCCGCCAGACCCTTACGGGAACCGTGGGAGTTGTTGAAGTACTCCAGAACCGACAGACCTTCACGGAAGGAGGTCTTAATCGGACGGGTGATGTAGTCACCCTTGGAGTTCACAACCATGCCCTTCATGCCGGCCAGGGTCCAGATCTGACGCATGTTACCTGCTGCACCAGACTTAACGATCATCGGAATTGGGTTGTCATCTGGGTACAGTGCCTCAACCGCGTTACCCACGGAGTCGGTTGCATTCTTCCACAGCTCAACCAAACGGTCGTAGCGCTCACGCTCAGTCAGCGCACCCTGATCCCAGTACTTGCGCTCGATGCGTTCTGCTTCCTTCTCGTAAGACTCAAGCATGTCGGTCTTATTTGGAAGAACCAGAACGTCGTGCATGGTAATGGTGACACAAGAACGGGTTGCCCAGTAGAAACCGGCATCCTTCATCTTGTCCAGTACCTGTGCAACGGTGATCATTGGGTACTTGATTGCCAGGTCGTTAATGACGTCACCAAGCAGGACAATGTCCTTGGAGCCGCCCTTACGGACCATGACACCTTCAAGGTAGGGGTAGTTCCATGGCAGGAGCTCATTGAACATGATGCGTCCCAGGGTGGTCTCAGCCATCCAGGATTCGCCCTTGGTCCAGCCATCTGGGAACTGCGCTGCCTCAATTGCTTCGGTTGGACGCAGGTGATCAATACGAACCTTGATCGGTGCCTGCAGACCAAGTACGCCACGGTCATAAGCCATGATCGCTTCAGCGTAGGACGAGTACACGCCCTGCGCTGGGCCATTATCATCAGCTGGTGCATAGCGGCCATTGCCACCGATTTCATCCTCGCCCTTGTTCATAGTGAGGAAGTACAAACCGGTAACCATGTCCAGACGTGGCATAGCCAGTGGCTTACCGGATGCTGGGGACAAAATATTGTTCGAGGACAACATCAACACGCGAGCTTCAGCCTGTGCTTCTGCGGACAGTGGCAGGTGGACTGCCATCTGGTCGCCGTCGAAGTCGGCGTTGAAAGCTTCACAAGCCAGTGGGTGCAGCTGAATAGCCTTACCTTCAACCAGCTTTGGCTCGAATGCCTGGATACCAAGACGGTGCAGGGTTGGTGCACGGTTCAGAAGTACCGGGTGCTCGGAAATTGCTTCTTCCAGAACGTCCCATACCTCTGGACGCTGACGCTCAACCATGCGCTTTGCAGACTTAATGTTCTGCGCATAGTCGTTTTCTACCAGACGTTTCATAACGAATGGCTTGAACAGCTCCAGTGCCATCAGCTTTGGAAGACCACACTCGTGCAGCTTCAGCTGAGGACCAACAATAATTACCGAACGACCGGAGTAGTCAACACGCTTACCCAGCAGGTTCTGACGGAAACGACCCTGCTTGCCCTTGAGCAGGTCGCTCAAGGACTTCAGTGGACGGCTACCTGGGCCAGCAACTGGGCGGCCACGACGACCGTTGTCGAACAGCGCGTCAACAGATTCCTGCAGCATGCGCTTCTCGTTGTTCACGATGATCTCAGGCGCGCCGAGATCGATCATGCGCCTCAGACGGTTGTTGCGGTTGATAACGCGACGGTACAGGTCATTCAAGTCGGAGGTCGCGAAACGGCCACCGTCAAGCTGAACCATTGGGCGCAGCTCTGGTGGGATCACTGGGATCGCATCCAAAACCATGCCAGCTGGATCGTTGCCCGAACGCTGGAATGCTGCGACAACCTTCAAACGCTTCAGCGCGCGCATCTTCTTCTGGCCCTTGCCATTGTTGATGACATCACGCAGTTCCTCCGCCTCTGCATCGAGGTCGAAGTTGCGGATCAGGGTCTGAATAGCTTCTGCACCCATGCCGCCGGTGAAGTAATCTTCGTAGCGGTCAACCAGCTCTTCGTAGATGGTCTCATCAATGATCATCTGCTTTGGAGCCAGCTTGTTGAAGGTGTTCCAGATTTCGTCGAGGCGTGCAACTTCGCGCTCACCGCGTTCACGAATGTGCTGCATTTCCTTATCAGCAGCATTCTGAACCTTGCGGCGAGCATCAGCCTTAGCGCCTTCTGCTTCTAGAGCAGCCAGGTCGTCTTCCAGCTTGGATGCACGCTCTGCAATTTCAGCATTGACGTCATCTTCTACGTCCTTCTTCTCCAAGAGCATTTCGCCCTCAAGAGTCGACAGGTCATTGTGGCGAGCCTCGTCATCAACAGAGGTGATGATGTTAGCTGCGAAGTAGATGATGCGCTCTAGGTCTTTTGGAGCCAGGTCCAACAGGTAGCCCAAACGGGATGGGACACCCTTGAAGTACCAGATGTGGGTCACGGGAGCAGCAAGCTCAATGTGGCCCATGCGTTCACGACGAACCTTGGACTTGGTGACCTCAACGCCACAGCGCTCACAAATGATGCCCTTGTAGCGGACACGCTTGTATTTACCGCACTGGCACTCCCAGTCACGGGTAGGGCCGAAGATACGCTCACAGAAAAGGCCGTCCTTTTCTGGCTTCAAGGTGCGGTAGTTAATGGTCTCAGGCTTCTTAACCTCGCCCTTAGACCAACGGCGAATGTCGTCGGCGGTGGCCAGTCCAATACGAAGCTCGTCGAAGAGATTTACGTCGAACACGTAACGTCTCCCTTTCATCCTCCTGAAGCGGAGGAAGTTGATTGGCTTTTAGTTCTAAATAACGTTTCGTCCGTTCCCAGTGCTTTCACACCGGGAACGCATAGCACTTGTTAAGCGATATCTGCGGAAGAGCCCTCATCACGGGACAAGTTAATGCCCATGGAAGAACCAGATTCCATATCGTCATCATCAGAGCCAGAAAGTTCCATTGGGGTGCCGTCTGCGGAAAGAACTTCCACGTTCAGACACAGGGACTGCAGCTCCTTGAGCAACACCTTGAAGGACTCAGGAATACCTGGATCCGGAATGTTGTCGCCCTTAACAATTGCCTCGTAGACCTTCACGCGGCCAACAACGTCATCGGACTTGATGGTCAGCAGTTCCTGCAGGGTGTAGGCAGCGCCGTAAGCCTGCATTGCCCACACCTCCATCTCACCAAAGCGCTGTCCACCGAACTGTGCCTTACCACCCAGAGGCTGCTGGGTAATCATGGAGTAAGGACCAGTGGAACGGGCGTGAATCTTCTCATCAATGAGGTGGTGCAGCTTCAGCATGTACATGTAACCAACCGAAATTGGGTACTGGTACGGCTCACCTGAACGACCATCAAAGAGTACGGTCTTGCCGTCTTCGTCAATCATGACGTCGCCATCGCGGTTAGGCTTCGAAGACGCCAGCAGACGAGAAATCTCTTCGTTGGTAGCACCGTCGAACACTGGGGTTGCGGTCAAGGAATCCGCTGGAACATCGTAAAGCTCCTGCGGCAAAGTCTTGAGCAACTCAGCGTTCTTTGGATCCTCGGTGTCAACCTTCCAGCCGGTGTGTGCCAGCCAGCCCAAGTGCAGCTCCAGAACCTGACCAATGTTCATACGACGTGGAACACCGTGGGTGTTAAGCAGGACGTCAACAGGGGTACCGTCTGCCATAAATGGCATGTCCTCTGGTGGCAGAACCTTACCGACAACACCCTTGTTGCCGTGGCGGCCAGCGAGCTTATCGCCGTCCTGGATCTTACGCTTCTGAGCCACGTAGACGCGGATCATTTCATTGACACCAGGTGCCAAATCATCATCTTCGTCGCGGGAGAAACGAGCAACGCCAATGACCTTGCCGGTTTCACCGTGTGGAACCTTCATGGAGGTGTCGCGAACTTCACGAGCCTTCTCACCGAAGATTGCGCGCAGAAGACGCTCTTCTGGGGTCAGCTCGGTTTCACCCTTTGGGGTGACCTTACCGACGAGGATGTCGCCAGGGCGAACATCGGCACCGACGCGGATGATGCCGCGGTCATCCAAGTCACGAAGAACATCTTCGGACACGTTTGGAATCTCACGGGTGATCTCTTCTGCACCCAACTTGGTATCGCGAGCGTCAATCTCGTGCTCTTCGATGTGGATAGAGGTCAGGATATCCTCTTCCACAATGCGCTGGCTCAAGATAATTGCGTCCTCGTAGTTGTGTCCTTCCCATGGCATAAATGCCACGAGCAGGTTACGACCCAAGGACATTTCGCCATTATGGGTACCAGGACCATCAGCCAGAACCTGGCCAGCCTCAACGCGGTCGCCCATGTTAACCAAAGGCGTCTGGTTGTAGTTGGTGCCCTGGTTGGTGCGCTCAAACTTGCGCAGCATGTAGGTATCGCGAATGCCTTCATCATCCATGATGGTGATGAGATCAGCGTTCACGTTTTCTACAACGCCCGCCTTTGGAGTGATGACCATATCGCCAGCATCGTATGCAGCACGCAGCTCCATACCGGTACCAACATAAGGTGCCTCGGCACGAACCAGTGGAACAGCCTGCTTCTGCATGTTCGCACCCATCAGTGCACGGTTAGCATCGTCGTGCTCCAAGAAAGGAATCATGGCGGTACCAACAGAGACCATCTGACGAGGTGAAACGTCAACGAAGTCAACACCATTAGCATCGGTCACGCCGATATCGCCGTCCTTAAGGCGAACCTCAATACGGTCATCAATGATGTTGCCGTCAGCGTCCTGCTCAACTTCTGCCTGGCCGATAGCGTAACGGTCTTCTTCATCAGCGGTGAGGTAGTGAACCTCATCGGTGACGCGACCGTTTTCCACCTTGCGGTAAGGAGTTTCGATGAAGCCGAAGGCATTCACGCGAGCATAAGAAGCCAAAGAACCGATCAGACCAATGTTCGGACCTTCGGGAGTCTCAATTGGGCACATACGGCCGTAGTGAGATGGGTGAACGTCTCGAACCTCAATGCCAGCGCGCTCACGGGACAGACCACCCGGGCCCAGCGCAGACAAACGACGCTTGTGGGTCAGACCCGACAGCGAGTTGTTCTGGTCCATAAACTGCGACAGCTGTGAAGTACCGAAGAATTCACGAATAGCTGCCGATACCGGACGAACGTTGATCAACGAGGTAGGAGTGATCGACTCAGCATCCTGCGTGGTCATGCGCTCACGCACAACACGCTCCATGCGGGACAGACCAACACGAACCTGGTTTTGGATCAGCTCGCCAACGGTGCGCAGACGACGGTTACCAAAGTGGTCGATGTCATCGGTGTTAATTGGAATGATGTCACCGTTAGGTGCCTTCATCTCACGCTCACCGGCGTGCAGACGAACCAAGTACTCCAAGGTGACTGCAATGTCTTCTTCGGTCAGGGTCATCAGACCCTCATGATCGCCACCAAGACCCAGCTTGCGGTTGACCTTGTAGCGGCCAACGCGTGCGAGATCGTAGCGCTTTGCGCGGAAGAAGGAGTTGTCCAGCAAGGACTGTGCAAGATCGCGAGTAGGCTGCTCACCTGGGCGCTGCTTGCGGTAGATCTCCAGCAAAGCTTCGTCGGTGTTAGCAATACCATCGGACTCCAGAGTCGACATCATCAACTCGGAGAAGCCGAAGCGTTCGCGGATCTGTTCTTCGGTCCAGCCCAATGCCTTCAGCAAGACGGTGACTGGCTGACGACGCTTACGGTCAATACGCACACCAACGGTGTCGCGCTTGTCCACGTCGAATTCGAGCCATGCACCGCGGGATGGGATGACCTTCACGGCGTGCAAAGGACGCTCCGTGGACTTATCAATAGTCTGGTCAAAGTAGACACCAGGGGAACGTACCAGCTGAGAAACAACAACACGCTCGGTGCCGTTGACAATGAAGGTGCCTTCATCGGTCATCATTGGGAAGTCACCAATGAAAACAGTCTGGGACTTAATTTCTTGGGTGTCGTTGTTGATGAACTCTGCCGTGACATACAGCGGTGCAGAGTAGTTGATGTCCTTTTCCTTGCACTCATCGACGGTGTTTTTCACCGGCTCAAAGCGTGGCTCAGACAGCGACAAAGACATGTTGCCGGAGTAGTCCTGAATTGGAGACAACTCTGCCAAGATATCTTCGAGGCCAGAGGAGACATGGTCTTGACCACGTTCTTCCTGCTGACGCTCACGCCATTCAGGCGTGCCGATGAGCCATGCAAAGGATTCAAGTTGTAGATCAAGGAGGCCGGGAACCGCAATTGGCTCGCTGATTTTAGCGAACGAATAACGCTTCGGGGCTCCAGGGATATTGGCCACTGACTTGGTCTGGCGGGAGACTGCCAAGATGGGTCCTTCCAGCACCTCACGCGGAACGTCCTCTCAAGAACCACCTTGAGGAACGAAAACCGCTGGTAGATTTAGCATTCGGTCTGCTGTGGAATAGTCGGGTTCAGATAGCACAAAATCACCCTGTCAAATCAGCTTTACCATCGCTGCTCGCCAAGGCTAAATGCGCACTGAAGATCCGGATTCCAGCGCAAAGAAATAGCCTAGTCCAACTTTGCCCCCATGTAAAGTCAGACTTGACTTTTTTATTTAACACCGACTAATGCATGTGCTACTCCGGATCATTGTAGTGCATGCGCTGCGCGGATTCCCAACCACAAACAAGGCTTGATCAGCCTGCGGTCTTGTGCCCAGCGGAAAATGAGCTTGGGCTCACGGAGGAATAAATCAAACGTGCGCGAACTAGTACCACATTGCATGCGGTGTCCTACCGCGGCAATCTACCACGCATTGTAGAGATTATTAAAAATGCGCCCCGCGCGCGTCGGCTTTGTCCACGCGGAAGGTAGACTACATACCCATGCTGCCAAAGTCTCGAGTTATCTCCATTGTGCTGCTAGGTCTCGGCGCTGCACTGCTGGTTGCAGGCATTATCGCTCCGCAGTTTCTTCACGCTAGCGCCCGTTTACCCCTCGACTTATCTGGCGCAACGTACACGCTGACCGACGAGGATGGCGCGGCTGTAGAATTTAGTGAAGACGGCACCGATGAGTACACAGGTCCTGTGACCTATCAGATGCATGTGGATCTTCAGGAACCGGCAGATGCCAATAATGCGACAGTAAGCATTGGTGAATCGACTTTGCGTGGCCACGCCGAGGACGACGCGATTTCCAACCTGGTACAAGCCCAGATTTGGAATTATTCCATTGATCGCGTCACTGGTGAGGCCACCAGCGAGGCAGATATCAGCTATCAACTGGCCTCGCCTATGGCGACATCTGCCGTGGAAGGCTATTGGTTTAAGTTCCCGTCAAATGCGGAAAAGACCACCTATCCTGCATTCGACCCGACGTTGCGAGCTGCCCGCGACGCAGTCTTTGAAGAAGAACTCGATATCGATGGCCGCACGGTATACCGCTATCACCAGGACATCGCACCTGAAAATGTAGCCACGCTCTACGCTGGCGCTTTCAACACCACGACTTTAGAAACCGAAGACGGCGGCACCGAGGCCGGCTACCTCTTCCACTCTGGCACGCGTGATCTCTACGTCGATCAAGAAACCGGCCTCTTGGTTGGCCTCGATGTCGACATCCACGACTACTACGCCGACCGCGAAGGCAACGCTGACCACGATGCGCTAGTACTTCAAGCAGCGAGCTCAGACGAAGACCGCTCGGCGATGCTCGCCCAGGCAGGGAAGGTACCGCGCGAAGCCACCGCGCACAACATTCGTCTTGGCCTGTTGATTGGCGGCGGTGTACTCGTTGCCCTGGGCGCTTTTGGCACCTTCTGGCCGCGGCGTAAGAACTAAATTCGCACCAACATTTTGCCGGTATTTGCCCCGCGCATCATATCCAGAAATGCGTCGACGGTATTTTCAATGCCGTCGACTACGGTCTCGTCATAGGCAATCTTGCCTTCAGCGAACCACTTGGTCATCTTCTCCCGGAATGCCGGAGCGTGATG
>Ga0209487_1004195_pt1 | contig 11154 bp, 11 predicted proteins | sample Poulit2012_FD_187524 | JGI IMG/M metagenome (GOLD analysis project Ga0209487, IMG submission 187524) | Agricultural soil microbial communities from Georgia to study Nitrogen management - Poultry litter 2012 (SPAdes) (version 2) | ecosystem: Environmental > Terrestrial > Soil > Agricultural land... | reverse complement strand
GGGCCGTGCGCGCCGCCGACGCCCAGATCGCCGGCGCCCAGCAGAAGTTCGACGACTTCGCGGTGGCCTCCTACATCGGTGGGCCCTCCGACGGGTTTCTGACCGCCACCGACCCCGACGACATGGTCACCGCCGCCACCACCGACAACCTGGTGCAGACCGCGTCGAACCGGGTGATGGACGACCTGGTGCGTGCGCGCACCGAGCAGGTCAACAAGGAGTCCGCCGCGCGGCTGGCCAAACAGAACGCCGACGCCGCCGTCGCCGACGCGCAGGCCAGCCAGGACGCCGCGGTGGCCGCGCTCACCAACGCCCAGCAGACCTTCGGCGAGCAGCAGAAACAGATCGACGCGCTGGTCGCCGAACGCGACGCGGCGCACGCCCGCCTGGTCGCCGCCCGCCCTGCGCCGGCCGCGCCGGCCGCGCCGGTGAGCCCGGCCGACACCGCCGGGGGGTCGCCCCGGGCGTCGGACGCCGACTGGGATCGCGGGGCGCCGCAGACCCCGGCCAAATGGGACGGCCCGGCCTGGGACCCGACCCTGCCGGCGGTGCCCAGCGCGTTCGTCTCCGGGGACCCGGTGGCGATCATCAACGCGGTGCTGGGGATCTCGCAGACCTCGGCCCAGGTCACCTCGAACATGGGCCGCTCCTTCCTGCAGAAACTCGGGCTGGCGCCCACCCCGAGCGGCTACACCAACAACGGCGCGATCCCGCGGGTCTACGGTCGGCAGGCCTCCGAATACGTCATCCGCCGCGGGATGTCGCAGATCGGGGTGCCCTACTCGTGGGGCGGCGGCAACGCCGCGGGCCCCAGCAACGGCATCGACTCCGGGGCCGGCACCGTCGGGTTCGACTGTTCGGGACTGGTGCTCTACGCGTTCGCCGGGGTCGGCATCAAGCTGCCGCACTACTCCGGCTCGCAGTACGAGATGGGACGCAAGATCCCGTCGGCGCAGATGCGCCGCGGCGACGTCATCTTCTACGGGCCCGGCGGCAGCCAGCACGTCACCATCTACCTGGGCAACGGCCAGATGCTCGAGGCGCCCTACACCGGGTCGCACGTCAAGGTCTCCCCGGTGCGCACCAGCGGCATGACGCCCTACGTCATCCGCTACATCGAGTACTGAGGAAAGGCAGCATGCGACACCGCACCCGCCGGCCGGCCCGGCTGCTCGGCGCGGCCCTGGTGGCGGCCGCCCTGGTGAGCACCACCGTGGTGGCCGCCGGCCCGGCCGCCGCCGCCCCCGACGGCGGCGCCTGGGATCCGACGCTGCCGGCGGTGGTCAGCGCCGGCGCTCCCGGCGACCCGGTGGCGATCGCCAACGCCTCGCTGCAGGCCACCGCCCAGGCCACCCAGACGACGATGGACCTGGGCCGCAAATTCCTCGGCGGGCTCGGCATCAACGTCGGCGGCAACGCCGACCCGGCGGCCGCCAACACCTCGCCCAGCGCGGTGCCGCGGGTCTACGGCCGCCAGGCGGTCGAGTACGTGATCCGCCGGGGCATGACGCAGCTGGGGGTGCCCTACTCGTGGGGCGGCGGCAAGCCCAACGGCCCCAGCGCCGGGGTGGAGTCCGACGCCGGCAAGATCGGCTACGACTGTTCGGGGTTCACCCGGTTCGCCTTCGCCGGGGTGGGCGTGTTGATCCCGAAGTACTCCGGTGACCAGTACAACACCGGCCGCCACGTCAGCCCGTCGGCGGCCAAACGCGGCGATCTGATCTTCTACGGACCCGGTGGCAGCCAGCACGTGGCGTTGTACCTGGGGAACAACCAGATGCTGGAGGCCTCCGGCAGCGCCGGCAAGGTCACGGTCTCCAAGGTGCGCACCGCCGGGATGACCCCGAACCTGGCGCGCATCATCGAATACTGATCGGCCGGCGCGGCGTCGACCCGCGTCGACGGATCGGCGGCCGCCTGGAATAGTTGAACCGGGCTGCGCCGTGCACCCGTAGGGTGGCACCAGCCAGACATGTGCGAAGTTGGGAAAGGGACGTCGATGACATCACCAGGTGGGTCGCCCACTGCCGCCAGCGGTCACCCCGGCGGCGCCCCGTCGGCCACCGAGGGGCCCCGCTCCGGGGTGCCCGCCGAGGTGCAGACCCTGGAGCGGGCCATTTTCGAGGTCAAACGCATCATCGTCGGCCAGGACCAGCTGGTGGAGCGGATCCTGGTGGGGCTGCTGGCCAAGGGGCACGTCCTGCTCGAGGGGGTGCCCGGGGTGGCCAAGACCCTGGCGGTCGAGACCTTCGCCCGGGTCGTCGGCGGCACGTTCGCCCGCATCCAGTTCACCCCCGACCTGGTGCCCACCGACATCATCGGCACCCGCATCTACCGGCAGGGCCGCGAGGAGTTCGACACCGAGCTGGGCCCGGTGGTGGTCAACTTCCTGCTCGCCGACGAGATCAACCGGGCCCCGGCGAAGGTGCAGTCGGCGCTGCTGGAGGTGATGGCCGAACGCAAGGTGTCCATCGGCGGCAAGACCTACCCGCTGCCCAACCCGTTCCTGGTGATGGCCACCCAGAACCCGATCGAGAACGAGGGCGTCTACCCGCTGCCGGAGGCGCAGCGCGACCGGTTCCTGTTCAAGATCAACGTCGACTACCCCTCCGCGGAGGAGGAACGCGAGATCATCTACCGGATGGGGATCACCCCGCCGCAGCCCAAACAGGTGCTCGAACCCGGTGATCTGCTGCGCCTGCAGGAGTTGGCCGCCAACAACTTCGTGCACCACGCCCTGGTCGACTACGTGGTGCGGGTGGTCGAGGCGACCCGCAAACCCGACCAGTTCGGCATGCACGACGTCAAGGCCTGGATCGCCTTCGGCGCCTCGCCGCGCGCCTCGCTGGGCATCATCGCCGCCGCCCGCGCGGTGGCGCTGATCCGCGGACGCGACTACGTGGTCCCCCAGGACATCGTCGAGGTCATCCCCGACGTGCTGCGTCACCGGCTGGTGCTGACCTACGACGCGCTGGCCGACGAGATCACCCCGGAGATCATCATCAACCGGGTGCTGCAGACGGTGGCGCTGCCGCAGGTCAACGCGGTGCCCCAACCGGCTGCGCCGTCCCCGGTGGCTCCGGCGGCGGCCCCCAGTCGGTGAGTGCCCAGCGGCCCCCCGACCCCGGGGCATCCCAGGGCGCTCACCGCCCGCCGTCGATGCTGCGCGGCGAGATCGGTGATCCGAAGCTCTCCGCGGCACTGCGCACCCTGGAGTTGACGGTCAAACGCAAACTCGACGGGGTGCTGCACGGCGACCACCTGGGGCTGATCCCCGGGCCGGGCTCCGAACCCGGCGAGTCCCGCATCTACCAGCCCGGCGACGACGTGCGCCGGATGGACTGGGCGGTCACCGCGCGCACCACCCACCCGCACGTGCGGCAGATGATCGCCGACCGCGAGCTGGAGACCTGGCTGGTGGTCGACATGTCGGCCAGCCTGGATTTCGGTACCGCCGGGTGCGAGAAACGCGACCTGGCGGTGGCCGCGTCCGCGGCGGTGGTCTTCCTCAACAGCGGCGGCGGCAACCGGCTGGGGGCGCTGATCGCCAACGGCGACACCACGGTCCGGGTGCCGGCGCGCTCCGGGCGCCAACACGAACAGACCCTGCTGCGGGCCATCGCCACCATGCCGCGCGCCCCGCTGGGGACCCGCGGTGATCTGGCCGTGGCCATCGACGCGTTGCGCCGCCCGCAGCGCCGCCGCGGGATGGCGGTGATCGTCAGTGACTTCCTCGGACCGATCAACTGGATGCGCCCGCTGCGCGCGATCGCCGCCCGCCACGAGGTGCTCGCCGTGGAGGTGCTCGACCCGCGCGACGTGGAGCTGCCCGACGTCGGCGACGTCATCCTGCAAGACACCGAGACCGGGGTGACCCGCGAGTTCACCATCGACGCCACCCTGCGCCACGACTTCGCCACCGCCGCCGCGGCGCACCGCGCCGAGGTGGCCCGCACCCTGCGCCGCTGCGGGGCGCCGCTGTTGTCGCTGCGCACCGACCGGGACTGGATCGCCGACATCGTGCGCTTCGTCGCCTCCCGGCGCCGCGGCGCGCTGGCGGGCAGCCAGTGACCGGCCCGGGGTGCACACGCAGACCGTGACGAAAAGGACACGCCGAGAATGACTCTGCCGCTGTTGGGGCCGATGAGCCTGTCGGGGTTCGCCCACCCGTGGTTTCTGCTGTTCCTGCTGGTGGCGGCCGGCCTGGCCGCCCTGTACCTGCTGGCCCAGCGGGCGCGGCAGCGCCGCATGCTGCGCTTTGCCAACATGGAGCTGCTGGAGTCGGTCGCCCCGAAACGGCCGTCGCGCTGGCGGCACCTGTCGGCGCTGCTGCTGGTGCTCGCGCTGCTGCTGTTCACCGTCGCGATGGCCGGGCCCACCAACGACGTGCGGATCCCGCGCAACCGTGCGGTGGTGATGCTGGTCATCGACGTGTCGCTGTCGATGCAGGCCGGCGACGTCGAACCCACCCGGCTGGCCGCCGCGCAGGAGGCCGCCAAGGAATTCGTCGACGAACTGACCCCCGGGATCAACCTGGGCCTGGTCGCCTACGCCGGCACCGCCTCGGTGCTGGTGTCGCCGACCACCGAACGCGCCCCCACCAAGGCCGCGATCGACAAGCTGCAACTCGAGGAGCGCACCGCCACCGGGGAGGCGATCTTCACCGCGCTGCAGGCGATCGCCACCGTCGGGGCGGTCATCGGCGGCGGGGAGGGCCCGCCGCCGGCGCGCGTGGTGCTGCTCTCCGACGGCAAGGAGACCGTGCCGCCCAACCCGGACAACCCGCGCGGCGGGTTCACCGCGGCCCGCGCCGCCCGCGACCAGGGGGTGCCGGTCTCGACGATCTCGTTCGGCACCCGGTACGGCTATGTGGAGATCAACGGGCAGCGCCAACCGGTCCCGGTCGACGACGACTCGCTGCACAAGATCGCCGACCTGTCCGACGGCACCTTCTACACCGCCTCGAGCCTCGAGCAGCTCCAACAGGTCTACGACAACCTGCAGAACCAGATCGGCTACGAGACGATCAAGGGCGACGCCAGCGCCGGCTGGCTGCGCTTGGGCGCGGTGGTGCTGGCGCTGGCGGCGGTGGCCGGGCTGCTGATCAACCGCCGACTGCCCGCCTGAGCGGCCCCGGCGGGCCGCCCGGCGGCGGAGACGATAAGTTGATCCGGTGACCGAGAGCAACACGACCGGCGACGCCGCCGGTGCACCCCCGTTTGTGTCCCGTTCGGTGCTGGTCACCGGAGGCAACCGCGGAATCGGGCTGACGGTGGCCCGCCGGCTGGCCGCCGACGGCCACAAGGTGGCGGTGACCCACCGCGGTTCCGGCGCGCCGGAGGGACTGTTCGGCGTCGTCTGCGATGTCACCGACTCCGCGGCCGTCGACGCGGCGTTCACCGCGGTCGAGGAGCACCAGGGCCCGGTGGAGGTCGTGGTCGCCAACGCCGGGGTCTCCGCTGACGCGTTCCTCATGCGGATGACCGAGGAGAGGTTCCAGAAAGTCATCGACGCCAACCTGACCGGCGCGTTCCGGGTGGCCCAGCGCGCATCGCGCACCATGCAGAAGAAGCGGTTCGGCCGGATGATCTTCATCGGATCGGTCTCGGGCACCTGGGGCATCGGCAACCAGGCCAACTACGCGGCCGCCAAGGCCGGCCTGATCGGGATGGCCCGCTCGATCTCCCGTGAGCTGTCCAAGGTCAACGTCACCGCCAACGTGGTGGCTCCCGGCTACATCGACACCGACATGACCCGCTCGCTCGATGAGCGGATCCAGGCCGGCGCGCTGGAGTTCATCCCCGCGAAGCGGATCGGCACCGCCGCCGAGGTCGCCGGGGCGGTCAGCTTCCTGGCCTCCGAGGACGCCGGCTATATCGCCGGCGCGGTGATCCCCGTCGACGGCGGCATGGGGATGGGCCACTAAGAGACCGAATCGATTCAAGGTAAAGGACTGACATGGCAGGCGTTCTCGACGGCAAGCGCATCCTGGTCACCGGGATCATCACCGACTCCTCGATCGCGTTTCACATCGCGCGGGTCGCCCAGGAGGCGGGTGCGCAGCTGGTGCTCACCGGCTACGACCGCATGCGGCTGATCCAGCGCATCGTCGACCGGCTGCCCGAACCGGCGCCGCTGTTGGAGCTCGACGTCAAAGACGACGACCACCTCGCCTCGCTGACCGACCGGATCGGCGAGGTGATCGGCGCCGACAACAAACTCGACGGGGTGGTGCACTCGATCGGCTACATGCCCGAAAGCGGCATGGGCGTCAACCCGTTCCTCGACGCCCCCTACGACGACGTCGCCGAGGGCATCCACATCTCGGCCTACTCCTATGCCGCGCTGGCCAAGGCGGTGCTGCCGATCATGAACCCGGGCGGCTCGATCGTGGGCATGGACTTCGACCCCAGCCGGGCGATGCCGGCCTACAACTGGATGACGGTCGCCAAAAGCGCCCTGGAATCGGTCAACCGGTTCGTCGCACGGGAGGCCGGCCCGTACGGCGTGCGCTCCAATCTGGTGGCGGCCGGCCCGATCCGGACCCTGGCGATGAGCGCGATCGTCGGCGGTAGGCTCGGCGAGGAGGCCGGCGAGCAGATGAAGCTGCTCGAGGAGGGCTGGGATCAGCGCGCCCCGGTCGGCTGGGACATGAAGGACCCCACCCCGGTGGCCAAGACGGTCTGCGCGGTGCTCTCCGAGTGGCTGCCGGCCACCACCGGCACCGTGATCTACGCCGACGGCGGCGCGCACACCCAGTTGCTGTAGCGGGCGCGCCGGTGGAGTTCGACGCGCTGCTGCTGCTGTCGTTCGGCGGCCCGGAGGGCCCCGAGCAGGTGCGGCCGTTTTTGGACAACGTCACCCGCGGCAGGGCGGTGCCCGCCGCCCGCCTCGACGCGGTCGCCGAGCACTACCAGCACTTCGGTGGGGTGTCGCCGATCAACGCGATCAACCGGGCGCTGATCGCGGCGCTGCGCGACGAAACCCCCCTGCCGGTGTATTTCGGCAACCGCAACTGGCGGCCCTACATCGAGGACGCGGTGGCCGCCATGGCCGCCGACGGCGTGCGCCGCGCGGCGGTGTTCGCCACCTCGGCGTGGGGCGGCTATTCCAGTTGCCGCCAGTACGTCGACGACATCGCGCGGGCGCGCGCGTCGGTGGGGCCCGACGCGCCCGATCTGATCAAGCTGCGGCATTTCTTCGATCATCCCGCCTTCGTCGGCTGGTTCGCCGACGCGATCACCGCGGCCGCCGCGACGTTGCCGGCCGCGGTGCGGCCGAGCGCGCGGCTGGTGTTCACCGCGCACTCCATCCCGCTGGCCGCCGAGTCCTGGTGCGGCGACCGGCTCTACGCCCGGCAGGTCGCCGCGGCGGCCGCCCTGGTGGCCGCCGCGGCCGGGCACACCGACCACGACGTGGTGTGGCAGTCGCGTTCGGGGTCGCCGCGGGTGCCGTGGCTGGAGCCCGACGTCGGCGACCACCTGGCGGCGCTGGCCGACGCCGGCACCACCGCGGTGATCGTCTGCCCGATCGGGTTCGTCGCCGACCACATCGAGGTCGTGTGGGACCTCGACCACGAACTGCGCGAGCAGGCCGACCGGGCGGGCATCGCGTTCGCGCGGGCGGGCACCCCCGGCGCCGACCGCCGGTTCGCCCGGCTGGTGGTCGGGCTCATCGACGAGGTGCGCCACGGTCGCCCGCCGCTGCGGGCCGGCGGGGCCGACCCGGTGGAGCTGCAGGGGGCCAGTGTCAACGGCGCCCCCTGCGCCCCGGCCTGTCGCGGCTAACCCGAGCGGGCCGAGGCGAGGATCGCGGCCACCGCGGCCAGCCGGGCGGTCCGCGCCCCGGCGGCCAGCTCGCGCAGCGTGTCGTCGGTGATGCGCGCCTGGGAGAACGACTGGGTGCCGCTGGGCGCGAGTTCGGCGCCGACCAGCCGGATCGCCTCGACCCGGTCGGCCTGCTCGAGCACCCGCAGGGCCCGGGCCGGGCAGTGCCCGGGCAGACGATGGGCGCGGACGTCGTCGAGCAGATCCTCGACCAGCGCGCGGGGGTCGGCGTCGGTGTCCGGCGCTGCGGCGATCATGCCGCCGAGGGTGTCGGCGGCGGTGCGCACCGCGTCCCGCAACGCGTACTCGGCGGCCCCCAAGGCAGGGTGCTCGCTGACCGGCGGTGCCGACAGGACGTGGACCGTCCAGCGCACTTCGGGGTCCTCGCCGCCGCCCGGCGGCCCGGACGCCTCGGGGACCAGTCCGATCAGGGTGTCGCCGGTGCTGACCGTGACCGCCTCACCGGCGTCGAGGGCCTGGCGGGCGAACGCGGTGCCGGCGGGCAGCCCGCGCACGTCGCCGGGGATCGGGGCGAGCAGCCCCACGTGGGCGCCCGGTGCGCTCGCCGCGCGCCGGATCGTCGCCAGCACCGCCATCGGGCCGCCGGCCTGTCCGTCGGGCAGCCCCAGGCCGGCGCGGCCGGCGCTCACCGCGTCGTGAACGGCCAGCGAATGCCGTGGCGCCCAGGCCGATAACGCGTCGAGCACGTCGTCGGGGGCGGCCCGCCCGGCGAGCCAGGCGTTCGCCCACAGCGCCAGCGATCCGCTCACACACCACATGATGACCGCAGTGTAATTGGTGGCTCCGTGCCCGCCGCCGGCACGATAGTGTGGGGTCATGCCCCCGGCCCTGCTCTGGTTGCTCGGCGCGCTGGTGTTGGCCGGCGCCGAGGCCCTCACCGGGGACATGTTCTTGTTGATGCTCGGCGGGGGCGCCCTGGCGGCCGCCGGGTCCAGTGCGCTGCTGGGCTGGCCGGTCTGGGCCGACGGCGTGGTCTTCCTGGTGGTGTCGGTGTTGCTGCTGATCGGGGTGCGCCCCGCGTTGCGCCGCCGGTTGGCCCGCGACACCGCACCGCGCACCGGCATCGAGGCGCTGACCGGCCGGGACGCCGAGGTGGTCGAGCAGGTGGCCGGCCGCGGCGGGCGGGTGCTGCTCGACGGGCAGGTCTGGAGTGCCCGCCCCCTCAACGACGGCGACGTCTACGCCCCCGGTGACCGGGTGACGGTGATGGCGATCGACGGGGCCACCGCGGTGGTCTGGCAGACGTAAACCCCCACCCGGGGCGCCCGCCCCGGCCGGCAAGAGGAGGACACAATGGCGGGTCTGGTGGTCCTGGCGATCCTGGTCGGTTTCGCGATCATCGTGGTGGTCAAATCGGTGGCGCTGATCCCGCAGGCCGAGGCCGCGGTGATCGAACGGCTCGGCCGCTACAGCCGCACCGTCAGCGGGCAGCTGACCCTGCTGATGCCGTTCATCGACCGCATCCGGGCCCGGGTGGACCTGCGCGAACGGGTGGTGTCGTTCCCCCCGCAACCGGTGATCACCGAGGACAACCTGACCCTGGCGATCGACACGGTCGTCTACTTCCAGGTCACCAACCCGCAGGCGGCGGTCTATGAGATCAGCAACTACATCGTCGGGGTGGAGCAGCTGACCACCACCACGCTGCGCAACGTGGTCGGCGGTATGACGCTGGAGGAGACGTTCACCTCCCGTGACCAGATCAACCGCCAGCTGCGCGGGGTGCTCGACGAGGCCACCGGCCGCTGGGGGCTGCGGGTGGCCCGGGTGGAGCTGCGCAGCATCGACCCGCCGCCGTCGATCCAGGCCTCGATGGAGAAGCAGATGAAGGCCGACCGGGAGAAGCGGGCGATGATCCTGACCGCCGAGGGCCAGCGCGAGTCGGCGATCAAACAGGCCGAGGGCCAAAAGCAGTCCCAGATCCTGGAGGCCGAGGGGGCCAAGCAGGCCGCGATCCTGTCCGCCGAGGCCGACCGGCAGTCGCGGATGCTGCGCGCCCAGGGGGAGCGGGCCGCGGCCTATCTGCAGGCGCAGGGGCAGGCCAAGGCGATCGAGAAGACGTTCGCGGCGATCAAGGCCGGCCGCCCCACCCCGGAGATGCTGGCCTACCAGTACCTGCAGGTGCTGCCGGAGATGGCCAAGGGGGAGGCCAACAAGATGTGGGTGATCCCCAGCGACTTCGGCAGCGCGCTGCAAGGCTTCACCAAGCTGCTCGGCGCCCCCGGCGAGGACGGGGTGTTCCGCTACGAGCCGTCGCCGGTGGAGGAGGATCTGCCCAAACCCGAGGACGACTCCGAGGAGGTCGCCGACTGGTTCCACACCCGCACCGACCCGGCGATCGCCGAGGCGGTCGCCAAGGCCGAGGCCGACGCCCGCACCCCGGTGGAGGGCAGCGTGCCCGGACCGCAGCAGCTGCAGTCCGGTCGGTCGCCGGATGCGGATTAGGATCGGGCCATGAGCGTGCTCACCTCTTCGAAGACCTACCGGGGTTTGGCGGTGCTGCAGGCCGGCGACGCCGTCGCCTGCGCGATCCCGGTGCCCTACATCGCCGAGTCCCTCGACACGCTGGGGGTGCCCGCGCAGGTGCGCCCGGTGCTGCCGGCGGTGAAGGTGGCCTCCGCACTCGGGTTGGCGTCGGCGTCGCGGTTGCCCCGGCTGGGCCGGCTGACCACCGCGGCGTTGACGCTGTACTTCGTGCTCGCGGTCGCCGCCCACGTGCGGGTCAAAGACCGGGTGCTCAACACCGTGCCGGCGGCGACGTTGCTGGTGACGTTCGCCGCGATGACCGCCGCCGGGCCGCCGCGGCGCCGGGACGGCTGAGGCGCGCTACCGGGTGCTCAGCGCCGCAGCGATCGCCTCGATCGCCCGGTCCAGGATCGCCCGGGTGGTGGCGAAGTTGAGTCGGGCACAGCCGTGGCCCGCGCCGAACGGGACGCCGGGGTTCAGCGCCACCCGGGCGCGGCGCAGCAGGTAGCCGGCGGGCTCCTCGGGCAGATCCAGCGCGCGCAGATCCAGCCACGCCAGATAGGTGCCCTCCGGTCGGGTCGCCTGCAGTCCCGGCACCCGTGCGGGCAGCGTGTCGGCGACCCGGTCGCGGTTGGTGCGCAGATAGCCCAGCACCGCGTCCAGCCACGGCCCGCCGTGGCGGTAGGCGGCGAGGTTGGCCGCGATGCCGACGGTGGAGGCGCCCATCCAGTTCAGCCAGTTCAGCCGGTGCCACACCGCGACGTCGGCGGGGTTCGACAGGATCAGCTGGGCGCATTTGAGGCCCGGCAGATTCCACGCCTTGGACGCCGACATCACGCTC
>Ga0209487_1004194_pt1 | contig 11156 bp, 10 predicted proteins | sample Poulit2012_FD_187524 | JGI IMG/M metagenome (GOLD analysis project Ga0209487, IMG submission 187524) | Agricultural soil microbial communities from Georgia to study Nitrogen management - Poultry litter 2012 (SPAdes) (version 2) | ecosystem: Environmental > Terrestrial > Soil > Agricultural land... | reverse complement strand
ACGTCTCGGAGGCCGAGCTGGCGCGCCAGGTGGTTGCCGCCGAGCGGGCCCGCCTGGGTTACGGCCCGGTCTGGGAGGAGCTCATGGACGAGGCCCGGGAAGGCGATCAGCCGGCGACGTAGGCCCCCGCATACTCGGCGGTCGGGGCGATCGGCGTGATGACGTCGAGCAGGACGCCGTCGGGTGCGGTGACGATGACGTGCCGCTGGCCGAAGTCCTCGTCGCGCAGCGGCAGCACCACGCTGATCTCCGGATCCTCGGTGAGGCGCGCGTGCACGGCGTCGACGTCGGTGACCTCGAGGTTGAGGATGACGCCGCGCGGCAGGGCCCGGTAGCCCTCCGGGACGGTGGGGTGGTCGTGGGCGAGGATCGCGAGCTCGAACTGGCCCAGCCGCAGGCTGACGTACCAGTCGGAGTCGTAGACGACCTCGAAGCCGATCGCCTCGCGGTAGAAGCGGGCCGCGGCGGCGACGTCGCGGGACATCAGGACGGGGTAGAAGCTCGTGGTGCTCATCTGCCGGCACTCCTTTACGTACGATGCGTATGTAGAAACGACGATATATACACGCCGTATGTAAAGGAAGGGTTTTTCCATGGCTCGCGCCTCGGCCGCCGTTGCCGCCCAGACCGCCAGGGACGTCCTGGACGCCGGGACCGAGCTGTTCACCTCGCGAGGCTTCGCCGAGGTCTCCCTGGAGGACGTCGCCCAGCTCGCCGGAGTCACCCGCGGCGCCGTGTACCACCACTACCGGAGCAAGGCCGGCCTGCTGCGTGCCGCGGCCGCCCGCCTGCAGGCCGATGTTGCCGCCGCGGTCGTCGCCGCCGCCGAGCAGGAGGAGACGGCGAGCGCACAGCTGCGGGCCGGCTGCCACGCCTTCCTCGAGGCGATCACCGCCGCGCCCGCAGTACGGATCCTGCTCATCGACGCGCCGGCGGTGCTGGGCTGGACCCAGTGGCGCGAGCTGGACGCACAGAGCTCGGCGCCGCACCTGCGCGAGGCACTGGCGGCTGCGGGCGTGGCCGAGGAGCTGCTCGGGGCGATGACCGCACACCTGTCCGGCGCGATGAACGAGGCCGCCCTATGGGTGGCCGAGCAGGCGCGCGCCGGGGAGCGGGACGAATCGCGCGCCCGCGACGCGGCGCACCGTTCCCTGGACCAGCTGCTCAGCGCCGTCCTGGGGTGAGATGCCGCGCGGACGGCGGGGGCTCGACCACGACCGGCCGCGCGGGTGGAACCAACCCGTGCGCGGTAGCTGAGCGGTTACTTGCCTAGGGTGCGCTCGGACTTGATGCCCGAGATGTCCTGGAGGACGAATGACCCGCCGCTCCATGCTCGCCGCTGCCGTCGCCGCAGCGCTCAGCCTGGCCGCATGCAGTAGTGACAGCGAGCCCGCGGCGGACGCCGCCGACGCCGCCGACGCCGCCGACGTCGCGGACGCCGCGGAGCAGGACGCCACCGACGACGCTCCCGCCGCCGACCCCGACCTGCCCGCCGCCGAGGTGGACTTCGCCGGCCAGACCGCGGTGCTCGGAGCGGTCGACCTCAAGCCGGTCGGGGCCACCGAGGACACCGGCGTTCATGCCCCCGGACTGGCGCTCGACGTCACCGCCACCGGCGTGGTGGCGACCATCCCGGTCGACGCCTACGAGGACATCACCGGGGACCGGCTGCGCGTGGACAGCGGCGAGGAGGCACCCACGGAGGTGCGCGCCGCCGACGGCCACGTGTTCGCCGTCGCCAAGTACGAGACCACTGACCCACAGTGGCGACCGCGCGGCGAGGAGCCGCGCACCGAGGCAACCGTGCGCGTCCAGGGCAGCGAGGTGGGGCGGCTCTTCTCGACGGCGGACGGCACCCGGCACACCGGCACGCTGGTGGTCTCGCTGCCCAAGGACCACGGCCCCGCGGACGCCGTCATCGAGATCGAGACCGACGACGCGTTCCAGTCGGTCAGCCTGGTGGACGGCACCCGCGTCGATACCGACGTGCCCCAGGCCTACCCCGGCCCGCAGGAGGTGACCCTCGAGTCCGCCGAGCGACTCGACGTCAGCTTCCCGCACTGGCACCGCGGGGAGATCACCGTGCAGGGTGAGGTCATCGGCGCCTTCACCACCCCCTACCTCAGCGGGCAGGGATGGGCATCGCCCGGCCAGCACTACCTCTCGGTGGCCGCGGACTGGCACCTGAGCGAGCGGACCACCTACGACGAGACCAGAGTGCGGGTCGAGACGGCGGACGGTGATGCGTTCCAGCCGATCAACGACTTCTCCAGCCACCAGGAGGTGTTCGCCCGCGACGCCGTCTTCCAGCTGCCGGTCGACGTCGAGGCGGTGACCGTCGTCATCGAGTCTGCCTACCAGACGAGCCCGACGAACAAGGAGCTCATCGAGCAGAAGCCGATCATCGCCGAGCTCTCCATCGGCTGACCCGTCGGGGACGGACGAGGCTCAGTCGGGCCAGGTCCACTCGAAACCACCGATCCCGGCCCGGACGTCCTGCTGGGTCCAGCTCGCGCGGTGCGAGGGGCCCAGCAGGACCTCCTGGTCGGTGAGGACATCCTCGTCGGCGAGCTCCAGGGTGCGCCAGGTGCGCCAGTGCAGTCGCGCGGGCAGCTGCGGTGGGGTGAACCCGACCTGGACGGCCAGGACGGCGGTGGGGGTGGCGACCCCGACGACGTACCGGTCGCGGTGGTCGGAGCGTGCGGTGTAGCAGGTGTCGTAGCCGTACACGTGGATCTCCCCGGCGGCCAGCGCCCGGGGGAAGACGGCGTAGTGCGCGATCAGCTCCTCCCGCCCGTCCGCGGTTCCGTGCTCGACCTGACATCCGAGCACCGGCACGAGCCGGACGTCCCGGCGGCTCTGGACCAGCGGGAAGCGCTGGACACCGTCCACCAGCGCTTGGACAGTCAGCGTGCTGCGCACCGTCCAGCTCGTCCGGTCCGCGCCCACCCGCAGGTCGACGGCGCGGGAGAGGGTGGCCACCTCCGGCTCCCCGCCGTAGGCGGCCCTGGCCACCGCACCGAACCGCTCCACGGGTTCGGCCTCGCGGCCCAGGAGCACCCAGAGCCGGTCCTGCTCGGCGACGGTGAAGTCGAAGGCCTCGCCGAACAGCCGCAGGGTCGATGCGGTCAGCACCTCACCGTTCAGGGCCCGACGGCTGCGGTCCCGCAAGGACTCCAGCGAGGCCCCGGAGCTGTCGACACTGCTGAGGGCGCGGGCCACGGCACTGTGGCTCAGGCCGCTGCCCCGACGCCGCTGGACGTGTTGGAGCCACCGGGACCGGTACTCGGGCACATCGAGGAGCAGCCGCCGCAGCTCGCCGGCTGCCGCCCCGACTCCCCCGTGCCCCACCCCGGCTGCTCCCTCCTCGCGGCTCGTGCTCGGCCGCGGCCACCCTAGTCGCTCCCGCGCCTCCCGGGTGCCGGGCTACCAGGGCAGCTCGCCGTCCTCGTCGCGCAGCGTGCCGGTCGGTCCGTCCGAACCGATGGTGGCGGCCTCGGCCACCACCTTGGCGCTGTGCTCCACCGGACGCCCGCCGCCCAGTGCCGCGGTGAAGTCGGTCGCGGTGAAGCCGGGTTCGACCGCGTTGAACGTGATGCCGGGCTCGGCCTTGGCGTACTGGACGGTGAGCATCGTGGCCGCTGCCTTGGAGGCGGCGTAGACGGCGGCCGGCAGCCGGTACTCGGGCCGGTCGGGGTTGGTGACGGCCCAGAACGAGCCCATCGAGCTGGAGACCGTGACCACGACCGGCTGGGCCGACTTCCGCAGCAGCGGCAGGGCCGCCTCGGTGACCCGGACGATGCCCACGGCGTTGGTGTCGAACACCCGCAGGGCGGTGGGACCGTCCCGGAGCAGGTCGCCGAGGATGCCCGCGTTGTGCACGAGCACGTCGAGCCGGCCCTCGGCGGCGTCGATCGAGGCGAGCGCGGCGGCCACCGACGCGTCGTCGGTGACGTCGAGCTGCACGAACCTTGCTCCCAGCCGTGCGGCGGCCTGCCGCCCGCGCTCGACGTCGCGGGCGCCGACGTACACGTTGTGGCCCAGCTCGCGCAGCTGTCTCGCGGTCTCGAAGCCGATCCCCTTGTTCGCTCCGGTGATGAGGGTGACTGTCATGGTGCGTCCTTTCGGTTCCGGCCCGGTGCCGGCGCTGACGACGCTAGGTAGCCGGCGGGACGGGGAACAGGCTGCGAGGTGCCTGGGGCCTGCCAGGGCCTCCCCACCGCTGTCGCGGCGCTCTACCGTGGCTGCATGACTCACGAGTCGAACGCCCTGGGCGAGTACCTGCGGGCACGCCGCGGCCTGGTGACACCGCAGCAGGCGGGGATTCCCGACCTCGGGGACCGGCGGGTGCCGGGCCTGCGCCGCGAGGAGGTCGCGATGCTGGCCGGGCTCAGCGCCGACTACTACATGCGCCTCGAGCGGGGCCGCGACCGCAACCCCTCGGTGCAGGTGCTGGAGTCGATCGCCCGCGTGCTGCAGCTCGATGAGGACCACCTGGCGCACCTGCTCTCGCTCGTCTCGGACCGGCCGCGGCGGCGCCCGCGACGTCCCCGGAAGGAGACGGTGCCCGAGGGGATGGCCAAGCTCCTGGAGTCCATGGTGCAGCCCGCCTACATCGAGGGCCGGTACTTCGACATCCTGGCCGCCAACCGGTTGGCCACGGCCCTCTCGCCGCGCTTCGTCGTGGGCGGCAACCAGCTGCGGAGCATGTTCCTCGACCCGGCGGAACAGGCCCTGTACCCGGACTGGCGCGGCTCGGCGCAGTGCCTCATCGCCAACCTGCGCCAGTCGGTGGGCAGCGACGTGGACGACCAGCGGTTCATCGAGCTGACCGGCGAGCTCTCGCTGGCCAGCCCGCGGTTCGGCGAGCTGTGGGCCCGGCACGACGTCAAGGGCCAGTGGGGCGGGCCGATCCGCTTCGACCACCCCCAAGTGGGAAAACTGACGCTGAACCGGGAGCGGCTCGCCATCGGCGGCGCCGAGGGCCTGCACCTGGTGGTCTACCACCCCGACCCGGGCACCGAGGACGCGCGCAAGTTCGCGCTGCTCGCCTCAGCCGCGCTCCCCACGACCGCCGCCGACCGCGAGCGCGACGATCCCAGTCGGGTGGGCTAGCGGCGGCCGCCCGAGGCCGCACCGTCAGTCGGTCAGCGCGCGCACCACCGTGTCGGCCAGCAGTCGACCGCGCCGCGTGAGCACGATCCGTCCGGTGCGGGCGGGGGCGAACTCGACCAGCTCCTCGGCGATGAGGCCGGCGACCGCGCCGTGCAGGTGCGCCGGGACCTCCCCCGTGCCCGGTGCCAGCTCGAGTCCCTCGGCCAGCCGCACGCCGAGCATCACCCGCTCGAGCTCGCGGTCGTGGTCATCGAGCAGCTCGCGCCCGATGCCGGGGCTGCGGCCCTGCTCCAGGCGCTGGGCGTAGGCACGCGGGTGCTTGGCGTTCCACCAGCGCACCCCTCCGACGTGGCTGTGCGCCCCGGGCCCGATCCCCCACCAGTCGGCACCCCGCCAGTAGGCGAGGTTGTGCCGGCAGGCGTGCTCCGCCGTCCGGGCGAAATTGGACACCTCGTACCAGAACAGTCCCGCCGCCGCCAGGGCGTCGTCGAGGATCTCGTACTTGACGGCGGCGCCGTCGTCATCGGGCATCGGTAACTCTCCGCGGCGCACCTGGGCGCCCATCTTCGTGCCCGGCTCGACGACGAGGGCGTAGGCCGACATGTGGTCCGGCTCGAGGGCGACGGCGGCCTCGACACTGGTCCGCCAGTCGGCCACCGACTCCCCCGGGGTGCCGTAGATGAGGTCGACCGAGACTGCCAGGCCGGCGGCCCGCGCCCAGGCGACGACGTCGGGCAGCCGGGCCGGGTCGTGGGTGCGGTCGAGGGTGGCCAGCACGTGCGGCACCGCGGACTGCATGCCGAAGGAGACCCGGGTGAACCCGGCCGCCGCGAGCTGCTCGAGGGACTCGGGCGTCACCGAGTCGGGGTTGGCCTCGGTGGTGACCTCCGCGCCGTCGACCAGGCCCCAGGTGGACCGGACGTGCTCGAGCATCGCCGCGAGGTCCCCAGTCGGGAGCAGCGTGGGGGTGCCACCACCGACGAACACGGTGGACACCGGCCGGGCGGCCACCCCGGAGCGGTCGAGGACGTCGGCGGCCAGGTCGATCTCCCGGCGGGCGGTGCCGGCGTAGTCGGCCTGGCTGGCGCCGCCGCCGAGCTCGGTGGCGGTGTAGGTGTTGAAGTCGCAGTACCCGCAGCGCACCCGGCAGAACGGCACGTGCAGGTAGATGCCGAAGTCACGCCCTGCGGAACCGGCGGCCGCCGATGGCGGGAGGATCCCGTCGTCGGGCACCGGCTCCCCGGCGGGCAGGACGGGGCTCACAGGCGCCTCACTTCTTGGCCTTGGCGTCCTTGCCGGTCGGGGTGTCGGAGGACAGCGCGGCGATGAAGGCCTCCGGCGGGACCTCGACCCGGCCGATGTTCTTCATCCGCTTCTTGCCCTCCTTCTGCTTCTCCAGGAGCTTGCGCTTACGGGAGATGTCACCGCCGTAGCACTTGGCCAGCATGTCCTTGCGCAGGGCGCGGATGGTCTCGCGGGCGATGATCCGCGAGCCGATGGCGGCCTGGATGGGCACCTCGAACTGCTGGCGGGGGATGATCTCGCGCAGCTTGCCGGCCATCTCCACACCGTAGGAGTAGGCCTTGTCGCGGTGGACGATCGCGCTGAACGCGTCGACCTGCTCGTGGTTGAGGAGAATGTCGACCTTGACCAGGTCGGCGACCTGCTCGCCGTCGGCCTCGTAGTCGAAGGAGGCGTAGCCGCGGGTGCGGGACTTGAGCTGGTCGAAGAAGTCGAAGACGATCTCGGCCAGTGGCAGGTGGTAGCGCATCTCCACCCGCTCGGGCGAGAGGTAGTCCATGCCCAGCTGGGTGCCCCGGCGCTGCTGGCACAGCTCCATCACCGGGCCGATGAACTCCGAGGGCGTGATGATCGTGGCGCGCACGATCGGCTCGTAGACCTCGGTGATCTTTCCCTCGGGGTACTCGCTGGGGTTGGTGACCTCGGTGCGGGTGCCGTCCTCGGACACGACCGTGTACACGACGTTGGGGGCGGTGGAGATGAGGTCGAGGTCGAACTCGCGCTCGAGGCGCTCACGCACGATCTCCAGGTGCAGCAGGCCGAGGTAGCCGCAGCGGAACCCGAAGCCCAGTGCCACCGAGTTCTCCGGCTCGTAGGCCAGCGCGGCGTCGTTGAGCTTGAGCTTGTCCAGCGCGTCGCGCAGCACCGGGTAGTCCGAGCCGTCCACCGGGAACAGCCCGGAGTAGACCATCGGCTGTGGGTCGCGGTACTCCCCCACCGGCTCGGCGGCCGGCTTGGTGGCGCTGGTGACGGTGTCCCCCACCCGCGCCTGGCGCACGTCCTTGACGCCGGTGATGAGGTAGCCCACCTCGCCCACGCTCAGCCCCTTGGTGGGGCGCGGCTCCGGGGCACTGACGCCGATCTCCAGCAGGTCCACGCTGGTGCCGGTGGACATCATGGTGAGCTTCTCGCGCGGGGTGATCTGCCCGTCGACGACGCGCACGTAGGTGACCACGCCCCGGTAGGTGTCGTAGACCGAGTCGAAGATCATCGCCCGGCTGGGGGCGTCGGCCTCGCCAACGGGAGCCGGGATCTCCTGGACGATGCGGTCGAGCAGGTCGGGCACTCCCGCGCCGGTCTTGCCCGACACCTGGAGGCAGTCCTCCGGCTCGCCGCCGATGAGCCCGGCGAGCTCCTCGGCGTAGCGCTCCGGCTGGGCGCCGGGCAGGTCGATCTTGTTGAGCACCGGGATGATCGTGAGGTCGTGCTCCAGGGCGAGGTAGAGGTTGGCCAGCGTCTGGGCCTCGATGCCCTGGGCGGCGTCCACGAGCAGCAGCGCACCCTCACAGGCGGCCAGCGAGCGGGACACCTCGTAGGTGAAGTCCACGTGCCCGGGAGTGTCGATCATGTTGAGCGCGTAGGCACTGTCCCCCACCTGCCAGGGCATCCGCACTGCCTGGGACTTGATGGTGATGCCGCGCTCGCGCTCGATGTCCATCCGGTCGAGGTACTGGTCGCGCATGGTGCGCTCCTCGACCACGCCGGTGAGCTGGAGCATGCGGTCGGCCAGCGTCGACTTGCCGTGGTCGATGTGCGCGATGATGCAGAAGTTGCGCAGGAGCTCGGGTGCGGTCGCCGCCGGGGCGATCGCGGACAACAGCTCGGGTGCGGGGCTCGGGGACACTCACGTTCCTTGGATGACGACGCGCGCGGCCGTTGCCGCGCAAGGACACTCTGCCCCTATCGTCCCATGCCCGCCGCCTGACTCGGGTATCGGCCGACGGGGCGGAGCGGTCGAGGAGCCCGGGAGCGGCGCCGTCAACCCAGCAGGAGACTGAAGGCGCAGACGAACGCCCCGAGCACACCGAGCGGGATGGCAGCGACGGTGCCGAGGAAGGCCACCAGCGTGACCCGCAGGTCGTCGCGCAGGTAGGGCGCGTTGACCGGGCCGCCCGCCGCACGCAGCAGGGCGCGCTGGGCCGCCTCGACCCGCGGGAACCATCGGGCGGTGTGGATCTGGGCCTCGGCCGCGGCCTCCCGCAGCGCGTCCTCATCGGCCGGCTGGTCGGTGATCACGACCACGCCCCCGGCCGACGTCACCGAGTCCTGCGGCAGGTGCGCGGTAGCCCGCTGCAGCCGTGCCCGGCGAACGGCGAGCACCACGAGTGGCACCGCCAGCAGCACGGCCAGCGCGAAGGGCACCCACGCCGTCCACCTCTCCGCGCCCAGCCCCACGAGGAAGGCGAGCAGCAGGAAGGCGGCCACGGGCACCCCCGCCCCCACCAGGAGCAGCCGGCCCGGCGTCCGCGCCAGGCGCACCACGTTGGCAGCAATCCGGTTGACCGCGTCGCTGGTCTCAGACATGTCCCAAGCGTGCCACGGCCTGGGCGGTGACTGCCGCCACCGCGGCTGCTCCGAGTGCGGCTGACCAGCGGCGCCGATAGCGTTCCGGCCACCACCGGACGAGGAGGACACGGGGCGCCAGGGCGCGTCCTCGTGCGCCCACGTTCCGGCTACCACCGGACGAGGAGGACACTGGGCCGTGAGCGCTCTCAACCGCCTGCACGACACGCTGGGGCTACGCACTTCCCCACGGATCTTCTTCCCCGCCGCGATCGTGGCGATCATCTTCGTCGTCGGGACGATCGCGTTCACCGACCAGGTGGACGCCTTCTTCGCCGGTGCCTCGGACTGGGTGCTGACGAACCTCGGGTGGTTCTACGTGCTCGGTGTCACGACGTTCCTGCTCTTCCTGCTCTACCTCGCGATCGGCCGGTTCGGCCGCGTGCGGCTGGGCGACATCCGCCCCGAACACTCCGGAGCCACCTGGTTCACCATGCTGTTCGCGGCGGGCATCGGCTCCATCCTCATGTTCTGGGGCGTGGCCGAGCCGATCAACCACTTCGCCAACCCGCCGATGCAAGAGGTCGAGGGCCAGACCGCCGACGCCGCCCGCCGTGCGATCAGCTTCACGCTGTACCACTTCGGGCTGCACACCTGGGCGATCTTCGCGCTGCCCGCCCTGGGCTTCGCCTACTTCATGTACCGGCGCAACCTGCCGCCGCGGGTGAGCTCGATCTTCCAGCCGCTGCTCGGGGAGAAGATCCACGGGCCCATCGGCGCGGTCATCGACGTCGTCGCGATCATCGGCACGGTCTTCGGCGTCGGGGTGTCCGTGGGGCTGGGGACCTTGCAGATCAACAGCGGCCTCAACTCGCTGTGGGGACTCGGGGAGAACCGGCTCGTCCAGGTGGTCATCATCGCGGCCGTGACGGCGGTCGCCGTCATCTCGGTGAGCGTCGGGCTGGAGAAGGGCATCAAGCGACTGTCCAACCTCAACATCATCATGGCGGTGGCACTGCTGTGCTTCGTCGTCGCCGCCGGCCCGACCCTGTTCGTCATCAAGGGCACCATCGAGTCCGTCGGCCTCTACGCCTCGGCCCTGCCCCAGCTGGCGTTCTGGAACGACACCATCAACGACTCCGGCTGGCAGAACAACTGGACGGTCTTCTACTGGGCGTGGACCATCTCCTGGTCGCCCTTCACCGGTATCTTCATCGCCAAGATCTCCAAGGGCCGCACGATCCGGCAGTTCGTCAGCGGCGTGCTGGCCGCCCCGGTGCTGTTCTCCATCCTGTGGTTCGGGGTGTTCGGCTGGTCCTCCTTCGCTATCGAGCGGGACAACCCCGGCGAGCTCGTGGAACCGGTGGTGGAGCAGGGTGACGTCGCCACGGCACTGTTCACCTTCCTGGAGAACTTCCCGCTCACCACCGTCACGCAGATCCTGGCCGTGGTGCTGGTGGTCATCTTCTTCACCACCTCGGTGGACTCCGCCGGCCTGGTGATCGACATGATCGCCAACGGCTGGGACGACATCGACCACCCTGCACCCACCCGCCAGCGAGTCTTCTGGACCATCACCATGGGGGCGGTGGCCGCCACCATGCTCGCGGCGACCGGCGCCGGCGGGCTGGAGGCCCTGCAACAGGTGATCATCGTCGTCGGCTTGCCGTTCTTCCTCGTCGGGTACGTGATGATCTACTCCATCCTGCGCGCCCTCAAGGAGGACGCCGGCGAAGCGCTGCCGCTGCGCGCCTTGCGATGGCGCCGCGTGCTCCCGCCGGAAGAGGCCGAGCGGCGCGACGTGGAGGACGAGGATGAGGAGTACACCGTCGTCCCCGAGCTCGAGCCGGACCAGGAACCGATCGAGGTGGACCCGGTGATGCTCGAGTCCGTCGACGAGGGGGCCGAACCGGATGTCACGGCAGAGCTCGCGGACGGCGAGGCGGGACTTGCCAGCACCAGTGGGAGTGGCACGAATCGACCTGCCCACCGCGCCGGTGACGCCGACGACGGCCCGACGGCCACCCGCGGATGACACCCTGGCGGCTGCCCCGCGCCGTCGTGGTGTGAGTCCCACCTCCCCCACCGACCTGGCGTGGGGACCGGGGCCGGAAGGTGCTAAAGTGGCCGGCTGAGCCTCCGCCGGTCGTGCGGGGGCCGGCTTGCGGCCGACCACGGGAATCCCCACTCCCCAGTCCCGGCCGCGGCACAGCCCTCACCGACCGAATGTCAGATCG
>Ga0209487_1004193_pt1 | contig 11157 bp, 11 predicted proteins | sample Poulit2012_FD_187524 | JGI IMG/M metagenome (GOLD analysis project Ga0209487, IMG submission 187524) | Agricultural soil microbial communities from Georgia to study Nitrogen management - Poultry litter 2012 (SPAdes) (version 2) | ecosystem: Environmental > Terrestrial > Soil > Agricultural land... | reverse complement strand
TTTATGGGCGCTGCCCTGGGTTTCGCGCTAACGCAACCGGCCACCATAAGTATGAGTGTCTTTGTCGCGCTCGGTCTGGGCATGGCACTGCCTCTATTATTGCTGTGTTATAGCCCCGCTCTGGTGCGCTACCTGCCCCAGCCCGGCCCGTGGATGGACACTCTGAAACAGTTTCTGGCCTTCCCCTTATACCTGACTGCCATATGGTTATTGTGGGTCCTGGGTCGGCAGGCGGGCATTGACGTGGTGATCGCGGTCTGCGTGGGCGCCCTGGCGATCGTGTTCGCCGCTTGGCTACTCAAGCGCTCCGACCGCGGCGGCTGGCGCAAAGGGGCACGACGAACCGTGGCTGTCGCAGCCTGGATTCTGGCCGTGCTGATTCCCTGGCAGCTGATCACTCAGGAACCCGAAACCGAGCGCTGGCAGCCCTACTCGCCCGAGCGCCTGTCCGAGCTGCGCGCCGAAGGCCGCCCCGTATTCGTTAACTTGACCGCCGACTGGTGTCTCACCTGTCTCGCCAATGAGCGCATGACGCTTCACACCGCCGTCGTGGAAGCGGCGTTCGACGAATATCAAGTGGCAACACTAAAAGGCGACTGGACCAATCAGAGCCCCAAAATCAGCGCTTTGCTGGAAGAATACGGCCGCAGCGGCGTGCCGCTGTATTTATGGTTTCCGGCCGGCGAGACAGGTCCGGCTCAGGTGTTGCCGCAGATTTTACGCCGGGACACATTGCTAAATGTCATCAGCTCGGAACATTCCCGCTAAAAACCGACCACTTAACGGAAGTTTGACGCATTTCGCCCGATGCTCGGCCAATTTCTGCTATCTTGCGTCAAACACGTCTTTAACGTCGCGTAACGGATCGAAAACACTGTCCGACCGAATCAGCCCCCAAGCGAATTAGTGCTAAAACAGCTCGAACTTCTGCTAACTTGCTGACATTGGATAGCAATAGACAATATTTTCATCAGACTGTTGGACACTGCTATACTTTTGCGGCAAACTCGCGTCCCATGTCTTTTCCCAGACTAAACTGGATGGCTCATGGCAACAATTCTGGTATTACACGGCCCTAATCTGAACCTGCTCGGCCAACGTGAGCCCGGCATTTACGGCGCCCAAACACTGGAAAGCATCAACCAGCAATTGGCCGACGATTGTCAGTCAGAGGGACATCACTTGCTCTGCCTGCAAAGTAATGCTGAGTATGAGCTGGTGGAGCGCATCCACGATGCGGGACGCGAAGGTGTCGATTTTATTTTGTTCAACCCTGCGGCCTTTACGCATACCAGCGTGGCGTTGCGCGACGCTTTATTGGCGGTCAACATTCCGTTTATTGAGGTGCACCTATCCAATGTGCACGCCCGGGAGGCATTCCGTCAGCATTCTTATTTTTCCGATATCGCCCGCGGGGTCATTTGCGGTTTCGGGGCCAACAGCTACCGGTTAGCGTTGCGGGCCGCGTTGACGTACCTGAGCGACGGAACATCTTCAAACTGATCACCACCCTATTAGAGAGGACCCAATGGATATTCGCAAAATTAAAAAATTGATTGAGCTGCTGGAAGCATCTGACATCGGCGAGCTGGAAATCAAAGAAGGCGAAGAGTCTGTTCGAATCAGTCGCAACAACCAAAACATTCAATATGTTACCTCCTCCCCGAGCCCTGCGGCGCCCGCAGCCGCCGCTCCCGAGGCCGCACCCGCTCCCGCCGCCCAAGAAGCGCCGGTTAACCCAGGCCCCAGCGGCCACGTGGTCAGTTCACCCATGGTGGGCACCTTTTACCGCTCTCCCAGCCCCGGCTCTCCTCCGTTTGTTGAAGTGGGCCAACACGTCAAAGTGGGCGACGCTATCTGCATTATCGAAGCCATGAAGATGATGAACCAAATTGAAGCGGACAAATCCGGCGTGATTGAAGCCATTCTCGTAGAGGACGGTGAACCTGTGGAATTCGACCAACCCCTGGTAACCATCGTTTAATTGGAGTTGGTTATGTTTGACAAAATACTGATCGCCAACCGCGGCGAAATTGCCCTGCGCATTTTGCGTGCCTGTAAAGAGATGGGCATCAAAACGGTGGCGGTTCACTCCCAGGTTGACCGGGATCTGAAACACGTGCGCCTGGCGGACGAATCTGTGTGTATCGGGCCGAACCCCTCCACGCAGAGCTATCTGAATATCCCTGCCATTATCAGCGCCATGGAAGTAACCGACGCGGTAGCGGTGCACCCCGGTTATGGCTTTTTGGCGGAAAACGCCGACTTTGCCGAACAGGTGCAAAAAAGTGGTTTTGTGTTCATCGGGCCCGATGCCTCAGTGATTCGCCTAATGGGCGACAAAGTCTCCGCCATTGCCACCATGAAAGAGGCAGGAGTGCCTACCGTACCCGGTTCTGATGGTCCCCTGCCGGTGCATGACCGGGAGAAATGCCTGGAAATCGGCCGTCGCGTGGGTTATCCGGTAATTATCAAAGCGGCCTCTGGCGGGGGCGGACGCGGTATGCGTGTAGTGCATACTGAAGCCTCTTTGCTGAACTCCATCCACACCACCCAAGCGGAAGCCAAAGCCGCGTTCGGGGACGATACGGTGTACATGGAAAAGTTTCTGCAGAACCCGCGCCACGTGGAAATTCAAGTGCTCTCCGATGGTCAGGGCAACGCCATTCATCTGGGCGACCGGGACTGCTCGCTCCAGCGCCGCCATCAAAAAGTTATTGAAGAAGCCCCTGCGCCGGGCATTCCCGACGATGTACGGGAAGCCACTGCCCAGGCGTGCGTCAACGCCTGTATCAAAATCGGTTACCGTGGTGCGGGCACGTTTGAGTTTTTGTACGAAGACGGACGCTTCTACTTTATCGAGATGAACACCCGCATCCAGGTAGAACACCCGGTAACAGAAATGATTACCGGCATCGACCTGATTCGCGAACAAATTCGCGTATGCGCGGGGAAGAAGCTTAGCTACAAACAGGAAGATATCGTGTTCCGGGGCCACTCATTTGAGTGCCGTATCAACGCTGAAGACCCGAAAACCTTCATGCCCTGCCCCGGCACCATTAACAACTTCCATCCCCCCGGTGGGCTTGGCGTACGCGTGGATTCGCACCTGTACAGCGGCTATACCGTGCCGCCCAATTACGACTCCATGATTGCCAAGATCATCACCCACGGCGAGACTCGTGAGGAAGCGCTCACGCGCATGCGTCACGCGCTGGATGAAACCGTGATCGACGGTATTCGCACCAACATTGCCCTGCATCAGGGGCTGGTTCGCGATGCCGAATTTATGAAAGGTGGGGTCAACATTCACTACCTGGAGAAGAAACTCTCCATTTGACCCCTGAGCGGATGAGAGCACCCCTCATCCGCATCCCCCCAGCACAGGCTGAAGCTCCATGCCCTGGCTCCAACTCAAGCTAACCACTACTCGCCAACAGGCCGGCACGCTGGAAGATGCGTTACTGTCGGTGGGTGCCGTTTCCGTCACCCTGGAAGACGATGCCGATCAACCCATTCTCGAGCCCGCGCTAGGCGAAACTCCCCTATGGGACCGCGTGCGCGTCACCGGCCTGTTCGACGCAAACATCGATACCGCGGCAGTGAGTGCCGAACTGGGCATGCACCTGGACGAATGGATGCCAGACCACCGCTGGGAAGCGCTGGAAGACAAAGACTGGGAACGCGAATGGATGCGCAACTACCATCCCATTCAGTGCGGCGAGCGCCTGTGGATTTGCCCCAGCTGGCAAACCCCGCCCGAACCAGAGCAGGTTAATGTGATGCTGGACCCCGGCTTGGCCTTCGGCACCGGCACCCACCCCACCACTTTCCTGTGCCTACACTGGCTGGACAAACAAGCCGTTGAAGGCAAGCAACTAGTGGATTACGGCTGCGGCTCGGGCATCCTGGGGATTGCGGCGTTACTGCTGGGCGCACGCCATGTAACGGGTGTGGATATTGACCCCCAGGCACTGCTCGCCACCCAAGAAAACGCCCGGCGTAACGGCTTGCCCGAATCCGCCATGCCCGTATACCAGCCAGAGCAATGTCCCGCCCTTGAGGTGGACATCACCCTCGCCAACATTCTGGCGGGACCTCTGGTGGAGCTGGCCCCCCAGTTAAGCGCTTTTACCAAGACTGGCGGAAAGATTTGCCTTTCGGGTATTCTTGCCGATCAAGCACAACAAGTGATGGCCGCTTATGCCCCGTGGTTTGATTTCGAACCCGAGGCGCAAATACAGGAATGGGTACGGATCACCGGCACGAAACGCTAATCCGTGAGACCTACCGCGCGCCCAGACAGGATCCACCGTTCGCTATGACGAAAATGGTCACCCGCTGCCCCCAATGTGGCACTTCGTTCCGCATCACCGCCGCTCAGTTACAAACCGCGCGCGGGGCCGTGCGTTGTGGCGCCTGCCTGCACATCTTTCGGGCTCAAGAGCACTTGGTAGGCTCTAGCGCCCCGGAGGCGCCATCCGCTCTGGTACGCAAACCCGCCACCAAACCTTCAGCGAAACCGGCCCCAGCGGCAAAAGCACCCACCAGCAGCGGCGTTCAAAAGCGCGCTGGCACAAGCCCGGACGACACTGAGGATACACCCCACAGCACGCTCAACAATCAGGGACTGTCCTTCGACCAAGCCCAGATCGACGCCGAATCCGACGCCCTGGATGACGATGACTTTTTGATCAGTGACGATCTGGACAATCCACTGGGCGCCGATGACGACGACGCATTGGCTGGCACCCCCAGACACAGCACCAGTTCATTGTTTGAGCGCGAGTTTAAGATCCCGGAAGAAGAACCCATCGACTCGGCCGACGAATCTTGGGCCATGAACCTTCTGGCCGAAGAAGACCAGGACGACGATGAGCTACACGTTGCACCCGTCGACGAGAAAACACCGGCCACCAGCTTTGAACAACAAGCCATACAAACGCCCAGTGAACCTGTCGCCACGCCCGAGGCCGAGGTCGCCGACTCGCCCGCCCACAGCGGTATTCATTTTCACTTGGCAGCCTCCAGTGAGGAGGATGACGAAGGCTACGCCGGAGATCGGATGCACGCCTATGATAGCGAGCGCACGGCCCTGCTCATGGGCATAGACCCCGAGCCCGTGGAAATGGAGTGGACCCCGACTGGCGACCGCAAACGCAAACTCATGTGGGCCGGCCTGGCGCTTCTGGGGTTATTGGTGCTGACTGCCCAAGTAGCCTGGTTACAGTTTGAACGCCTCAGCCGCCTGGAGCCCTACCGGAGTTTTTACGGGGCTATTTGTCCGTTACTGGGCTGTGAACTCCCGGTACTGAGGGACCCGAGCCAAATTCGCGCCGTCAATTTAGTGGTGCGCAGCCACCCCACTGTGGATGATGCCCTGTCTGTGGACGCGATACTGCTGAACACCGCGCCCTTCGAGCAGCCTTTTCCGGATCTGATTCTGGAGTTCAGCGATTTGGAAGGGGGCATTCTGGCGCAGCGACGCTTCCAGCCCAGCGAATACCTCTCCGGCGAACTGGCGGGCCGAACCCTCATTCCGCGAAACCAGCACGTGCACGTCACGCTTGAGCTGGTGGACCCAGGACCAAACGCCGTGAGTTACCGCGCGTACATAGCGCAGTAGTCGCCGAAGCTGGCTCAGAAAACGCGATTCTGCCCCTAAAACCGAGGTGCATCTTTAGGTAATCCGCTTCTCCGGCAGCCCTACTGGTTAAAAAAACACCAGCGTGTCGATTCCCAATTGTGCGCCAAACGAGTATCATAGCCAGCCTTTCGAAATCACCCAAGGGATTGACCCGCCTAGCGCGATTTACGAGCGCTGGCGATAGATAAAAGGTATAACAGCCGTGTTTCAGATAGGCCCATACCGCATCGGTAGCCCGGTGATTCTCGCGCCCATGGCCGGCATCACCGATCGCCCCTTCCGGCAGCTGTGCCGACGCATGGGAGCGCGCCTGGTCGTCTCAGAAATGGTGACTTCGGATATCAGCCTGTGGCACAGTCGCAAGAGCCGATTGCGCCTGGACCACACTGGGGAGGCTGAACCAATTGCGGTGCAAATTGCCGGTGCCGAGCCAGCCCAGATGGCACAGGCCGCCCGGCTCAATGCCGACAACGGCGCCCAGATTATCGACATCAACATGGGCTGCCCGGTCAAGAAAATCTGCAACAAAGCGGCGGGCTCAGCCCTGCTGCAAGACGAAACACGAGTGGCCGAAATTCTCGCCGCCGTGGTAGCGGCCGTTGACGTGCCGGTCACCCTGAAAATACGCACCGGTTGGTCGCCCGAGCAGCGCAACGCGGTCCGCATAGCGCGACTGGCCGAGGATCTCGGCATTGCCGCCCTGGCGGTACACGGCCGGACCCGCGCCTGTCGCTTTCGCGGCCAGGCAGAGTACGACACCATCGCCGAGGTGGTAGACGCCGTACGCCTACCGGTATTCGCCAATGGCGATATCGATTCGGCGCGTAAAGCCGAGCAGGTGCTGACAAAAACTGGCGCACAGGCGGTAATGATCGGCCGCGCCGCTCAGGGGCGACCCTGGATCTTTCGGGAAATCGATCACTACTTACGCCATGGCAAATGCCTTCCGAGTCCGTCTTTAGAGGAGGTTGCCTTGGTTCTACAGCAACACTTGCGCGAACTATACGCATTTTACGGCGAGGTTATGGGGCCTCGTATTGCTCGCAAACATCTGGGTTGGTATTTACAAACCGTTCCTGCGAGTGAGTCGTTCCGCCGGCAATTGAATCGTATAGATAACGCACAAGAGCAATACCACAGCGTTTCGAAGTTTTTCGAACAGCTGCAAGAAACAGAGGATAAAGTGGCATGAACACAGCACAAACCATGATCCCCGCGGAGGCCCCAGCAACGGATGGCATTTCTTCTGCATCCTCTCCCCAGTCGCTGCGCGGCTGTGTGGAGCAAGCGATGGAAAACTATTTTCAAAACCTCGATGGCCAGCCCGTAAGCGACGTCTACGATATGGTTATGACCGAAGTGGAAGCTCCGCTGCTGGAAATCGTATTGAAATACACCCGCCATAACCAAACCAAAGCCGCTCAGGTACTCGGTCTGAACCGCGGCACCTTGCGCAAAAAACTGAAGCAGTATGGTTTGCTGTAAGCGCGGATCCAGCTTTTATAAAAAGGGGTGATACGTCACCCCTTTTGCTTTTCAGTTTGTTTAACTTTCTTAAACCTGTTAACCAACCACGGGAAAATACCACCAACCATGTCCAGCACCCTTCGTCTCGCCCCTGTTAAACGCGCTCTGATTAGCGTGTCCGACAAATCCGGTATTGTTGAATTCAGCCAGGCGCTGCACCAGCGCGGCGTAGAGATTCTCTCCACTGGCGGCACCTTCAAGCTGCTGACCGACAACGGCGTTCCCGCCGTGGAGGTGTCCGAGTACACGGGTTTTCCCGAGATGATGGAAGGGCGGGTCAAAACCCTGCACCCGAAAGTCCACGGCGGCATTCTGGCCCGACGCGGGCAGGACGATACGGTTATGGACGAGCATGGCATCGATACCATCGACATGGTGGTAGTCAATCTCTACCCTTTCGAGAAAACCGTGGCCGCACCGGACTGCACCCTTGAAGACGCGGTGGAAAACATTGATATCGGCGGCCCCACCATGGTCCGCGCCGCCGCAAAAAACCACGTGTTTGTGAACATTGTGGTCGATGCCGCGGACTACCCGCGCATTCTCGCTGAAATGGACGAGAACGACGGTCACACCCGTTACCAAACCCGCTTTGATCTGGCTATCAAAGCCTACGAGCACACCGCTGCCTATGACAGCGCCATCGCCAACTACTTTGGCCGTATGGTCCCCGGCGGCACCGACGATTTCCCGCGCACCTTCAACGCGCAATTCAAAAAAGCCCAGGACATGCGCTACGGCGAAAACCCGCACCAAAAAGCGGCCTTCTATACCGAAGCCAATCCCCAGGAAGCCAGCATCGCCACGGCCAAGCAATTGCAGGGCAAAGAACTGTCGTACAACAATGTGGCCGATACCGATGCCGCACTCGAGTGCGTAAAGAGTTTCGAGCAGCCGGCCTGTGTAATCGTCAAACACGCCAACCCCTGCGGTGTAGCCGTAGCCGACGACTTGCTCTCAGCCTACCAACTGGCGTTTGCCACCGACCCTGAATCCGCCTTTGGCGGCATCATCGCGTTTAACCGCGAGTTAGATGGCGCGACCGCCGAAGCGATTGTCGATAAGCAGTTCGTAGAAGTCATTATCGCCCCCAGCATCAGCGACGACGCTATTAACGTGGTGAGCGCGAAAAAGAACGTGCGCCTACTGGCCTGCGGCGAATGGTCCACCGAGCGCGCGCCCGGTTTCGATTACAAGCGCGTCAACGGCGGTTTGCTGGTACAGGATCGCGATAACGGCATGATCAGCGCTAACGATCTGAAGGTGGTCACCAAGCGCGTGCCGACGGAGCAGGAGATTCGCGATCTGCTGTTCGCCTGGAAAGTGGCCAAATTTGTTAAATCGAACGCTATTGTCTACGCCAAGAACAATCAGACCGTCGGCATCGGCGCCGGTCAGATGAGCCGGGTTAACTCCGCGCGCATCGCCGGTATCAAAGCCGAACACGCTGGCCTGGAAGTAACCGGCTCTGTGATGGCCTCAGATGCGTTCTTCCCGTTCCGCGATGGGTTAGACAATGCCGGTAAAGCGGGTATCGCCGCGGTGATTCAGCCCGGCGGCTCCATGCGCGACGAAGAGGTCATTGCCGCCGCCGACGAACACAACATCGCCATGGTCTTCACCGGCATGCGCCACTTTAGGCACTGAGTGCGTAGCCGCAGCAAAAGCTATGGATTCCCGCCTTCGCGGGAATGACGAAAGGAGCGGGTGACGAACGCCACATGTTAGCTTCGCCGTCATCCCCGCGAAGGCGGGGATCCAGTGATGACTACCGAAAAAGGCGCTTGCCATCACACGGCACATTCGGGGCGCCTTACGGCGCCCAATTTTCAGCATTACCCATGAACAGCTTGTGTTAAGACAGGTATCTATAATGAACATACTGATAATTGGTGGCGGCGGACGCGAGCATGCCCTGGCCTGGAAGCTAGCGCAGAGTGCGCAGGTGCAAACCGTATTTGTCGCCCCTGGCAATGCGGGCACCGCGCTTGAACCCAAACTGAAAAACGTCGACATCGACGGTATGGATTTCCCGTCTCTGGCGGAGTTTGCGCAAAGCAACAATGTTGCCATGACCATTGTTGGCCCCGAGGCACCGTTGGTGGAAGGTGTGGTGGATTATTTTCAGGAGCGCCAACTGCCCTGCTTCGGCCCCACGAAAAGTGCGGCGCAATTGGAAGGTTCCAAGGCGTTTACCAAAGACTTTTTGGCGCGCCACAAGATCCCCACCGCGGATTATCAGTCCTTTACCGAACTGGAGCCTGCCCTGGCCTACCTGCGTGAAAAAGGCGCGCCCATTGTGGTCAAGGCCGACGGTTTGGCAGCGGGTAAAGGCGTGATTGTGGCGGAAACTCTGCAGCAAGCCGAGGACGCTGTACGCGATATGCTGTTGGAGAATGCCTTTGGCGATGCCGGCTGCCGGGTGGTGATTGAAGAGTTTCTCACCGGCGAAGAAGCCAGTTTTATTGTCATGGTGGATGGCAAAAACATTCTGCCCATGGCCACCAGCCAAGATCACAAGCGCGCCGGCAATGGGGACACTGGCCCTAACACCGGCGGCATGGGCGCCTATTCCCCCGCGCCCGTGGTTACCCCGGAAGTGCATCAGCGCATTATGGACCAGGTGATTATTCCCACCGTGGAAGGCATGGCCGCCGAGGGCAATACGTACACGGGCTTTTTGTACGCGGGCCTGATCATTGATGCCAATGGCTCGCCCAAGGTCATCGAGTACAACTGCCGCTTTGGCGACCCAGAAACTCAACCGATTATGTTGCGGCTGCAATCGGATTTCGTGGCGCTTTGCCAAGCCGCTCTGGCCGGCAAACTCGACACTGTCAGCGCCCAATGGGATGAGCGAGCCGCCGTTGGCGTTGTACTGACCGCTGGCGGTTATCCCGGCGACTACACCAAAGGTGACGTAATCAACGGACTGCCCAACACAGCATCAACCGGCGAGCACGTATTCCACGCCGGTACAAAAACCGTCGATGGCAAAGTGGTGACCAACGGTGGCCGGGTGCTGTGCGCCACCGCACTAGGCAATACCGTGGGTGAAGCCCAGCAGCGCGCCTATAGTTTGGTTGAGAAAATCAGCTGGCCGGGCATGAACTACCGCACCGACATCGCCTTCCGGGCGATCGAGCGAGAGCAGTCGGGCAACTAGCTTGGCGCATTTGACCGGGGGCGGTTCAGTCTCCCCCGGCCAACGTCCGCGGCTTTTCCGGCGGTTCTACTGACCGCTGTACTGTTCCAAAATCTTGATAACCCGCAGGTAATTTTTGGCGGGCTCCGCCAAGGCGTCGCGGTTATAGCTTTCAGACGCAACATGCACTTCTTCCAACACCTCAGCCAGATCACTTAGTTCGTCGTTGATTTTTTCCAATGCGTTTTCCAAGGTATAGGTCAACTCGTGGACGCGGGCTAAATCCTCATCCGTAAGATCCCCGGAGAGATGCTGCTCCAAAATCCGATTGTATTCCCGAAAATTACTCAACGCATCGCTGAGCGTATCAGACGACTTCCCCTCATAGTGCTCCACTCTATGGGCCATAACCGGCAGGGACAGGCAAGCACTCATGGCTACCACTGTTATCACTTTTAGAAGTTTCATAGAATTTCCTCGTTAGTACGTTATTGAAAAAACAACAAAATTACCCATCGCGTAAAAATTTTACCGACGCAGGGTAAAGTCCACTTGCCACACCAATTCTAAAAACTCCCCCACCACATCCGCCGGCGGTTTGGGCAGAGGCTGAGCCCGCTGCACTACGCTTTGGGCTTCGCGGTCCAACAGAAACGAACCAGAGCTTTGCTCCAGCGCCACGTTGTGCACGTGTCCTTGCCGGTCGATTTTAAAGCGCAGCTTGACCGACCCCTGTTCCCGGCGCGTGCGGGCTGCGTGAGGGTAGCGTTTGTGTCGCTCCAGGTGCGCGTTAACTTCACCTCGCCAGTTGGCACGCAAGCTGGCAATGTGTGCCTCG
>Ga0209487_1004192_pt1 | contig 11158 bp, 6 predicted proteins | sample Poulit2012_FD_187524 | JGI IMG/M metagenome (GOLD analysis project Ga0209487, IMG submission 187524) | Agricultural soil microbial communities from Georgia to study Nitrogen management - Poultry litter 2012 (SPAdes) (version 2) | ecosystem: Environmental > Terrestrial > Soil > Agricultural land... | reverse complement strand
CGCACGGTGCGAGCCCGTATCGAACTATTCCGCGGCGAACATCAACGCGCCATCATCATCGCTCGCACGGTAAGTCCTCTCGATCAGACGCATGATCGGGCGCTGCGAGAATTGCGACTCATAACTGCCGTAGCTCAATTACGGGCCGGCGCCCCCGAGGAAGCAGCACGTATCTTTAGCCAGTTCATCGCGGATGACGGCGTTGGAATGCTGCGCGCCCTAGCTCTCATGGATCGCACGGCAGTGGAAGAACTGGTGCAGATTTCGGGCGTGGGGGCGCAAGAATTCGCGACCGTGTTGGACCGCGTGCCTAAACCTCCGTTCATCGCCCGAGTCGAAGTAGCAACCTTGACTCCGCGGGAACAATTGGTCCTCGACCTGCTCTATCAAGACCTCACGATAAACCAGGTAGCGCGCAAACTCGTGGTTTCAATCAACACGGTTAAAAGTCAGGTTCGCAGTATTTACCGCAAACTTGAAGTCAGTTCGCGGGCCGATGCGCTCAAACGCGCGGCAGATTACGGCCTAATCGGCTAATCAGCTTTCGCGTTGGGGAACGGCCACGGATTTGGCTCACAGCCCTGTGTCGAGTGCGTTTGTTGGACCATTACGGGAGCCAACGCGCCCGGTGCAGGGCACTTTTCATGCTGATATCCGAGAAGATGCCCAAATTCGTGCGCGACCAAGTAGCGGCGGTAATTGTCGATGTCGTCGCCGAAGCCGTCCACCCCCACCGCCCAGCGCAGCCCGTTTAGCGTCGCCCGCCCGTCGCGGCCGCACGACACTTTGCCGTTCGTGCGTAAGGGGGCGCACAATTCATCTACCGTATCGGGGGTTGCGATGACGATCCGGAAGTCATAACTGTCGTCGGAGACGCGTTGAAAAGCGTGCTTGCCTTCGGCACCCCAGCCGCGCGGATCGGCGAGCGTCTCATCGATGAATTTCGCAGTATCGTCGATATTAAAGGGTAATTCTTTTTCGACCTCTACCCGATATTTAGTTGGATTTTCGCCACTTGCTTCCGATCCGCCGTCGGCGATGTTGAATTCGCCCGAACCGGTTTTGACGATGTCGTCCTCGGTCACGCTGATAAGCGGATCGGGAAGTTTCTCGGTGAACGAGGGCATGGGAGGTGGATCAATTGCCGATAACGGCCCCACGTTTTCATCGACAGTTTCGGGCGTGCCCGGCTCACTGGTTTCCAGGGGCATCGGGCTGGGTGTGTCGGATGGATCCGATTGCGTTTCACTTACGCCGCTCGCACCGGGGCTCTCGATCGCACTGCGGCCGTCGGTAAACCACCAGCTCGTGCCCACGCCAAGCCCGAAAGACAGCGCAATTGCCCCGACTTCGATGAAGCGGGGTCGACGGCGTTTAATTCGGTGCTTGTGGCTCATGGGGATTACTCACTGATAGGTCACCAATTCCGGAGGCGGCTCAATATTGTAGGTCTCCTTCGGGGAGAGCACGGGATGGTCTTCCTTTAGGAAGTTCTTCCATCCCCATCCTGCCACCGCCGGCGCATCCTTGTGCAGCGCCTTCCAAGTACCGTTCTTGGCGCCCTGCGTGCCCTGCCCATCCGCGTGGATCACCACCGACAGTTCCGGGTGATCTACCCGCACATCGGAGCGATCCTTGATCATCGACAGGGAAAACTGGTGGAGTACCAGCATTTTGGGTGGCAATTCATGTTCCTGCACCAACTCGGCGAGCCAATCGGCAACCTCATTCACTTCTTTGGCCGATACCGACCCAATCTGTTGCAAATGCCGCTGGTCCTTCTTCAACCGCCACTCCGGGTCGAGCGCCAACCCGACGTTGGGCAGCTGCAATAGCTCCTCATATTCCTGCGCCTGTTCCAAGAAGTGGGTGCGCCCGGGCTGCAAATCCAGCAGCACGTAATACCCGGCTTCGCCCGCAGCCTCAACCCAGGGACGCAGGGTTTCGACGGGCAGGCGATTGGAGAATTTGCCATCCGCCCCGGCACCGGCGGAGGCGACCGTCGCGATTATCTCGAATGCCGGAATCACCTCATCGTCGGTGAGCTTGTCATATTTTCCGGCATATTCCTGCGCTAATTCGAGAGCGCCATCGAGGTCTTTCTGCCCTAAAACCCCGAGCGCGGGCACGCCGGGCGAGCCATACAGCGCGACATAGCGCTTGCCGGCGAATAATTCGTATCCGCCCCCGGGCAGGGTTTTTTCTTGATTAAGGACGGCGTACTGCCAGTTGAGCGTTTCCGCCGCAGGTGGTTGCGTGCCAACTAAGAGCATCTCCGTTACCGCGGTCAAATCCGGTGCGGCTGCGAGCAAAGAACTTTCCCCCAGGTATTCAGCGGGGAAACCCGCCGCGGCGGCGGTGGAGGCAGCTAGCGGAAAGTCGCTCTCGGTGCCCTGAAAGAACGCGGCACGTTCTTCCCCCGATACTGCTTGCGGTTCGATGATTGGCCCCAGTTCCTCGCGCAGATCTTCATGCCAGGTGTCCGATAGTTCGATCTTTGTGACCCCAGCCGGAACCGCAACTTCCTCACCCACCGCCAAAACTGCTTGCGCCGATACTTCTGCGAGGGCAGCGGGCAGATCCAAATCATCGCTCGCAACCAGAATTGGGGCCGCTAGAGAGTTTGCGGTCGCGAGTATTTCGGTGAGATCTTCTGGCGCCGTGCCCACCACGATAACCACGGGAGCGGACGTAAATAGCGCTTGCGTTAACTGATTCGTTGCATCTGCATCTGATTCCGCTGCCACTCGGCCCGGCGCGGATAACTGCTCCAAATCAGGTTGCAGGTCCACTGCTTCTGGAGTCGCATCCTCCGTTGCAGATGCACCCGGGTGCGCGTCGCCGTCCGCAATTTGATCGCCCGAGCCCCGATTAACCGCGGCCCACGTCGCCCACACCCCGACCCCTAGCACTAGGACTAGTGCGAGGGCCAGCGCGAGAAATCGCGCCCGGCGCGAACGACGTGGACCAGCGGAATCAGGCGCTACCAAATTCGAACGCGCTCCTCCGGCGGGAGCCACATCGCGTCGTCTTCCGTGACCTGGAAGGTTTCATGGAACAGATCGAAATTGCGTACCGGTTGATTGGCGCGGAACTCGCCCGGCGAATGCGGGTCGGTAACGAGCCGGCGGCGTAACTCTTCATCGCGCACCTTGCCCGACCACACCCGCGCCCACTGGAACAGGAAACGCTCCGCGGCTGACATGCCATCAAGTTCGGGGAGGTGGCCCGGGTTTCCGTCGGCGTCCTCCAGCGAGATCAGGTAACCCTGCCAAGCGATCGTCAAGCCGCCCAGGTCGCCGATGTTCTCACCAATGGTGAGCGCGCCATTTACCTTTTCGCCGGGCAACTGCTCGGGCTCGAGCTCGTCATACTGGGCGATGAGCGCGGAGGTGCGCTCTTCAAATGCCGCGCGATCCGCATCAGTCCACCAGTCGCGCAGGGCACCGTCGCCATCGTATTTGCTGCCCTGATCATCGAAACCGTGGCCAATTTCGTGGCCGATCACGGAGCCAATACCGCCGTAATTGATGGCGTCCTCGGCGTCAGCGTCGAAGAAGGGTGGCTGCAATATTGCGGCAGGGAACACGATTTCGTTCATGCCCGGGTTGTAGTAGGCGTTAACTGTTTGCGGGGTCATGAACCACTCATCGCGGTCGACCGGACCGCCGAGCTTATTGAGTTCCCGATCGAGTTCAAAGGCGGTAATGCGCCGGACATTGCCCAGCAGGTCATCGGCGCGCACCTCGACGCCCGAATAGTCGCGCCACTTATCCGGGTAGCCGATCTTCGGGGTGAACTTCGCGAGCTTCTCGAGTGCCTTTTCCCGGGTTTCCTGCGTCATCCACGGCAACTGGGAAATATTGCGGCGATAGGCTTCGCTGAGGTTTTGCACCAGCACTTCCATGCGCTGCTTATGCTCGGGCGGGAAGTGGCGCGCAACGTACAACTCGCCCACGGCCTCGCCCAAACCGCCCTCAACCAAGGAAACTCCGCGCTTCCAACGCTCCCGCAACTGCGGGACCCCGGAGAGTTTGCGGCCATAGAAGTCAAAATTCTCGGCGACCAGGTCGCTGGCCAGGTAGGGCGCGGCGGAGGAAACGACCCTAAACGCCAGCCAGTCGCGCCAGGCTGGAAGTTTGTCTTCGACCATGTGGTCGCTCAGCGCCGTGAAAAAGTCCGGCTGGTGGACGACCACCGCGTCCAGCGTGTGCTCGGGGGCCCGCATGTGTTTGAGCCACAACTTCCACGGGAACCGCGGGGCGAGCTCTTCCAGGCCGGCGCGATCCATGGGGTTGAAAATCGCCGACGCATCGCGGCTGCGAACTTGATCCCAGTGCGCCGCGGCGAGTGAGGTTTCGAGGTCGAGAACGCCGCGGGCCCGCAATTCTGGCTCCGACAGGCCGACCAGGCGCAACATATTGGCAATGTGCGCCTCGTATTGTTCGCGCAGTTGGGCGGCGTCTTCGTCCCGATAATAGGACTCGTCGGGAAGGCCGAGCCCACCTTGGACCAGGCGCATGATGTAGCGGTTCGGGTCGCCGGGGTCAGTATCGACACCGAAGGCCAGCGCGGTGCTGACGCCGTCGCGGTCGAACTCGCCGAGGGTGGAGACAAACTCCTCAATCGTCGCGATTGATTCGATGCGCGAGATGTCATTGGCGATGGGGGTTATGCCCAGCGCGTCAATGTCGTCCTCAGCCATGAAACTGCGATAAAGCAGACCGATTTTGGCGCGCACGGCGTTCTTATGATCGTCGCTGTGCTCGGGGCTGGCCTCATCGCCGTGGCCGTCGACAGCAGCAGCGGCCTCTTCAATAATTTCGCGCACCGCCTTCTCGGCCTCTTCGACGAGCACCACGAACGCGCCATAGGTGGCACGATCATCGGGAATGTCGACGGTTTTGAGCCATGTGCCATTTACGTGGCGGAACAGGTCATCCTGGGGGCGAACTGTGGAATCAACGGGAGCGGTATCTATGCCAGACTTCATGCCCTAACGCTAACGCGTATTCGCGCTGCGGGCCCAGGTGGCCGAGCCGTCCGACTTCCTAGTTCCGACACAGTGGCCGAATTTTATGGGGCTAAAGCGAAAGTTGTGGGCCTTTGGGGCTCTTGGGACGCGATTATTGCCCAGAAATACGTCATTGTGTCGGAACTAGGAAATGCAGCCACGTTCAGGCGGCAGCGCGCACGACCCAAATGGCCGCCAGCGCCATCTCGCCCAGCACCAGATCTTCAACCGGAACAGCAGACAACCGCGTAATAGTCGTACCGCCCGTGAACGGGGACTTTTCGCGCACACGCACCTCATCGTCGAGGCGTAATCCCAGTTCATCTAAATGGCGCAGCAAATTCGGATCGGCATCGGAAATCCGCGCAATCTGCCCGGATTCGCCCGCGTCTAATGAGCCCAGCGGCACCGCATCCGGCATCGCAACTACACCCTGGGCATCGGGAATCGGGTCCCCGTGCGGATCCCGCGTCGGATGCCCGAGCTTGGCGTCGATGCGGTCGAGCATTTTGTCAGAAATTGCGTGTTCTAAAACCTCGGCCTCGTCATGGACTTCATCCCACGTGTATCCCAACTCTTCCACCAGGAACGTTTCGATGAGGCGGTGGCGCCGCATCATCGCCAGGCCCATGCGCTGGCCCTCTTCGGTTAATTGGATCGCCTCATAGGGGCGGTGATGCACCAATCCGAGGGCCGCGAGCCGGCGAATCATCTCCGAAACTGAGGAGGGGGCGACATTCAGACGCGTGGCCAGGGCCGTGGTGGTGATGGGTTCGGTGTTCCACTCCGAGGCAGTGCACACCACCTTGAGGTAGTCCTGCATCGCGGTGCTGAGTTCTTGAGCCACGACTCCCACCCTAGTTGAGTGCGTCTTGGGGAACTTCCCACCGGAATACCTCGTCAAAACCGTCAATCCAAAGATAGCCGGGGTCCAGCCGGATCGACATCTGCGGGACATGCACGCAGTGCCGTTCGGTGGCACTTTCGCCGGGTTTAAGCCGGGTCGTGCCATACCTCGGCATCTCGGTACGGGGCGTCAGTCGGCAAGAATAAACTTGGCTTTCTCGGAGATATTCTTTGCCATCGGACCAACCAAGACCTTCAAATAGCACGGCCTCGTAGTTGCGATTATTCGTGAACTCGACCTCAAACGTCAGGTATACGCCGTCTTTCATTTCGCCAACTTGCGGGTCGTACCACTGCGAAATGTCGTCGGTGATGTTGTCGATCACGATCTCTTTGCCGCCGTAGTCCGCCATCTCACCTGGTGCGAGATCTATGAAGTCAATATCGGCCGGATCATCTTCGCGTTCACCTGACAGCGCGGAGGAAGAAGTGACCGATGGGGGTGTGGGCACCGACGGAATTGTGGGTTTGGTGAGTTGATTTGTCACCGTGATGAAAATGAACGCGATTACGAACACGAAAAGATAGATCGGGACTATCGATTTTTTCCGTTTCGCCCGGGACCGTTGCAGACCCGCGGCCTCGCTAAAACGCCGCGGCGGGCCCTGTTGCTGCGGAGCTTGCGGCCGCGGCCGCGCCGGCTGGTAACCGCCTGGTCCCTGTGGCGGGCGGACCGCTCCCGGTTGCTGGGGTGGGACTTGTTGCTGAGCCGGTTGTGTGTGAACCTGCTGCGCGTGAACCGGCTGCGCCTGCACCTGCTGCTGCGGGTGCGGCTGAGCCGGAGCGCTTTGATAGTCGGGCGCTTGGGGGAAGGGGGCCCGGTTTTGCCCCATGAACTGATCGGTGGCGGAGACCCAATTCGGGTTCGAAGCGGGATCTGATCGACGCGGTTTGCGGCGCCGCTTCTTCTTAATGCGACCGTTCCAGGAGACTTCAAGATACGGATCGGGCCGCAGGTCGTCATCGCGGTTGTGATCATGAGGTCCGGGCATATGGGGCACGTCCTTATGCTAGCGCTTTCAACGCCGCACGAATCCGTTTTTCGCTCGTTTTTTGGGCGGTTGGCAAGTGTTGGGCGAAGGTCTGCACTCGCAATTCTTCGAGCATCCAGGCCGCGTCCCGCAGTTGTTTATCGCGCTGCGGATCGGGCGGTGCTTGCGCATATTTTTCGCGCAGTCCCTGGATTTCGGATTCCAAATCGCCAATAACCCAGCTCAGCGACTCATCCCGCCCGGGGGCCTCGACGGCCTTTTCAATGCGGTGAATCGCCGCCTGCAAATAGCGCGCTAAATGAGGCAACTGTTCGGCCCCCGCAGCGGAGACAAAACCCGAATAGACCAAGCGCGCGTGCTGCTCGCGCACATCCGTGAGCGTGTTCAAGATTGCGAGCGACGTGTTTTGCTTTAGCGTCGCTTCCAACTCTCGCGACGCATTTAGCACCTGCACCACGTCCGCCACGATGCGATTTACCCGGTCTTCAATCTGATTTTGGACGTCGCCGCGCACCTGTTCATAACCACTCCCGTCCCAGGGCACTTGGGTCAGCAACGCATCCACTGCCGCCAGTTGCATATCCGTGGCCAGCGCATCGGTTGAAGGGTAGGGAGTTGCAGCTAGCGCCAAAGCGGTCGCGCCCGTCCATCGAGAGGTGATGCGCGCCGCGGGCAAACCAGTTTCTAGCAACAGCAGCCGCCGCACGCCGCGGCGGTGCTCGGCTGCCTGGGTTATCGACTGCGACAGGAGTCGCAGGCTGACCTGCCCCTTCGCCGCCGATGTGGCCAGACCCTTTGTCTCATCAATCAGTGCGGGATACGCCTCGATGGTGCGACCGGCCGCAACGGTGGAAACCAGTTGCGGTATTTCGCCATTCGCCAGGTCTTGGGGCCAACTCGTGAGGTTAACTTGCTCGGCTAAAAGCGCGTCCCCGAAGTCCTTAAGGTTGGCCACTTCGTGTGTAACCGCGGGTGCATCTGCGGGAGTGGGCGCCGCGCCCTTACCGCGCGCCGCGCTGCCAGCCCCGCCCTCCGCAAGGGCCGCTTGGAGAGCCGAACGCACCGCGGTGCGCACGGCAGACTGTGACTGCGCGGCAAACCGGCGCTGTAATTCAGTTAAGTCTTTTGACTCGCCCAAAACCTGATCGCGTTCATCGAAAACCGAGAACGTCACGCGCAGGTGAGCGGGCAATTTCTGGATCGCGAAATCGGCAGGTGCCACCTCGACGTCCCTAAGCGCTCGCGCTGCCCGGGAAATTGCCACGGTGATCGGGCCCGAATACGGGTCATCAGCGCCGCCGACCGGTTGGGAGTCAATCCAATCCAAAATATCGCGGGCCGCGTCAGGGGCGGGTACAAGTTCGCGGCGGATTGCTTTCGGCAGGGAGCGAATGAGCTCGGTGATGAGTTCCTCGCGCATGCCCGGAACGAGCCAGTCGAAACCGGCCGGTTCAATGCGATCGAGTTGGGTGATCGAGATGTGCACGGTGACGCCGTCAGAGGCCGTGCCCGGTTCGAATTGGTACGTCAATTGCAGCGGAACTCCGCGCTGCTCCCACATATCGGGGAACAGATCTGCGTCAATGCCCGAGTCGTCGGGCAGCAGCAGTTCCCGCGTGAAGTTCAATAATTCGGGCTGCTTTCGGCGCTGCTTCTTCCACCAGGAATCAAAGTGGCGGGCCGAGACGATATTTTCGGGCAGCCGTTCGTCATAGAAGTCGAAAAGCGTGTCCTCGTCGGCCACCAACCCGCGCTGCCGCGAGCGGTTTTCCACATCGGTGACCTCGGCCAAAAGCGCCTGGTTATGCGCAAAAAACTTGTGGTGCGTGCGCCACTCGCCCTCTACGAGCGCGTGGCGAATGAACAGTTCGCGCGCTTCAGTCGGTTCATAGCGGGCCAGCAGGGTGCGGCGGCGCGAAATAATGGGCAAGCCAAATAACAAGACTCGCTCATAGGCCATTGCGGCGCCCTGTTTTGTCGACCAGAACGGCTCAAAATAGCTCCGCTTAGTCAGGTGCTTACCCTGTTCCTCCACCCACGCGGGATCGATCGCAGCGACATCCCGCGCCCACAGGCGCGAGGTTTCCACCAGTTCCGCGGCCATGATCCAGCTCGGTGGCTTCCGTGAGAGCCGGGAACCGGGGAAAATCGCAATTTTTGCGCCGCGCGCTCCCAAATATTCATTTCGGACGGCGCGTGCTCGCCGCTGGTCCCGGCCGCCCCGCTGGGCATTTGCGGCGGTCTCGGTGGACAGCTGCATGGCGACGTGGGAGAGCAATCCGGGTAGTAAGGCGCGGTGAATTGCGTCCCCATCCCAGTTCCAACGCGTCTCGGGTGAATCCTCGTCTCCCGAGCGGCGGCCCGCCCCCAGAGGTTTGAGCGAGGGCAGGTTCCGGCTGAAGCGCTGATCGGCAGGAATTAGTTCCGTTTCGCGCGCGATCGTGCGGTACTGCGCAACCAAATCGTGCCACTCACGCACCCGCAGATAGTTAATGAACTCTGCACGGCACATGCGCCGAAACGCGTTACCCGAAAGGGCATTGCGCTGGCGCCGTAAATAACGCCATAAATTCAGGTACGTCAAAAAATCCGACTTCGCATCGGCGAAGCGGGCATGTGACTGATCCGCCTGGGCTTGGAACTCGACCGGGCGCTCGCGTGGGTCCTGGATTGTCAGCGCTGCCGCGATGACGATTACTTCTTCTAATACGCCGCGCCGCGCGGCCTCCACAACCATCCGGGCGAGCCTCGGATCGGCGGGAATACGCGCAATCAAGCGGCCGATTTTTGTGAGCCGACGGCGGGGATTGGGTGCGTCCGGATCAAAGGCACCAAGCTCGTGGAGGAGAGCGACGCCGTCCCTAATATTGCGCGCATCGGGAGGTTCCACGAAGGGAAAGCGCCCAATTTCTTCGGGCGAAGCGGCGATGCCCGCGGAAATCATTTGCAGGATGACCGACGCCAGGGACGTGCGCAGGATTTCCGGTTCAGTGAATTCGGGGCGGGAAGTGAAATCTTCCTCGGAATAGAGGCGGATGGCGATGCCTTCCGCCACCCGGCCGCAGCGTCCGGCCCGCTGGTTCGCGCTCGCCTGCGAAATCGGTTCGATTGGGAGGCGCTGGACTTTCGTTCCCTTGGCGTAGCGGGAGATGCGGGCCATGCCTGGGTCGATGACGTAGCGGATTCCGGGAACCGTGAGCGATGTTTCTGCCACATTTGTTGCGAGCACGATGCGTCGGCGGCCGCTGGGCTGGAAAACGCGCTGCTGTTCAGCGGCGGATAGGCGCGAATACAGCGGTAAAATTTCAATATCTTCGCGGCGTCCGACGGGCCGGGAGCGCTGCTGGTTGGTGAAGTGATCTTGGAGTGCTTCGGCGGTGTCGCGGATCTCGCGCTCGCCGGACAGGAACACCAAAATATCGCCCGGGCCGGCCGCCATCAGTTCATCCGCGCCATTAATGATGCCCGTGAGCTGGTCGATGGGTTCTGACTTCTTCTTCTTGCCGGCCTCGGCCTCTGCGGTGTCGCTGGTCAAGGGGCGATAGCGGATTTCTACCGGATAGGTGCGGCCGCTGACTTCGACAATGGGGGCGGGAGTGCCTGTGGCGTCTTTGAAGTGGTCCGCGAAGCGATCGGAGTCAATCGTGGCGGACGTGATGATGAGTTTGAGATCGGGCCGGCGCGGCAGGAGTTGCGTGAAGTAACCGAGCAGGAAATCAATGTTGAGGCTGCGTTCATGGGCCTCATCAATAATGATCGTGTCGTATTTGCGCAGTTCCGGGTCGCGCTGGATTTCGGCGAGCAGGACGCCATCGGTCATGACCTTGACCAGGGTGTTTGCGCCCGTTTCTTTTGTGAATCGCACCTGATAGCCAATGAGTTGGCCCAGGGAAACTTCAAGTTCTGAGGCTATGCGTTCGGCGACTGTGCGCGCCGCGATCCGCCGGGGTTGGGTGTGCCCAATTTGCCCTTCTTGGCCGCGCCCGAGTTCGAGGCAAATTTTCGGGATCTGCGTCGTCTTACCCGACCCGGTCTCACCCGCGATGATGACAACTTGATGGTTTTCGATCGCGGTCGCAATGTCGGAGCGGCGGGCGCTGACCGGCAAATTCTCGGGGTAAGTGATTTTGGGTAGCGCAACGCGGCGGCGCTGGGGAGCACCGCCTTTTGAACGTCCCCGTGCGTTGGTCACCATCTGGCATTGTTCCTCACGAAGTGCGGGCGGAGGAAAATGGGGCGGGGCGGC
>Ga0209487_1004191_pt1 | contig 11159 bp, 8 predicted proteins | sample Poulit2012_FD_187524 | JGI IMG/M metagenome (GOLD analysis project Ga0209487, IMG submission 187524) | Agricultural soil microbial communities from Georgia to study Nitrogen management - Poultry litter 2012 (SPAdes) (version 2) | ecosystem: Environmental > Terrestrial > Soil > Agricultural land... | reverse complement strand
GCCGCGGCCAGCACCTCTGCGGGCACCACGGCCGGACCGTGCAGCTCGGCGAGCTGTGCCATCGCCCAACCGAAGTAGTTGGCGTACGGCTTCATCTGCTCACGGATGGTGTGGGAGTAGAGCTGTCCGTCGGGGCCCTGCAGCCGCGCGGTCGAGCGCATCACCTCGACGGCGTCGCTCGGGTCGGTCCGCCAGCGCAGGTCCTGCACGTGCAACGAGGTGGACAGCGGGATCACCTTGCTGAACTCCCAGCCGGTGGGCCGCCAGGGGGTCTTGGCCATCTTGTGCGAGCGGCCCTCGTACATCACCCGCCCAGGCAGGTGGCCCAGCTCGGGGTCGCTGAGCGAGTTGCGCAGCACGTACCAGCGGTAGGCCCACAGCCGGTTCAGCAGCTCGTTGTCGCTCGTCAGCCTCGGAACGGTGGCGAACCAGGAACGGTAGTCCCGTCGGTGCTGGGCGAGCAGGGCAGCACCGCGCTCCCTCTCGGTGCCCCCGTTCCGGTCGGCCAGCAGCGGCGCCGGGGCCACCTCCGGCACGTCCGGGTCCGGCGCACGTCCGTCCAGGTGCCGCACCGTCGCCGCGATGCTCAGGTGACACTCCTGGCCCGGTTCGAGCTGGAGCCCGTGCCACAGCTCGTCGTCGGAGGCTTCGAGAGAGACGAGCAGGGTGAAGTCGTGCTGCTCGATGTACCGCTGGCCCCGGCGCCGCTCCGCACTGGTGACCAGGTCCGGGTCGTGCTCCAGGTGCAGGGTGACCGGGTCCAGGCCGTCGTTGCGCCAGTGCTGCACGGAGACCGCTCGGTCGTCCCAGGTGATGAACCGGGTCTCGGTGAGGTGGACGGGACCGAAGCGCTGCTCGGTGCGCAGGTGCGAGGGATACCACCTGCCGCTGCTGCGCTGTGGCTCCGGCGGCAGGTCGGTGGTCACGGTGAACAGCAGCGGGACGTTCAGCTTGTGGATGTAGTCGATCCGGCCGGCGAACCCTGGGCGGTCGTCCAGGTAGTCGGCCCACAGCCGGCGACCGGCCGGCCCGAGCAGCAGCGTCCCGGGTCGGGTGCGCAGGCCGCGGTGCGGTCCGGTCAGCGCAGTGTCGATGTCCAGGCCTGGGTCTGGTGCAGTGTCGGTATCCATGACCTCAGCCTTGTTCACAGGTGTGACCTGCCTCGGGGGTGCTGTCAGCGCGCATAGTGCGGTGCGTCCAGGAGCAGGCCTGCCGTGGCGGAGTCGATGGCCGCGCGGGTGTGCTCGTCCAGTCCGCCCCGTCCGACCGCTTCGATGTTCGCGCGTAGCTGGTCGGGGGTGGAGGCGCCGAGCAGCACAGAGCTGACGCCGGGGGCGTCGAGCAGCCAGCGCAGCGCCAGCTCGACCATCGGCACCTGCGCCTGGGCGGCGATGCTGCGCAGCGCCTCCAGGGCCTCGAACTGGGCCGTGTTCCAGTACCGGTTGCGGTACATGGTCGCCAAGGACGAGGTGCCGAAGCGCCCCTCCTCGGGCTGGTCGTCGTGCCGGTAGCGGCCGGTGAGCATGCCACCTGCCAGCGGGTTGTACACGACCGTCTCCAGGTCCCGGGCCGCGGCGAACGGGAGGAACTCGATCTCCAGCTTGCGGGCGAGCAGGTTGTAGAGCTGTTGCGCGCGCCGGGGTGCCGGGACCCCGAGCCGCGCGCACAGGGCGCGGATCTCGGCGGCCTCCCAGGCGGAGTAGTTGGACAGCCCGAGCTGTGCGGCCAGCCCGCGCTGGAGCACCTCGGCCGCGCCGGCCAGCGTCTCCTCCAGCGGTGTGCTGCGATCGGGCTGGTGCAGGTACAGCGTGTCCAGCGGCCGTCCGAGACGCTCCACGCTGGCCTCGGCCGACCGGATGACGGCGTCTCGGCTCAGCGGGCCACCGCTGGAGTCGGCCGGCTGCATCCCGACCTTCGAGGAGACCCGCACCTGACCGCCCACGGCGGCGAGCACCCGACCCACCATCGGTTCACCGGCACCGCCGGCGTAGGTGTTGGCCGTGTCGATCTCGTCGATCCCGTGGGCGAGGGCCGTCTCCACGATGGCTTCGGCCGCCTCTGCAGCCACAGTGTCCCCGAACGGCATGGAACCGAGCACCAGTCGGACGGGTCGGGCCGCACGGTCACCTGGAACGTCGACCATCATTCCTCCTGCACAGAACGCGCATGTTGAGCAGTCAAACTAGCACAGAACGCGCAATCTTGTGGAAGAATCGCAGCAGCAGACAACTTGCGAGCGCACGCACGGAGGGGAGGCTTAGATGGCCAGCAAGACGCAACGTCGTCGCGAGCAGATCGTGGCGCGCGCCGCTGAGACGGGGCTGGCCAGCGTGGACGACCTGGCCCAGCACTTCCAGGTCACCGCGTCCACCATCCGGCGCGACCTGGCACTGCTGAGCCGCTCCGGTCAGCTCGCTCGCACCTACGGCGGTGCGATGGCCCCGGGCCACCAGACGGAGACCTCGCTGCTGCAGCGCGAGCAGGAGGGGTTCGAGGCGAAGACGGCCATCGCCCGGTGGGCGGCCGACCAGGTCCAGCCCGAGGAGTCCATCCTGCTCGACGCGGGCTCCACCGTCGCCCTGCTCGCCCGGCGGTTGCCCACGCTGGAAGGCGTCACGGTCACCACGGCGAGCATGCCGGTGATGAGCATGCTCCGGTCCCGGCAGGACCTGAGCCTGGTCTCCCTCGGTGGGCGGCTGCGTGAGCTGTCCGACGCCTTCGTCGGCCCGCTCACGGAGCAGAGCCTGGAGCGGCTCACCTTCGACCGGCTGTTCCTCGGTACCGACGGGGTGAGCACCGATGGGTCGATCTGCGAGGCAGAGCTCGACCAGACGAGGTTGAAGGACCTGATGGCTCGCCGCTCGCGTCAGGTCTACGTGCTGGCGCACTCGACGAAGCTGGGGCGGGCTCCGTTCCACAGCTGGGCGCGCCTGGACCATCCCTGGACCTTGGTCACCGATGAGGGCGCCGACCCGAAGTTCCTGGACACCTTCCGTGCCACCGGGCACCAGGTCGTGCTCGCCCCCGCGGCCGGTGCACCGGACCAGTGACCGCCTCTCTCGTCTGGGCGGACGACCTCACCGGGGCGGCCGAGGCTGCGAACACCTGGCAGGTGTCCGCCAGCCACGAGCACGTCCGCATCCTGCTCGGCACACCCGAGCGCATCGATCCAGGTGCGGCACAGGTCTGGGACCTGGACCTCCGGCACACCAGCGAGGCCGACGCGCAGAAGGCGGTCATGGCGGCGCTGCGCCGGCTGGAACCCGATACGCGCCTGTACTTCAAGCTGGACTCCCAGCTCCGCGGACCGGTGCGTGCCTACATCGGCACGCTGCTCCAGTCCGGTCGCCCGGTCGTGCTCTCGGCAGCGAACCCCGCACTCGGCCGGATCACCACCGATGGGGTGCACCAGGCGCCCCGCCCCGGTGGCCCGCCTGTGCTGCTCCCGCTGCGCTCGACGTTCGCCGGTCTGCCGCACCACCACCTCGCCGCCACGGAGCACGACCGCCTGCCCGCTCTGCTCGCCGCCGGCACACCCGCACTGGTCACCGCCGACGTGACCAGCGCAGCCGACCTGGACCAGCTGGCCCAGCAGGTACCGCTGGCCCCCCGCACCTATCTCGCCGGGTCCGCGCCGTTCCTGGGCGCCCTGGCCACCACGGCCGGCAGCGACGACCGGTCCTCCTGCCGATGGCCGCCAGCAACCCCGCTACCACGACTGCTCGCCGTGCTCGGCACCACCGAACCGGCAGCACATGGGCAGGTGCGGGCGCTGCGCGACCGCGACCCCTCGACCACGCTGGTCACTGCACCGGCCACAGCCGCACCGGATCTGGTCTCAGCAGCGGCTGGCCAGGTGCGAGCCGGCTTCGCCCGCAGCGCCCACGTCGTGCTCAGCGCTGCGCCACCGACCAGCTCGGCCGGTCACCACTCGCCCGAGGCGATGGCCGCGCTCGCCGCCACCTGCGCCACTGCGCTCACCGGGGTCGGGCCCGAGGTGGCGCTCTACCTGAGTGGTGGGCACACTGCGCGCACAGTGCTGGACCGCTTGAACCTCACCGACCTGCGTGTCCTTCCCGGTCCCGGCGAGGCCGTCGCCCGCCTGATCACCGGAGATGGACGGACGATCCTCACCAAGCCGGGTAGCTACGGCGGGCCACGCACGCTGCTCGACCTGGCTGCACCAGCTCCTGCACCCGATCCCCCGAGCCCAGAGAAGGACCCCCGCAGTGACCTCCCCTGACCAGCATGCACCCCGTCCCGTCGTCGCCGTGACCATGGGCGACCCAGCCGGGGTCGGACCGGAGATCTGCGCCAGCGCGCTCGTCCACCCCGACGCGCTGGCCGTCTGCCGACCCGTCCTGATCGGGGACGTGCCGCGGATGCGCCGCGCCGCCGAGCTGATGGGCATCGACACGACGATCCGCAGCATCGAGCGCCCTGCGGAGGCGGAGCAGCACGGCGACGGCATCAGCGTGATCCAGGTGGACGAGCTCCCCGACGACCTGCCGTTCGGCGTGGTGAGCCCCGTGGCCGGGCATGCCGCCTACCGGTACATCGAGCGGGCCGCCGAGTACGCTGTGCGGCACGAGGTGGCAGCGATCGCCACCGCCCCGCTGAACAAGGCAGCGCTGCACGCCGGCGGCCACCTGTTCCCCGGGCACACCGAGCTGCTCGCCCACCTGACCGAGGTGCCCGAGGTCTCGATGATGCTCAGCACCCCGACGTTGCGGGTCATCCATGTCACCACGCACGTGGGTCTGCTGGAGGCGATCCGCCGCATCGACCCACCGCTGGTGCGGCGGACCATCGCTCGCGGGATCGAGGCGCTGCAACGCACCGGGATCGACCGGCCGAAGGTCGGGGTGTGCGGGATCAACCCGCACGCCGGCGAGGACGGGCTGTTCGGCGAGGGTGAAGAGGCGGAGAAGATCCACCCCGCAGTGGAGGAGCTGCGGGCCCTCGGCCACGACGTGCACGGCCCGCTGCCAGCCGACACCGCGTTCTTCCTGGCCACCCGCGGCGACTTCGACCTGATCGTGGCGATGTACCACGACCAGGGCCACGGACCGGTGAAGGTGCTCGGCATCGAGGACGGGGTGAACATCACCGTAGGTCTGCCGGTGATCCGCACCTCCGTGGACCACGGCACTGCGTTCGACATCGCCGGCACCGGCACGGTCACCACGGCGAGCATGGTGGAAGCGGTGCGGCAAGCCGCAGGGCTCGCCGGGCGCACCTCTCGAGCCTCCTGAGCGGACCCGGCCGCCCGACGCAGACAGCCGCCGCGGTGGGGGACCACCCGCTGCGGCGTCGGAGCCCCGTACAACCACAGTCGGCCCGGCGGACCGGATCGGTGGGCCCACCGGGCTCCCCCGTCCCTCAGCCGGAGAAGAAGTACTGCTCGGGGTTCGTCGGCCCCGGCGGCTGGTAGGGGACGCCACCGGGGATCGTGTCAGGCACATTGGTACCGAAGTTGTTCTTCACGACCCCGTAACCATCCGGCTGTGTGCAGATGCCGATGTAGAAGAACTGGTCCTTGGTGATGTCCAGGATCTCTCGAGCCAGGGCGGTCGCCTCCTCGGCGTCATAGGTGGTGCGCATCTCGTCGAAGAGCGCCAGCTGGTGCTGGATGATCTCCGGCGGCTCCTTGTCACTCTCCCCCCGGTACCACAGAGCCCAGTCATGTCCGTACCGCGAAGCCCCGCGCGGGTTGGACGGGAGATAGTAGTGGTTCATGCCCTGGGCGGCACGGATCGCGAATTCACCAGCGGTCCAGGTGGACAGCTCCGCCTGGTTCGCCTCCACCCGTTCCCAGTACAGCGTCTCGGCCAAGGGAGTGACGTTCACCTCCACGCCGACGGCGGCCCAGTCCGCCTTGATCATCTCGAAGGCGTCGAGGTGGTCGGGCATCGTGGTCGGCACCAGCACGGTCAGGGCGATCCGCTCCCCTTCAGCGAGTCGGAAGCCGTTCCCGTCCTTCTCCGTGTACCCGGCCCGGTCCAGGGCCTCGTTCGCCTTCTCCTCGGAGTACTCGGTGAACTGGGTACCCAGCTCCTCGTCGTAGGCCGGGTGGCCCTCGACCGGAGCGCACTGCCACGGGATGGTCTGTCCAGCGTAGACTGTGTCAATGATCCGCTGCCGGTTGATGGCGTAGGAGAGCCCGATCCGGAAGTCCTTGTTCGACAAGACCTCCCGCAGGCGGTCGTTCTCCAGGTTCTGGTTGAACCCGATCACCATCGCGTTCGGCCCCTGCGGGGAGACGCTGAAGAGCCGGTAGTCGCCGCTCTCCTGGTTGTCTGAGACCACCGGAAGGTTGCGGATGGTGTCGAAGTTGTGCATCTGCATGTCGAGCTCACCGTTGGTGAGCTTCAGCAGCTCCACCTCGATGTCCTGAACGACCTCGCACCGGATCTCATCGACGTAGGGCAGCTGGCTGCCATCCGGATCCACCTTCCAGTAGTACGGGTTCCGCACCGCGGTGACATAGTTGCCGTCGCCGATGGCCGCCGTGAGCTTCCACGGGAAGAGCGTGGGCCGGTCCACGTCTGTGAACGACTCGTTCTTCGACTCCCACAACTGGACCCAGTCATCCAGGTTGGCCTCGGCGATGACCTCGTCGATGTTGTCATTGTAGAGCTCGTGGAACTGCTCGAAATAGTGCTTCGGGAGCACCATCATCTCGTTCGAGGCGATCTCCTCGAGGAAGCCGGGCTTCGGCTCGTCGAAGACGTATCGGATCGTGTTGCCGTCCATCTCGAAGATGCCAGGCGTATCCGGCTCAGCGACGTTCGCGAACAGCGAGTAGATGCCGCCCGGATTCAGACCTTCATACGTGTTGACGTCCTCAAAGCAGAACCGGAAGTCCTCGCCGGTCAGCGGTTCACCGTCGGACCACTTGATCCCTTCGCGAAGCGTGAACTGGAACCCACGTCCACCATCCAGTTCCTCGAAGGTCTCGCAGAGGTTCGGGATGACTTCGCCGGCGCCCGGCTGACCGGTCCAGTCCGGGATCCACCGAACAAGGGGCTCGTAAGCGATGCCCTGCGTCAGCCAGCTGCGGTCTTCTTCGGTGATCATGGCCGAGCGCCACGTGCCGCCGTACTGGCCGATCTCGGCGTGCGGTTCGACCACCAATGGATTGGTCGGAAGGCGTTCCTCGACCGGCGGAAGGTCACCAGCCTCCACCTTGGCCGCCAGAGACGGCGCCTCCGGTCCCTTCGGACCAGCATTCCCGCCACCGTTTCCGCTCTGTGCTGGATCGGTATCGAAGAATGAGCATCCGGCGAGCGAGGCCGTGGCTGCAAGACCTCCACCGGTTAGCAGCAGCGACCGCCGGCTCACCGCGGTCGACGAGAGCCGGTCGCGGACGCTCGATCGTGGAGTGTCTGAAAACATCGTCGTTCTCCTCTTTTGGAAGAGTGCTCAGTGTCGGTGGGTCAGGGGTTGTATGCCGACTCAACGGGGACCGCGGGCACGCTCCCGTCAACCTGCCGTTCCAGCCGGTCGACCAGTGAAAGCAGGTGCTCATGGCGATGCTGGCGGTTCTCTTCGCTGAGCAGCGTGGCGGGCGCGGTACTGTTCTCCCAGTCGATCCGCTCCTGCTTGGTGAGCACGTCCTTGCACACAGTGGCCGTCAGGTTGGGGCCCGCGGTGGCACCGGGCGCCCCAGATAAGTGATGAGCTCTTGGCCTTGGCCCGCCCGGCGGACCGGATCGGTCCACCGGGCCCACCGGGCTCCCCCGTCCCTCAGCCGGAGAAGAAGTACTGCTCGGGGTTCGTCGGCCCAGGCGGCTGGTACCCGACGTCCCCGGGCATCTCATCCGGGATGTTGGTGCCGAAGTTGTTCTTCACGATGCCGTAGCCGTCAGCCTCGGTGCAGATGCCGATGTAGAAGAACTGGTCCTTGGCGATCTCCAGGATCTCTCGGGCCATCTCGATCGCCTCATCGGCGTCATAGGTGGTGCGCATCTCGTCGAAGAGTGCGAGCTGGTGCTGGATGATCTCCGGCGGCTCCTTGTCACTCTGGCCCCGGTACCACAGGGCCCAGTCGTGCCCGTAGCGGGAGGAACCGCGGGGGTTGGAGGGCACGTAGTAGTGGTTCGATCCCTGGGTGGCACGGATCTCGAACCCACCCCCCGTCCAGGTGGACAGCTCCGCCTGGTTCGCCTCCACCCGCTCCCAGTACAGGGTCTCGGCCAACGGCGTGACGTTCACCTCCACGCCGACGGCGGCCCAGTCCGCCTTGATCATCTCGAACGCGTCGAGGTGATCGTTCATGGTCGCCGGCACCAGCACGGTCAGGACGATCCGCTCACCTTCGGCGAGGCGAAACCCGTCGCCGTCGGTCTCGGTGTAGCCGGCGCGGTCCAGCGCCTCGTTCGCCTTCTCCTCGGAGTACTCGGTGAACTGGGTCCCGAACTCCTCGTCGTAGGCCGGGTGTCCTTCCACCGGGGCACACTGCCAGGGGATGGGTTGACCGCCGTAGATGGTGTCGATGATGCGCTGTCGGTTGATGGCGTGGGAGAGCCCGATCCGCAGGTCCTTGTTCGACAGGATCTCCCGCTGACGGTCGTTCTCCAGGTTCTGGTTGAACCCGATCACCATCGCGTTCGGCCCTTGGGGCGATACGTTGAACATGCGGTAGTCGCCGCTCTCCTGGTTGTCCGAGATCACCGGGAGGTTGCGGATGGAGTCGAAGTTGCGCATCTGCATGTCGAGCTCACCGTTGGTGATCTTCAACAGCTCAACCTCGACGTCCTGCACTACTTCACAACGGATCTCATCGACGTAGGGCAGCTGGCTGCCATCCGGGTCGACCTTCCAGTAGTACGGGTTCCGGACGGCAGTGACGTAGCTGCCATCGCCGATGGCCGCGGTGAGCTGCCACGGAAAGATCGTCGGCCGGTCTACATCGGTGAACGACTCGTTCTTCGACTCCCACAGCTGGACCCAGTCGTCCAGGTTGGCCTCGGCCACCTCCTCGTCGATGTCCTCGTTGTACTTGTCGTGGAACTTCTCCAGATAGTGCTTGGGCAGCACCATGATCGTGCCTGAGGCCAGCTCCTCAAGGAATCCGGGCTTCGGGTCGTCGAAGACGTACCGGATCACGTTCCCGTCGCTCTCGAACGCTGCCGGCTTCTCCGGCTCGTTCACGTTGGTCCACAGCGTGTAGATCCCACCGGGATGCAGCGGCTCGTAGGTGTGCACGTCCTCGAAGCAGAACCGGAAGTCCTCATCGGTGACCGGCTCGCCGTCGGACCACTTCATCCCCTCACGCAGGGTGAACTGGAACACGCGCCCGTCCTCGAGCTCCTCGAAGCTCTCACACAGGTTGGCGATGATCTCGCTAGTTCCTGGCTGGCCCGTCCACTCCGGGATCCAGCGGACCAGCGGCTCGTACCCGATCGCCTGCTCTAGCCAGCTGCGGTCCTCTTCCGTGACCATCACGTTGCGCCAGGTGCCGCCATACTGCCCGATCTCCGCGTACGGTTCGACCACGAGAGGGTTGGCGGGTAGGCGTTCCTCGACAGGTGGCAGATCGCCCGCCTCCACCTGCTCGGCCAGCGACGGTGCCTCCGCACCTTTCGGTGCGCCATCGCCGCCGGCTCCGTTCTGTGCCGGACTGGTGTCGAAGAATGAGCAACCGGCGAGCGTAGTCGTGGCTGCCAGGCCGCCACCGGTGAGCAGCAGCGAGCGCCGGCTCACCGCAGTCGACCTGAGACGCTCGCGGACTCCAGGTTGTGGAACGTCTGGAAACATCGTCGTTCTCCTCTTCTGCAGGGGGTGTGCCAGTGTCTGTGTCAGGGGTGGTATGCCGGCCCCGGAGCGATTGCTCGCGCCGCATCGACACCCTGCCGCTCCAGTTCGTCGACGAAGGGCACGAGCTGCTCGTCGAGGTACTGGCGGTCCTCGACAGTGAGCTGTGTGGCGGGGGCAGCGCTGACCTCGCAGTCGATGCGCTGCTGCCGGGTGAGCACGTACTTGTACACCGTGGCCGTCAACGTCGGCCCCGGAGAGCGCCCTGGTGGGGCCAGGCGGGCGAGGAACTCTTCGCTCTGGTCCTGCAGGGCAAGAACCAGCGGCCAGTCGCCCGCCAGCGCCGCCTCGTACTGCCGGACCAGATGGCGAGGAACGAGGTTCCCGACCGATGAGACCGAGCCGGCCGCACCGAGCAGGTAGCCCAGGTCGGCCACGCTCGAACCGCCGGTCAGGCACGGCAGAGAGAGGTCACCGGCCCGCAGCTGACGTTGCAGCTGCCGGAACCAGACCATGTTCGAACCGCTGTCTTTCGCGCCGCAGAGCACGCCGTCAGCAGCGAGCTCCACGATGGAGTCGACACTGAGCGTGGCAGGGATCAGCTGCGGCAGGTGGTAGGCGAGCACCGGCTGACCGATCTCCTGGACCAGGTCACGGAAGTGGCGCTTCAGCTCCGCCTGGCCGAAGCCGACGAAGTACGGCGGCAGCACGGACACGGCAGTCGCACCTGCGGCAAGCGCTTCCCGAGCATGCCGCAGCACCAGGGCAGTCGAGGTGTCCCCGACGTGCGCCACCACCGGCACCCGTCCGGCAGCAGCCTTGACGCACTGCCGGACCACCTCTGCCCGGCGCTCGCCGTCCAGAGCATAGAACTCGCCCGTGGTGCCGTTCGCCCAGATCCCGTGCACGCCGGCAGCAACCAGCTGCCTGATGTGCGCCTGCAGCGAGGTCGTGTCCACCTCGCCGTCCGGGGTCATCGGCAGGACGGCCGGAGGTAGCACGCCGCACAAGGGGGCGTGATCGGTCGTTCGAGAAGGTGTGAATGCCACCGGCATGTAGGCCACCTTCGCGGTCGTGCCGATGGTTGTCAAGTACGTGAACAGATCGATACTTCGCCGCGCGTTCTTCTACAAGACCAGCGGCGTTCTATTGGCATACCATGGGGCGATGCAGATGCAGACTCGAGGGCATCGGGAGCCGGTGCTGATGGGAGGGCCACGATGGCAACGTCGCTAGTCGGATCACGATCCCAGGAACCGGTGAGCCAGTCCACGTTGGAGAACCGGGCGCACGAGGCCCTGGTTGCCTGGTTGACCGAGGAGCACCCACAACCTGGACAGACCGTGCCGATCCGAGAGTTCGCGCGGAAGCTTGGGATGAGCCGGACTCCGGTGCGCAGT
>Ga0209487_1004190_pt1 | contig 11159 bp, 10 predicted proteins | sample Poulit2012_FD_187524 | JGI IMG/M metagenome (GOLD analysis project Ga0209487, IMG submission 187524) | Agricultural soil microbial communities from Georgia to study Nitrogen management - Poultry litter 2012 (SPAdes) (version 2) | ecosystem: Environmental > Terrestrial > Soil > Agricultural land... | reverse complement strand
CACGTCATCTGCGCCATTATAAATCATAGATACCGCCATGAATAAACTTGCAGGGGAAATGAATGTATTTCCATTATAATCCGCTTCGATTTCCGGTAATAAATTAAATCCCAATTCGTTATTGGCGGGAATGATTTTTTTATAGTCTTCTATATCGAAATTCACGTCATCTGTAACTTCACGAGAGGGAGGATCTCCTTCTGTGTTGATACCGCATCCCGCTGCTACTGCAAAAAATACTCCTAATGAAAATAAAACAGCTAATTTTTTCATGTGCACCACCTTCTATACGAGCCTAATTGATTACTATTCTAACATGGATTTTCTATGATCTGAATTAATAAAAAAATATTGACCAGTTCGGTCGATACGTGCTATATTTAAGTCGACCAAACTGGTCTATTTATTTATGAAAGTAATACAATGTAACTGGAGGTCGATGAGGAACGTGGAAAAATTTAAAAATCTCGATAAGAAAAAACAAAAAAGGATTATTAACGCGGCACTAAAGGAATTTACTGTAAAAGGCTTTGATCAGGCCTCCACAAATCAAATTGTGAAGGGGGCGGGTATTGGAAAGGGCATGCTGTTTTATTATTTTAAAAGCAAGAAGGATCTTTATCTTTACCTGGTCGATTATTGTATTGAGATCCTCAGGGAAAAGTATTTTCATGTCATTGATACATCACAGCGAAATTTGTTTCAAAGATTAAAAGATATATCGATCATCAAACTGAACTTTTTAAAGACTTATCCGGATTCCATGAATTTCATGGCGTCGATTCTGTTTTATGATGATCAGTTGGACAGTGAATTAAAATCCAAGGTGGAACAGTTGCATGAAGATGGATATGGCATTATGTATAGAAATTTGGATTACAGTTTATTCAGGAAGGATATTGATGCGGAGAAGGCGATGAAATTAATCGAATGGACATTCCGCGGGTATGAAGAGGAGCTTAAATACCTTCTTCGTGATGAAGATATTACAAAAATAGATTATCAGCCTTATTTTGATGAGTTTTTTGCCTATCTGGATGTGCTGCAAACAGCTTTCTATACAAAAGAGGAGGATGCGGAGTGAGTCTGCTCAAGGTGACCGATAATACAAAGATTTATCGCCCGTTAACTGGCAGTAAGACCCCCACTTCAAGATTTTGCGGAAAAGCGATGAAGTGTAAGTGGGGGATGAAAGAAAACCCCCACTGATAAAGTTTCACTTTATTAATAGGTTCCTTATTTATCATTTTAAATGATGTCAAAATTTCCTAAAAAAGGGGTTCCGGTACTATGACAAAAATTGTAAAAGTCCAAGGTTTACAAAAAAAATTCGGTAAGTTCCAAGCGTTGAGTGATGTGACATTCACGGTAGAGGCTGGAGAAGTGGTAGGTTTTATTGGCCCAAATGGAGCTGGTAAATCTACAACTATTCGTGCTTTATTGGGAATTATCAAACGAGATGCCGGCAATGCAGAAATATTCGGTAAGGACGTTTGGAAAGACAGCCTTGAAATTCATAAACGCATTTCTTATGTCCCTGGGGATGTCACTCTTTGGGGAAGTCTAACAGGTGGTGAAATTATTGATCTGTTCATTAAATTGCATGGAGGCGGAGACAAGCAAAAACGCGATTATTTAATTAAACGATTTGAATTGGACCCTAAGAAAAAAGCCAAAGGATATTCAAAAGGAAATCGTCAAAAGGTTGGTTTGATTGCAGCATTATCTGTTGATTCGGATTTATATATATTTGATGAACCAACTTCAGGGCTTGACCCTTTGATGGAAGCGATATTCCAGGAAGAAGTTGAAAAGATAAAAAAATCAGGTAAATCCATCCTGTTATCCTCCCATATTTTGAGTGAAGTAGAACGTTTGGCAGATAAGGTTGTCATCATTCGTCAAGGCGAAATTGTTGAAAATGGTACCCTTGATGAATTGCGTCATTTGACCCGTTCGACTGTAACCTTAACGACAGAAGGAGATGTGACTGAAATGGCCTCTGTAAATGGCGTACATGATTTCACTCAAAAAGATAAACAGGCAACATTCTCTGCTGATAATCAACATATCAATGATATTTTAATGGAAGCAACCAAATTAGGTGTCAAAAAGCTTGAATCTGTACCACCAACACTTGAAGATTTATTCATGCGTCATTATGAAGGCTAAACGTCTGCAAGGAGGGGAAGTACAATGAAGGAAAAATTTTCACGTTGGGATACACTGTTTGCACAATACCTAATACGTGATTGGAAAAAAATGATTGTTTGGATTGTAGGACTTGGTTTGTTTTCAGCAGCTTTTGTTCCGGCTTTTGAAGAAATAACAAAGGGACAAGGCTTGCTGGGGATGTACGAAACATTGCAAAATCCTGCTATGACATCCATGGTTGGACCTACACCGGTCGAAACAGCAACTGATTATACTTTAGGTGCATTGTATGCGCATGAGATGTTACTATTCTGTGGTTTGTTTGCGATGATCATAGCTGTTTTACACGTGGTTAGTCATACTCGTAAAGAGGAAGATCTTGGTCTTACAGAGCTTCTACGCTCATTTCAAATTGGTCGTCAGGCAAACTCTCTCGCTGCAATTACAGAAACAGTTTTCATTAATATCTTATTAGCTCTTTTTATTGCTGGAGTTATGCTGAGTTTCGGTGCTGATACGATATCTGCTGAAGGTTCCTTGTTGTTTGGGGCATCAGTCGGAATGGCTGGTATTATTGGTGCTGGGATTGCTCTAATTATGGCGCAAATTATGCCAACTTCATCTGGTGCTACAGGTTCAGCACTTGGTATTGTAGGCTTACTTTATATTGTTCGTGCGGGAACAGACGTCTCTAATGTTGACTTATCCATGATCAATCCATTGGGGTGGACATATTTAACTTATCCCTTTACGGAAAATAACTGGGTCCCACTTATTTTTGCCTTGATTTTCAGTGTGATTGCGGTGATCATTGCTTTTGCCCTTGAAGGGGCGCGCGATATGGGAGCTGGCTATCTTCCTGAAAGAGAAGGCCGGGAAAGCGCAAAAAAATCATTATTGTCTGTCCGCGGTTTATTTATCAAGATTAACAAAGGCACGATAATCAGTTGGTTGATTGCTTTTGTTATTATGGGGGTTGCTTATGGTTCGATTTATGGAGATATGCAGACCTTCCTGGAAAGTAACGACATGATGAAACAAATGTTTTCGCAATCAGGCGTTTCCATTGAAGAATCATTCACTGGCACGATTATGATGGTTATGATTGGTTTGGTTTCGATCTTACCAATTGTCATTGTCAATAAACTGTTCTCAGAAGAAAGCCGATTACATTTAAGTCAGCTTTATGCTACAAAAGTGACCCGCAGCCAATTTTATTGGACCAGTATTGGTTTAGCTATTTTTGCAGGTTTAATAGGCGTTTTATTAGCTGCAGGAGGTCTTGGTGGTACAGCAGTCACGGCTATGGGGGATAGCCGGGCGATGGATATCTTTGATTTCCTTGCTGCTGGCTACAACTTCTTACCATCCGTATTATTCTTTACTGGTCTTGCGGCTTTAGCCCTCGGCTTTGCACCGAAACTGGGTAAAGTAGTTTATGTTTATCTTGGCTATTCCTTTATACTAAACTACTTTGGAGGTATATTAGACCTGCCAGAATGGTTTTCGAAAACAGCCATTCAAAGCTGGATTCCACAAATGCCAATGGATGATTTTGATGCTGCAATTTTCGTTACAATAACTGTGATTAGCATCGTTTTGATGATAATAGGTTATCTTGGTTATCGTAGACGGGATATGATTGAAGGGGCTTAAATTGAACGAGAAGTAAGTGAAATCGCCTAATGTCAATCACTAATTTATCGACTTTGTCATGACGTCGTTTGCCGGTATTGGTTTGTGGTCCATGGGAAATGCCGTGATGGAAGACGTATCGCATTTGGAAAAATCTATAACGCAGCAATGGTGTACTTGCCGTCGATATGTCATAACCGCCATTGTCGTCCTGCTGGATATAGGAAGCGGGATATGGTTTGAGTAATATCCATTGCTTTCAGTTACAATAAAATCAATTCGAAAATTTGTGCCAAGCGTTATCTTAAGGATAATGCTTGGCACATTTTTTATGTTTTAGGCGTTTCGAATGTGTGGGATAGTAATTTTTTAAGATATGGTGTTGACGAAATGAAGAATATAAATTATAGTTGATTACACAACTAATCAACTAAGCATTGGTTGATAAGGAGACTAGCTATGAAAGCTAATTTAAATGATCAAACGCCAATTTTTATTCAAATAGCCGATATGATAAAAGATGCCCTTGTGGAAGGTGTAATCAAAGAAGGTGAAAAGATTCCCTCTACTACGGAGTTATCAAATTTCTATCATATTAACAGAGCAACAGCTCAAAAGGGTGTAGGAATTTTAGTGGATGAAGGCATTGTGGAAAAAAGACGTGGTATTGGTGTGTTTGCTGTTCAGGATGCACGTGACAAATTAGTCAAAGAAAGGATGCAAGACTTTTCAGATTCGTATATTCAATCATTAGTTAAAGAAGCAAAGCGATTAGACATTTCTAAAGAAGACCTAATTAAAAAGGTGAGTGAGTACTATGACGATTATTGATGTTCGAAACGTTGATTTTAAGTATAAAGATGAAATGATTTTAAAAAACATAACTCTCCATGAGGATACCCCCGTTATAACCGGACTATGGGGCAGGAATGGTGCAGGTAAGACAACATTAATGAAACTTTTATCTGGTCAGGAACGTGAGGTGGCAGGCAACGTATCTGTATTGGACGCACATCCGTTTAATAATAGTGTAATTGCAAAAAACATTAGCTACTTAAGAGAGGATCACCACTTCGGAAAAAGCTGGACTGTGAAAGATGCATTGTATTTCGCTTCTCTCTTCAATGAAAATTGGAATCAGGAAGAAGCTGATGCACTTGTTGAACGATTTAATTTACCAAGAAAAAAGAAGATTACTTCCTTTTCTAAAGGGATGCACACGATGATTCAACTTGTCATTGGGTTAGCGAGTCATTCGAAGATTACAATCTTTGATGAACCAACAAACGGATTAGATGCACATGCCCGTAAACAGTTCTTTCAGGCTTTAAAAGATTCTTACGAGAATGATCCGCGCTATATCTTAATTTCTTCACACCACATTAAAGAAATTGAACCACTTTGTGAAAAGTTAATGATCATCTCTGATCACACTGTTCAATTTCATGAACCAATTGAATACTTTCAAACACAAGGTATCAGTATGATGGGAAAAACAGAAGATATTGAAAGCGTAGTGGATCCTGAGAAAATTTTAGAAACAACGCATATGATGGGCCAATCCAAAGTGATGGTTAATGTAGCCTTAACAAAGGAATTGCAGGCAGCATGCGAGCAGAATAACATCCAATTAGAAAAAGCATCAATGCAAGATTTTCTTGTTAACATAACGTCTTAGGAGTGATAGACATGAACCAGTTAAAAGGTCCAATTTCAATTATATTAAAAGAATTAAAATTGCAGTTTTATATATTTACTGCTATTACACTAGCACTTGTAATACTCTATAATATGATCGGTTATTACGTAGGTCCGGATAATTTTTATCCATTTATATCTGGGCCAATCTACGGCATACTGGCGTTCCTACCATTTTTTATGTTTGGTGATCCTTTTAAAGCGACTATTGGCCTTGGGGGCACCCGTATCAATTATTTAACCAGTCTTATCATCAATTACCTGTTATTTATAGTGTCATTGATGATTGTTCATAACGTATTATTCCAACTATCTCAATTAGTAACGGAGAGGACGAAGAGTACAACGCATATCTTCCACCTTGCCAGTTTATTCGGGCTATCAAACACAATAACATATTTATGGGTGGATATGCTTGTTGGTATCTTCCTCGTTGGCGCAGGTACCGTTATTGCAGCTGTTTTATATCGCTTTGGCTATATATGGACCTTAGGAATAACTTTAGGCTTAGGTGTCTTAGTATTTCTTTGGTTTACGCTGGGGGATATGGGCGGAATATTAAAGTGGATATTAGAAAATATGTATTTATCACTTCATTTGTTGGGTGGGTTAGGTGTTGTATGTGTAGTGCTCACCTATCCACTTATGAAACGGGTGCCTTTAAAGCCTTAATAATGTTAAGGTGAATTTAGCAATTTAATTTTCGGGGATTTAACTTTTTCATTCAGTTCGACTTCCTTCATAAAACACACACACACACACACACACTAAAATGCGCCTGCATCAGCTGCAGGCGCATTTTTTAGTGATCTCTTGCTCTTGCGAATAACTTGCTCTGATCGTTTAACTTCATTTTTCTAAGCAGTTGACGCAGTGGTTCCCGAACGACAGGATAGATACCGACGGAGAGGAAGACCGATGCCATTCCGTACAGAAATCCGGCAATTACGTCTGTCGGAAAATGGACACCTAAGTAAACCCGGGTAACCAGGATAGATACAATCCATGCCAGTGTGATAAAGCCGGCAACGAATTTCTTCCAGGCTTTCGTTGCAGCAAGGACGATGACCAGTCCAATAAGTCCGTAAAAAATAGTTGTTGCGGTTGCATGCCCGCTTGGAAAGCTTTCTGTTGATCTTTCAACAAGTTGCAGGAATTGCGGTCGTTCCCGGTCAAACGTTTCTTTCAGGATTTTCCCCATAATGGCAGCACAGAAAAGAATTGTACCGCCTAACCAAAGTCCTTCCGCATACCTGCGCTTGAAAAATAAAACAATGGTAATGATAATCGTTAAGACAATAATTAATCTGATGTTTCCAAGCTCGGTTAATGTCATAAGGAATGTTGTTTTTCCTTCCGATACAGCGCCCTGGATCCGTTCAATCCATGATAAATCAAACGACGTTACCCAGCCGCTTTCAAAATGAACACCCCAGGCAATAATGCCGAATAATATTAAAAAGATAATCCCTGTCACGACAAGGGGTATAGCAGAGAATTGTTGTTTCTTCAATTTGTGATCCTCTTTCCGTATGTACTGTTTTCATTTCAAACGCAAAATGATGCTGCAACTCTACCTATAATATCGTATTTTACCATAAAGTTATATAAAAAATGAACAAATTAATGTATTCGCAAGGCAGAGGAGACTATTTTAAAAGCCACCGCTGCCCAGGGGAGTGGCTCAAAGTTGATGTGATGGTCAATCATATCGATTACAGCGTGCCCAAGAAAAATCTGCGTTATAGTATGAAAAAAATGCCAAGCAGACCGAAAAGCGAATTTGTGCTAACGGATGTAAGTAAAAAATAACATGTGCCGAAACTTCAACCAGTGGGAGGTTCTAGCGGGGACAGATCCCTCACCAAACTAAATAATTTCTAACAAAAAACTTACCGTCAAACCTTAAAGGGATGCCAATGCCATCTTTTTCGGCATGGATGTGCAAGTGTGGTTCGCTTGTATTGCCTGAATTACCAACCAATCCTATTTGCTGTCCTTCCTGTACCGTTTCTCCTTCACTGACTTTGCCGCTGTTTTCCTTCATATGGGCGATATAGATTATTGCATCTTTACAACCAAGCGCAACGTAATTTCCGGTAGCATGTTCCGGATCTGTTTCCGGCGGTATTAAATTGGGCAAATCATTCCTTGTTTCCAATACTTCTCCGGTACATGGACTGTATAGTGTCTCACCGTATATTTCGTACTTATCAAGACTTTTTGGATAAAGTCCATTGGCACGGACGCCCATTTTATTTAATTTCACAATATCCAGCGCGTATTGCTGAGGTTCGTACGCATTATGATAATTCATCATTTCATTGCTGCCGCCGTGTGCAATATAATAAGTGCCGTCTTTTAACGGAAAGGATAAGTCAATAGCCTTATCTGTTGTAAAATAGCTGCTAAAAATAAAGACATTATACAAAGCAAAAACCAGCATGATCAATACTTCAAAGCCAAGGCTGAATTTCTTCTTTGCACTTGTTTGGATACGAAAAGGCAGCTGTTTCGCATTGCTCCAGGAACGAAAGAACGTGAACACCAGCAAGGTGAACCAAACAAATATGAAGTAGTAACTCAACCAATCCCATCTCCCTGAGAAGATGGTCCAGATAGTATACATAATCGCTAACAGAGCCTGGATAAGCCATTGCAGCTTACTATCGTATTTACTTTTCCAAAGGGTAAAGATGAAAAAAGCTGGTAAAATCAATTGAAAAATAAATAATTGGACAATGGCAAAACTCATTCTTTTCCCTCCAAACGTTATTTTTCTATACACTTCTTCTAACTCAAGTTAACGGAATCTATTGAAATCTATATTAATAATTTCACTTTGTTCCCCTTTAGTCAAGGGTAATTTAAATGTAGGGACTATCCTTACTGTGAATACTTCACTAATTACAGCACAAAATAGGAATACAAAAAATAGAACAGGCAGAGAAAGAGGAGGAATGGGGTTGTTTTTTAACAAATATTTCAAAGTTTTGCTCGTGACTATTGTTTTATGCACGGGGATGTTTAGTTTCTATGCACCATTGAAAGCAGCTTCCATGTATCCATTGCAAACCAAGTATCCGGATATCATGCTTTATAAAGGAAAACCGAATAAAAAAGTTATTGCATTAACTTTTGATGATGGGCCAGACAACCGTTTTACACCACAAGTGTTGGATGTATTGAAGAAGTATGATGTAAAAGCAACTTTCTTCCTGCTTGGTACCCGTGTTCAAAAATATCCGGATATGGCGAAAAGAATAGATGAAGAAGGTCATGTAATCGGGAATCATACGTTTTGGCATCCGGAGCTTCCTAAAACAGGTGTGGAAAATATGGAATGGGAAATCAAGAAAAATGAAAAGGAATTGAAAGCTGTTACAAGCAATGTAACTGACTTATTCCGAGCCCCATATGGCGCAATGAATGATGATTTGGTGAAGAAATTAGGGGAAATGGATTATCGTGGTGTAGGTTGGTCGGTTGATTCAGAGGACTGGAAAGGTCTATCATCAAAGGAAATTAAGCAAAACATATTGAATCATGTTCATCCGGGTGCAATTGTTCTGATGCACAGTGCCGGGGATTGGCCACAGGATCTCTCAGGAACAGCAGAAGCATTAGACGAGCTCATTCCTTATTTGCAGAAACAAGGTTATGAATTTGTCACAGTTCCGGACATTTGGCCTTGATAAAGAAATTACACGAAAACCCCAGCGCATAGCATCCTATACGCTGGGGAAATATTAATTCGCTTCCGCTTGAGTGGGCTTGTTGTGTTTCGGATGATCTGTAATAACTCCTTCTTTACCGGATGCAATACCAGCAATAAGGACAATGACAGATATAATGATTAATAGGGTTAGCGGCATGACCCATCCGCCTGTTATATCATGTAAAGCACCGACAAGCACAGGTCCTACTGCAGCTAAAAGGTAGCCAAATGATTGCGCCATACCTGATAATTCTGCTGCTTCTTGCCCGTCTCTTGTACGTAAGGTAAAAAACATCATCGATAAACTGAAGGCACTTCCGCCGGCAATTCCCAGCAGTATTGCCCATAACGGAACAAGCATAGCACTTCCTTGGAGCAATCCTAAGAATCCAACGATGAATAAGACTGCTGTTCCAATACTTAAACCGACCTGATTCTTCATTTTCTCAGCAACAACCGGCATGATAAATGTAAATGGAATCAAAGAGAATTGCATAAGGAAAACCATCCATCCGGCTGAACTTGAGCTATATCCATTGGATTGTAAAATATCAGGCAGCCAGGTAATTAATGTATAAAAGGCTAAAGATTGGCCGCCCATAAATAATGTGATCATCCATGCCAACGGAGAACGCCATAAGCTGTTGTTTTTTTGTGAAGAGCTGACATCAGCTTTAGGAGTTTCACGTTGTTTGCGCAGTTGCGGCATCCAAATAAGAAACGCTATTATTGCCAAAAGTACCCAAACTCCAAGCGCCCCTTGCCATCCAACACTTCCAACAGAGGAAATAGGTACACTTAACCCGGAACCTAAGGCGCCGAACACGTTCATGAAAACAGCATATATACCGGTCATGAGCCCAATTTTTAAAGGGAAATTCATTTTTATAAATCCGGGTATTAACACATTACCAATAGCGATGGCGAGACCAATGAAGAGTGTTCCGATAAATAGGAAGCCAATCCCTGTTAAAGAACGCATCGTAATGCCAATGATCAATAGTATTAATGAAAAGGCAATGGTCCATTCCATTCCAATTCGATTTGCGATTTTAGGTGCAAATGGCGAGAATAAAGCAAAGGCGAGTAAAGGTAATGTGGTAATTGAACCGGCCAGCGCATTGCTAATGCCCAGATCATCACGTATAAAAGAAATAAGTGCCCCGACCGAAGTTAATGGAACCCTTAAATTAGAGCCAACCAATATAACTCCTATAAGCAATAACCAGCTACCTTTTTTGGTACTGTCTGTACTTCCCGGTATTTCCGTTTGTTTATTCATATTACTCCTCCATCATCGTTGTTACATTTTCTTTCAATGCTTTCATATAACGTTCAACATATGTAGCAGCTGCGTTTTTATCTTGTTTACGAATTGCTTCGAATAATTCTATGTGCAATTCCTCTTCATAAGGAAAAGGAGAATCAATCGCCATTAACTCTTGAACGAAGGAATATAGAATGTCTGTCATATGTTCATATAAATCAATTAGTAACTGATTATTTGATGCTTGCACAACGGTTTTATGAAATGTTATATCTGAAGTGATAAATGCCTCTTGATCACCTTTTTCAGCCGCATCTTGACAGTGGCGGATACATGCTTCCAGTTGGGTTACATCTGCTTCCGTTCTGCGTTCCGCGGCCATTTGTGCTGCCTGTCTTTCCAAAGCTAATCTCACTTCAAGAGTTTCGATTAAATCCGATTTTTTAACATGCTTTTGAAGCGCAGCGCCTAAAGCACTTGCAGAGCGGACAACCGTACCGCTTCCTTGCTTTGTTTCTAATAAACCGGCATGAACTAAAGCACGTATTGCCTCTCTTAGTGTGTTACGGCTAACATCAAACCTTTCCATCAATTCCATTTCGGGTGGAATTCTTTCTCCTATGGTCCAATGCCCTGATTCTATTAGTTGCTCCACTTGCGAAGCTACCTGTTCAACTAAAGACATTC